>Ga0335072_10001555_pt1 | contig 37123 bp, 46 predicted proteins | sample Lox_Sample_21_FD_206725 | JGI IMG/M metagenome (GOLD analysis project Ga0335072, IMG submission 206725) | Soil microbial communities from Loxahatchee National Wildlife Refuge, Florida, United States - Lox_Sample_2.1 | ecosystem: Environmental > Terrestrial > Soil > Wetlands | place: USA... | reverse complement strand
ATACCACACCGAATTTGTAGCCGAGTACACTTTCCTGATAAAGTATTGGTAGGTTGAGCAATCTACTGCAGCATGCCACTAAGCTTCATTCGGTGCGTCCTTCGTGTTCAACTTGCCGAAGACCCGTAGACAGTGGCAAGTCGACCAATCTGATTTCGGCGACTGTTCATTTGGCGGCAGGGTCAGCAGTCCGTGGAATTGTGGAGCGCCGGCTGACGTGGTGCGATGGGGACCGTCAGATAGAGAGCTGCAGCTTCGCGGCTTGACGACAAATCATGTTGTAAGCTTCGCAAGGAAGGAAGGAAACAGCGCAAAGCCAAACGAGGTACTACTTTACTGCGAGTCAGACTGTGATCGTACTGAGTGCTATCCTCCACCCTAAAAGGGCAGCTGCGATAAGGCCACAGTCGGTGTGTGTCAACTCACCTTTTGAACGTGGGGTGCCTCGTAGGGCTCAGCTGCGACGTCACCGGCGTCGACGGCTCGTCGCCTCCCGCTGCTGCCCCGCTGGGGCCAAAAATGGCGGCGTCGGCCACAGACCGGGCCACTGTCAAAACGAGAAAACGAGGTGTGCTGCGTAAAATACCGTATGCGAGCACGACGAAACTCTGTCATCCGACGCCTTGGCACCGGCTAGCTATTGGCCCACTAATGCGGTGACGAACAGGGCTGAAAGTCCTTGAACCCAGCGCAAACTTGTGCCTTCCGGGCACACAAAACTAAGTAAGGCTGGCTGAGTCCTACTCTGCATCTAGCCCCTCTCGGCCATTAGGGTCTTGACATCAAAGGCGGGCACCAGGGCTTGCAAAGCCACATCGAGGCAAAAGCACTTGGTGTGCAGCGGAACAACCTGCCGTCTGCCATTTTGCCTGCCATTTACTTTGCCCTCGCACGACGGCTTCTCAATCAGCCTTGGTCCCCGGCCGATCTGTCCTTTACCTGTCATGACACTTTTTGATATTGCATAAGACGTTGACCACTGGGAGGGGGCGCACGCAGGGTTGGCTGAGGTTTCATAATGAACGTTCCGGCCTTGGACAAAGTTCCTGGCTACAATCTGTTCATCGGTGGGTAAGCAAATCGATCGTGATTCTAATCCACTTTTGATGCTCTCTCCTTTTTCATTCGCTGTTATGGTACCATCGGTAGTCTGTCAATTATTGCAATATGCTTCTCCTCAAGGATATGCAATCTTCAAGGATCTCAAGTCATATATTGCACTGTTATATCGACCTCTTCTGTTCTCAAAACGGTCTCCCTGTGTCTCAAATTCTCACACCTCCCCAGATACGTCTCACTCCGTCGGCCACAGGCCCTGGCCAACTGCCATATCACACATATCCTCTCGGTGATCAGCTGGCATTTTGAAGACAATTCACAGCTCACCAAAGGCTATAAGCACCTCCACATCCTCGTCGATGACGTGGATCATGGGAACCTCATTGCTTGGTTCGCAAGAGGTAACCGCTTTATTGACGAGGGTTTGAATCCTCGTCGAGCGGACGCCGATGTCACGCTAGAAAGTCGGCACGAAACGCCGGCCCAGAATGACGGAAAAAGTGGTGTGCTTGTGCATTGGTGAGTACATTAAAAATTTCAAGCAACCCATCTGCGTGCATCGCTCTACATAGGATCTTCCTTGCGAGTTCATTTCCTTGCTGATCAAATGTCTCATGTCCCACCGGACCCATTTCCCAACATGATCACAAAAACCAACTTGCCCCCTTCCAACCCATCCCTCCGCGGTCTATCCTTATCCTAGCAATTATTTGCCTCTTCACATCCAACTGCCATTAGCTGTTACGACAATGTCTTCCCCTTGGCCTGCTTGCCCAAATCCCCGATGTGTGGAAATATCAAAGTTTTTCTTTTTTTTTGCCACTAGTGGACTGATTCAGCCATGTCTTGGCGAAGTCCCCCCCTCAGCTTCCCCGAACTTTTTCAACTTACGAATCACAACCACTGCGAGGCCTGCAGCCATAGTCGTGTATTCCCGTTCGCCCCTACCTGTTCGTGCTATAACACCGTAGGACCAATGACGGCGACGCCGACCCAACTTCCAATATGTCCTTTTGTAAATTCCCATCCAACCCCAGAGCCTGGGCGCGTCATCGCCACAAGACTAATGAATCACGAATCAAGAGGCGAATTACCAACCCCCACTAAGGCATGACTAACATCTCCACTATCAACAGCGCAATGGGCAAGTCCCGCTCCGCAACCATGATCCTCGCTTACCTCCTCTGGGACTCTCGCCGCCGCTCCCTCGCTAGCCCCGTCCCTTCCGCCACCTCCGACACCGCCCACATCCCCCCTACCGCCCTAGACGTCCCCTCCGCCCTCGCCCTCCTCCGCGAATGCCGGCCTCTCGCCGAACCCAACAAAGGCTTCATGGAGCAGCTGCAGCTCTACCACAGCATGGGCTGTCCCGATGACGTCGAAGCCCACCCACAGTACCAGCGCTGGCTATCCAGGCGGTCGGTGCAGGAGAGTCTGAGCGTGCAGTGTGCACCCGAGGTGGGCGATGTGCGGTTCGAAGACGAGCATCTACAGGACGGCGAGGGTGATCTCACCACGACGGATCTCCGTGAAGGGACTCCGAAGCCACAGGACCTCGAGCTCAAGTGTCGGAAATGCAGACGCTTACTGGCCAGAGGGAACTTTATCGTCGAGCATGAGCCTTCGGATGGAAAGGATGCGAAAGCGTGCGCGCACGTGTTCTTGCATCCGCTGTCTTGGATGAAGCCGGTGTTAGCCGAGGGACAGTTGGGTGGACGGTTGAGCTGTCCCAATCCGAAATGTGGGACTAACATTGGCAAGTTTGCATGGCAGGGGATGAGATGCAGTTGTGGTGGGTGGGTGACGCCGGCATTTGCAGTGACAAAGGGGAGGGTGGATGAGGCGGTACTTGGCACGAGGGGAGGTATTACGAACGCAGAGGCTGGACTGGGTGTTGCAGCATTAAGACTGCCACCGGGCATGAAACAAGGTGGTGAAAATCTGCAGTCCTGACGGTCAATCCATTGTGATGATCTGCAAGTCCGGACCTCTGATCTGCTTCGAGCCCGAGACTAGAATGAAAGACCGGACACATGATTTGGGAAAGGATTTGGGATGGGTGCAGAATTTTGTGGAGCTGCCGGAGAAACCAACGTACTCTATTAATTCGAGAAGCTGCTTTCCAGCTGACCACATCGACAGATTCTTGAGCTATGGCCTCAGCGCCATACAGTTTGGGGCGCCTGGAAGTCAGTATATTGTCAGTGGGCAGTTCCGACCAACACACACGCCATACAAGACGCTTCAAGATCGGCGTAGACGGCCATCATGCGAGACACAGAATACACCGATGTCACGAGAACATCGTGACCCTTGCGCTGTTCGCAATTCCCCGTCCCCACAAAACTTGGGCGCTCAGTCATCTGTTGGAAACACGCTGCCTCATTGGACATTCCATTGCAGAAGTGCCTGCACTAGTCAAAGCCTTGCGAATGCCGCTCTGTTTCCGATTCTGACTTGTAGAGTTTTGCATGCAGTTCCTAATTGGGCCAAAGTACTCTTACATGGAGCAGGCCACCGAACACGAACCGCAACCAACTCAAAGTTCTCCTCGAAGGTGGAATTTATGTGAATGCGGGAGATGGGGAAGGTCGAGACACCCCTCATGTACGATGGTCGCAAGTAATGTGTCCAAGCTGGCAGCCTTTCTCGTCCATAATGGTGCCAATGGCGATGCGAAGACAGCCTGGAGCTTCTGTGTCTTAGATATCTGTATTCGCTACAATTGGGCCATGATGGCCAGCTTCCTTCTCGAGTTGGAGGAGCAGAGTATAGGACAAGAGCTGGGGATCGGATCGATAGTCCTACACCAGGCGGGGAGTCTGCGGAGATACGAAAATCGCTGCTGCGATACTGGGTACTATCTTGAGCTGCGTAGGCCTCGACGTAAGGAACCATGCTGGTATGACGGGCTTTGAATATGCACAAGGAGAGAGATCACGGGCATATTGCTGAAATTTTCACCTTGTTCAGAGGTCAGAAAGGCCTAGGAAGTTCAACTTATCTCCTTTTTGGGGTTTCATAACTTGTATGTGAACCATGCCTGTCCTCGACCCTTCCACGACCATTTTGACGTTGTTAAAATCCAAAAATGCACATGAGCATACCATCATAGCAAGTTTGTTGTCATAAAATCTACCCGTCGTGACCTGACAAGTTCGGGAGTCTTCCTCATCGTTGCCAACTGCTCAGAATTGAGTCTAAGCTACAGGGGCACGCTTCCTGACAAGCTCCGCCTTCCGCCATTGCCATATTCCGCAAATTGGAGCGGATCTCTAGTGCATGGCACGACTATTCTTGGCATGAAACTCCTTTTCCATTCCTCTTGAAGGGCTCCCTACCAATAGCAACCCTGTCGGGGCTTTATGCTGGGTACCGTCTTTACAAGAGGTTGAATCTGTATTTCAGGATGATACTGTACCTTTTCGTCCCAGAGTGAGATCCCAGAAAAGTCAAATGACCAATTTCGGGGACCATGGGCAAAGCTTCTCAGCCTTGTGACCCATATCGTCCAGATCGGGCATAGCGGCATGTCACAGACGGTGTCTGGGCCCACTCCCAATCACAATCATGATGGGGTCATGTGGATATAACAGCGACGTTCCATCGGAGGAGCAGATCGAATCAATGGTACCATTGTGAGGGGACAGAGGATTGAGAGGCCTCCCATTTCGGAAGTACTTGCGAAGGATTGGCAGAGATCTGACCATCATCGCGAAAAAGCCATGGGCTCCTTGACCAACTATCTCCCTCATTCGTTAGAAGAGCGCTTGCCAACCTCCGATCAATAATCATTTCTCGATTATCTGCCTGCGGTATGTCGGTCATGTGGAATTAAGGAAGCCGAAGCCAATAGCGGATCCCTTATTCGGCGAATACGGGATGACCGTGATTGGTGCGCAGACTCTAGTGCTTAGAGCTGAGGACCCATCGGATGTAAGCACCTTAATATCTTCGACAGGACGATTTGTGGGGTATTGTTTCAATGTCCCCGCGTGCAATGGAAAACAGGCTTCCTCCAATAGGTGCCCCGTATTCGTGTTCGGTAGGCTCATCCTGGTTTGGGCTTGGTGCAGGATAGCTGTTCGCAGTGGGACCGCAGCCATCAATCCTCCGTTAAGATGAAGAGGGTTTAAGGAGACCTAAGGCAGCGTCATTGCCCCATAACGTTGGTAGTAAGCCATTCCGAATGTTGAACCGGGAGCCGACACTGGAGCCACGTCTCAATGCAGGCACAATTCGTTAACGATAACCTTCGGTGGATTCTTTATGTGATACCTCAGGGATTAGCTTGAACTGATACATCTTGCTTCCCGGATGAGTATTAATGCCCGAGACGGCGCAATACGACATTGAAATAAAGGTGCTCGTCGCGGGGTAGCTGTTCACAGCCGAGGGTACTGGTCAAAGCTTTGGATATGTCAGTTGGAAGTGATCGACATTCGTTTACCTCATTCTTGGCTCTTTTGGGCATCGTACGTGATGGGTCGTAGCACCTAGCATCCCCACATGAGAGTCGTTCTGAATTTTCTTGCAGGATGAATTGTTGATTACGAATTGTTGAAGCGTTGCTCCATCCTCCACTACTGGAGGCTGTAACAACTGTATGTAGCATCCTTGTGTGATGATACCATCGACGTATATGATCAATGTCTGATACGCGTACGCGCTGTATCCCGCGCCAGCCTCCTAAATTTCATGTCCCATATCATTAGTTGTGGAGAAGGGCAAGGAAACCCCGGCATAGATAAGACTGGGCGCAGCACTGGCTCGCTCCAGGCTCTGATCGGATTCGTTGCCGTAGCTGCATGGAGGACTGCGTTGGTCTGTGGTCGATATCTCCGTCACTTGAACTGAGGAGGTTATCGTCGACTCGGAAAGGCTCCCGGCAGACCGTCGCAACACTGCGTCCTAGATTGCAAGGGTTGATTGTCGGACTAGAGATCACCCTTTGGTGGAGATGGTAAGGCATTCGGATCTTTGAGACGCTGTTGATTCTTCTTTGCGAGCTCCACATTATGCAAACGATCGACACGCATCTGATAGAAATTTCTGACAAGGGATTAGTAGACGCCTGAGCAGTCACAGCACACAATTAGTTCATTGCTTACCTGTGAAGGGCGTATACTCGGGGTAGCTCGGTCGACATTGATGGTGTTGCTGCATTCTCGATAGATTTTATCTTCATGAACATTAACAATCCGAAGCCACATAGTATGTGTCCAAAACTGACCTTCTCATCACGTTCCTTCTCCGCTTTGCTATCCTCATCAGCTTCTGCCTTCTTGTCTTTATCATTCTCCTTATCCTTAGCATCGTCTTTTGCTTTTTTCTTCTCCTTTTTCTTGCGTTGCTTTTCCTCGTACTCTTGTACCACTCTTTCGATCTCACGCTTCTTGGCTTCTTCTTTTTGTTTCGCAGCTACCGCCTCAGCATCAATGATCGGAGAAGCGAAGCCTTTGTCACTGAGATGTCCGGCACATGTGTAGAAAAAATCCTACAGAACAGTCATTTGCATGGCCAGGCACGAAATATCATCGATTGAACAGAGCCGACAGAGTGTTCAGCTCACACTCCGTCTTACCTTGTTGTCCGGGGTTATCAAGACTCGGGTTGTAGGTTTGTAACAGATGAAACACGGCTTGGAAGAAGCTTCAGCGACAGTTCGTAGATGCCATATATTTGGCAAAGGGGAGGCCATTTGGTCTATTCCTGTATCCAAGGAAGTTTCAGTTGCACTTAATCTTGACCGTGAGCTGTGCACTCAAACGACTTGCCGTCTTCGCGGAGGCCTCAAAGACGATGGGGAGATGGAGAAGGCCAAGCCGACCAACCCACAGTCCAAGAGCTAATCCACTTGAAGGTTGGAGCTCTTATCGATAAGCGCCCAAACTTTTGGTCTCATGTGGCAGAAATTATGGTATGAGCACCTTGAAGTGAGTGATAAATAGAGCATTTAAACTCACTTCTTGCTTCCAACAAACTCAGACCGTGCAGACATCCCAACGCCGACATCTCACTGAGTACAGACACTAATTCCTTCCGTTAACTCAAGTTTTCTATTCCATCATGGAAGTTATCGTGAACACACCTGAAATCCCTCCATCCTCTCCTCATAAACGCTGCAAGACTCCTTCACCAGAGATGAGGGCTGCGGTGAAGACCACATTTGTCTCTCCAAGGAAAGGACGCCCCTCTGGATCGCCATCACTCAACATACTCGGCTCACCCAGGAAACGGCTTTTCTCTTTGAAGGTAGTTGAGGAAAAAATTGGTAGGCACTTGGCCCAAACTCCACTAACTGCGGTCCTTAATAGCCTCTTAGAACAAGAAACCAAGCTCACTGAAGTTGTTAGCGCATCCCGCCATATCCTCTTTGACTTCACACTGGTTGAAGATGGAATGCCAAGATGTCCCAGAACGGAAGAAGAATGGAATGTCCTGCAGAATCTCTTCCCAACAACATACTCCGTTAGCCTCCACGGCCTGTTCCTCATTATTCGGGTGCGAAGGCTTCCTCCAAAGCCCTGGCCACTAAGCGTAGCTGGCTTGCCATTCTACATCACTACAAACGAATGGAACTCTCCTTGGATTCGTGGCGAGTATGGCCGCGGAGGAAGAATCCTGGAAGATCTGAATGCGCAGCACCGTGTTACCGATGAAATCTTCGACGCGGTAACCTCTTACTTCGACACCCACACCAATGTGAAGATCACGGCCGCCCGCTGGTCGATTGGATCCTGGCGGATCACTGTCCCGGATGGAACACTCGTGAAGAAGCTTCCGATGGTTGTTGCACGGACTCCGTGTGGATATGTTTTTGAGTCGCAGATCCAACGACCCGTTGAAACGGCATACAGGCTGAAAGAACCATCTCTCGTTGCTTACGATGACCCAACTTACGCCAACCTGCGCCCTGGCATTATGCTGAGTAGTTCACGATTCGGAGGAACCGCCTCTGTTCCCGCCCGCGGCGAGTTGCTGACAACGTCTGGGGTTCTTGTAAAGGACCGTCGGGGAAACGAATACATAACGGTGGCGGGCCATGGCTTCCCCCTTGGAGAAGAGCGGGTATATCACCCAAGTTCCAATGGCATCGCCATTGCGGACATTGAATACCGCCTGGGTTACAGTGACATTGCCCTCGCTCGGCTTAGACCAGGTTTCAGCTATCAAAATGAAAGTTTCGAAAATACGACCACGTCAAAGTCATCAGCTCCGAACCAGATCCGCAGCCCATTTGAACTGAGGTACCCGGAATTTTTGTACATGGACAACCCATTTACTGGATACGCTGAAGGGCTGTGGATTGCTACGGAACGTCTGCGGGTACCCAGTGATGAAGACGTTCCAGCCCTTACCTGGGTGCGTCACGAATGGATATGGATGGGCCAAGGCTTAGTAGAGGAACCGGCTGAGGGTTCTTGTGGGTCACCTGTATGGGATGAGGATGGGAATCTTGTTCTCTTTTTCCGATTCGTCATCTCCGAGGGCCTGGAGTCTGGACAGGCTGTTGGGGTGGCAGCTACGGAACTTCAAAAATTTGGCTTCAACCTTGCTTGATGGAGCTGAGTTCTTACTCTTCTTGAAGGGGTTTGTCGGTATGACAACTGGGTCAGGGAGTTGCAGCTTGCACAATGCATGCTAGCGGATCGAAATCAAAGTACTTGCTGGAGCAGTCGACACTCATTCAGTAAGTCAGGCAGCCTTATGGAGGAAAGCCCACGAGGGCGCCCGTTGGAAGAGGTGCCAGAAAGCACGAGCAGCTTGAGGTGTGGCTATTAAAGGAGGAGCTGAAAGAACAGTTGAGTATCGGACAGCGAAAGGTGGCACAAGCAAAGCCAGTGTCAAGAAGCAGATCGAGGTTAACGCCCTGTTAAAATAGCTCTGTGAAGAGTGAGCAAAGCTGTACATGGATGATTGAAGCAAGGAGAATCCAGACATGCTTGCCGAATTCGTTGTCTTAGAATGCACCGTGATCCAAGAATTGGCATGATAGGACTATCTCTCACCGACAGTCGGAATCGACTCTATTGTGAATCATATCATACACTATGAGCCGAATACGTACAACTCATGCTATTGCCCTTCTGCCTTGGGCGGCTTGTCTGGCCCCCTCCCCGGCGAAAACCTCTGAGCCCGTCTTGTTATCTTCCTCTAGCATGTCTTCCACAACATCATCCTCGACGCTTGTTGTGTCGCCTGCAAAAGCAGCATTTCTCTGCATCTGTTCGACGACTGTCTTTCTGGACCACTCTTCCCAATCATCATATTGCTTGTTCTCTATTTGCATACTCCACTGCAATATCGAAGGTCCAAAATACGCTCCGGTAGCCTCCGCTTCTTCTGAAGCAATGCGTCGTTCGATGTCTTCTTGCCGCCGTATATCATAAAACTCCTTGCGGGCTTTGTCGTAGGCTTGATCAATCGTGATTTGGGGCACTGTTCGTAAAAGGTGTAGTTGACGTTGCACCACATCTTCTCCAGTGACCGGTCGTCCAGGCTGCTGAACGCCTCTCGACCAATCGAGTTTTGTCCCTTCTTCCCTATCTCGCTCAAGCACGACTCGCGGTCTCGCAAGCTCCCATGGGTGATCAGTGAAAAATCTTTCTCTCAGCTTATCTTCTGGATATCGGATGTGCACTGGTTGGAACAATTTGCTCGCCTTCCTCTTTCGCCTAGGCGGAAGGAAATCACCGTGTAATGGGTGCTCTTGGGGCTGCGAGCGAACAAATATTTGTGCCGGGGGAATATCTCCGACTACTTCTAGCCAGATAGGCCGAGTAGATGTGCGACGTGTCTCGAGATTGGCGAGTGCGCGTCGGCGCACTCTCAGAGGAGTGAGGTTTATGCGTCCCATTGGGAAAAGGAATTGTTTGTCTTTAGCGCATGAGGACGAGATGGATGGAGAGGAATGTGATTGACAAGGTGGTCTTTGGTGGTGACTCGATCTGACGAATATTATGCGGGTTTGACACACAGCTTGATTGGAAACTATAGAGCAGAAGACTCGAAGCTCAACTTTCTGGGGACGGCGAAAACCGCGCTAGCAAACAGAGCTAAATTTCGAGCTTTCCTTTCCGCGCGATATTGGCAATTCATCAACTCGGTCGCAACTATCAAGAACATGTCCTTACAAGCTGCAAGGACGACTTGACACGATGCAGGGTCTTCTATGCCTCCGTACTCAAGGTTGGGACGGTTGCACGCGTGCCAAATTCCGTTTACGATAGTCTCTGCCCCCCTTCCGCATTTCCTCTGCCCATTAGCATTCACCTCGCCTTTCAGTGCGAAAGGGAGGCACCATGGGTCGAAGCGCCGAGCGCCTTCCAATCGGTTACTCTTCCAGAGCGAAGTCGAAGAAGTTTTCTTTTCTGCATTGGCGCAGGCGGCCTCGAGCCATAAAAAGCCGGCCATTAGAACGCGCACCGCCAGGCTACAAACCACCAGTCGCCAATATCCACGCAATGCAAATTTCTCGACCTTCCGGTCAACTGGCAAGAAGGACGACATCGTCGATGAAGCAGCTCTGCGGCGATCGGATATAAACATAGGATTCGCAACGAGGAATGAGGCAGGCGATAAACCTGGAACACAGAAGCAGGAGAGAATACGGGAGGCTACTGAAGCACCTGATGTGATACATATTGTTCCTCCACCTGAACGGCGTAACGATGAGCCAGCATCAAGAACCAGCAATGCAAACGAACAGACCGCCAGAGAGCCCGGCCAAGATTCGAAAATGGTCAACGCGCCCCATTTCAGAGCAATCCATGGCAAAACAGTGGGCAAGACGAGCTACTCTCCCGATCCAGAAAATCCCCATGTCAGTCTGACTGACCAGTTACGCTTGATCAGAGCCGTCAGAGAGCTAGAAAGGAAACTCGAAAAGGCCCGTTCTGACCTACATAATGCTATGGAGCGTGCGGCCGTGGGCCGGCAGATGAATCGCGCGGCAACTCCGCCCTTGGTGGCCCCGAGTCCAGAGTCTGGGCCGATTTTGTTGACCAAGGAAGACTATCTGAATCTCGTTGACCTATACTTCTATTCACACCAGAGCCGATTCACACCAGATTCTCCTGACTCGTCTCCGACACCTCTTCTCCTCGATGACTATAGCTTCGAACTCTCAGCAGACTTCACGAAGCCTGGCCATGAGGCTCTTTATGCGGAAGAGGATGAGGAAGATAGTTCTGTATTGAAGCATGTTGAAGAGATGTTGATGTCTCGACAGCTCCACGAGGTTTCAACAATGCAAGCATTTGTTGACCTCCTTCTCGACGACAAATCATCCAATCGAGCTCTGTTCGAGGTCTATAAGAAGCTGCCCGACCCAGGAGTCGCATATCTGCCTCGTGGTGTAATACGTCTCTTCTTACAGCGCATGTCTACCCCTTATTACAAGTCTGAGAGGTCGATGCTTCGCTATCTCTCGCTCATTGATGATATGCAACGAGCCTCTCTGCCAATCACCAGTGCCGAATGGTCGTCAGCTATCTACCTCGCTGGTCGGTCATTTGTGCGCGTTACTGACGCTGAAATTGCATCAGCTTTCCGCTTATGGAGAGAGATGGAGCAAGAAGCAGGTGTGCTAGCGAGTCACGTAACCTTCAATATTTTGTTCGACATCGCAGTCAGGGCTGGCAAATTCGTGCTTGGTGAAACTGTGTTGAAGGAAATGCATGCTCGTGGCTTACGGCTGAATCGTCTCGGGCGCGTCAGTTTGATCTATTACCATGGCCTGCGCGGAGATGGGGACGCAGTGCGGAAGTCATATCGCGATTTTGTCGAGGCGGGCGAAATCGTAGACACGCTCGTGCTGAACTGCGTCATGGCATCATTGATCCATGCACAAGAACCTATTGCTGCTGAACAGATATACGAGCGGATGAAGAGGCTTCAAGATCGTCTCGTCAAGGGGAGAAGAGAAGACGGCGAGGAAGTGTTGTTTACGAAGTACCCACCTCCAGGACCGAACCGACTTGGTACCGAGATGGCATCGAATTCACTTGGCAGAGTGTTGCTCAGATCGGCACGGCTGAAAACGGTGCTACCTGAACACCATGTAGAGCTTCAGAACTCAATGCCTTTGAGACCGGACTTGATCACTTTCCGAAATCTGATCTCTTATCACGCGAACACCTCGGGCGATCTGGATCGTCTGACTGTACTAGTGAACGATATGAACGAGCAGTTCGATCTCCCATTCACAAGCCTCATGTTCCAAATCCTGTTTAAAGGGTTCGCTATACATGGTGGATCAAACTCAGAAGATGCAAAATGGACAAACAAAAGACTTGAGCTGGTTTGGCAGGCATGTTTGGCTGCAATCAAGCAGACAAGATCAAGATCATCTTATGTTGAGGAGGAGGCAGGTATCAATATACCTAGTATGGCCGACGTTGAGGTTGAAGGGCGTTCAGCATCAGCGGAGAATGAGGATCAAGACAACACTCCGATTCGGTCGAGACCACCCCAGAGCGCCTGGGATGCATTCATCGCAGACTTCACCACTGTGCCAGAAGATCGCAACAGAGTGATGGCTCAGAGATCGACCGAAAGCTTCGCTTCGCCATTCTTCCCAACCAGCTCCGGGGATGAGACGAATTCTCTTTACGAACCGGACTCTGACGATACATATTCCTTACCATCTGCAGATAGCACTGTGACGCCTGTGACTTCCTCAAAATCTGAAGTCTCCGAGATACGGCCAACCAAGTGGCTCGTCATCTGGCTCATACGTGCCTACGCCCACTGTACAGGGAGCCGCTTGCGCCTTGAAGAGATTTGGGGAACGATTAGAAAAGTCTGGAAACCAACCGATTTCAAGGACCGCGATGCGGCTGTGCGAGCACTAAGGCATGCTCTCCGGCTATGTGATAGTAGAGGGCCTCGTTGAAGACGTCCTCCTAATGTAATATATTCGTCACGAGAGTTGCTGAAACTCCTTGACAGACTAGCAATCTGATGATGCGACCTATGTGTACCGATCCAGATACTTCAAGCCTGTCAATCACCAACGGCACGTGTCCTTTGTTTACTGCTTACTGGGTGCAGAGGCGCCAGCTGTACTCATGCCTCTATCTTCTCCCATTCACTTCGTACACGTTCTGTCTCAGCGTTTATTGGTGCTCGCATTTCTCACTCCGGAAGCATCGCACTTCCCTCTCGATGAAGACACACCTACCGATAGTTGAGCCTTCTCCTGCAATGACTGGCCTATTGTACGCCCTACACTGACAGAATAATTACTTGCATTGTCATCACCCCTGATCTCGACGCCCAGATAGTTTCAACATCCTGCTTGGCGTCTCGAACCCTCATGACATACTCCCCCGCAAGCCTCAGGTTGGTTTGAGATCGCGACACATGCCAACAGTGTCAGCAGGAAACACGCTTCAGTTGCAACCTCCCACGACTTATGGTGCGGCATTTTATACCAGAGAGAATATCATGCTCGCACAACCAACACGAGGAGTGCCACTTGCAGCAGTTCAAGGGCGGGTTCTTGCGTAATATCTTCCAGCGGTCCTTCAGCTCGTCACAGTTCTTTCCGAGAGCCAAGGACTTGCTACCTTGGATGACAGATCAGGGAATGTGGCTATTTTGGGTTCCTATCCTCTGAGCAGGAATTACGTTCCACCCGCTAGAATGATCCATCCCACGATCGAGATCTCTCATTTCCATCGTCCTTCAAGCCTCACTTTCCAGGCTATACGGTCGTCACAGCTCATATATCAAGACCCCATCTGCTTCGCCCGAGCATCCATCCACTCTTTCGATGTGAAGACTTTGTCTTTCTCTCCAACAACGAACTCATCATAAAACTTGCCCGCGACCTTTACCTGCCCACTCGCCTGGAACTTGTCCACCGGCTTCATCAAAACCTCGTTCGCCGGTCGGACGAAATACACTATGCTGTACCTGTCCACATTAACCTGCTCGCCTGGTGCGGGCACAACACGGTGCTTCGCCGACTTTAATTCTCCGTTTGTGAAGATGACCATCGAATCGCCAAGGTTGATGATGGCATGTCCAGGGAGTGGCCTGACGTATTCCCATTCGCCGAGTTTCGATGGGTCGCGGCTTTGGATCTGCAGGCCGCCGAGCCAGTTGAAGAGAATCGTGATACTACCAAAGTCCGTGTGAGATGGTAAGCCGATTGCTTGCTTGTCAGCGACGTGCGGCGTCTTGTGTGTTAGTCGGCAATGGTCACATGAGGACGATGAAAAGAGATTCTTATCTGTGAACGTTGTGGGAGGGAGGCCCAGTTGACTAGCCAGCGTACGCAACACAACCATTCCGCACTCATGGGCGTTCTTTGTGAAGTCTCGAATAAGTGGTTTCGCGGCCTCAATCTCAGCTGGGTACTCCCGACTCGGTTCAATGCCATGTACGTGGTCTTTGGCGACATTGAAGAATTCGGTCGAGTCCGGGCGCTTGTCCTTGTCCGTCTGCTTGACTACGCCGGCTTCCTTGTAGCCATAGAGTGACACGCCCTTCTTCAAGGCGAATCTTTGCTTTTCCTCCAGTGGTCGGTTGAATGCTTTTGTTGCTAGTTGAAGGAGCTGCTCGCTTTCATCGAGCAATGCTTGACCTTCCGGGCAGTTCCGCATGTCTAGGTAGAAGAAACCATGTGTTTGGCATGCCTCAAGTACTTTGCCAGCTTCGGCATCATCATTGGCCAGCAGTGTCGAAAGCGAGGCGCTTGCGATGGGAGCGGTGGGAACGTCGTCTGGGAAGCGAGGGAGACTGTCGAGAGATGATTTCACCATCATTTTGTGATATACTCCTTCAGACACAGAAAAAGAACTCGGTGGTCAGATATAGAGTCCTTAAATTACGAGGGAGGAGTTAGAGGTAATGTTGCGACTTGTATGTAGTGAAATGGAGCTTTGTTCGGTACGTGATATTAATACGGCGCAACAATCTAGGACATATGTACTGATATATGCCAAAGCAGAACTTCAGGCACTTGGCTGCTGATAAACGTCAATTCAAGTGATGTTCACATTTCAAACTTCACTTTGGTCCGTTGGCATATTGATATCAAACGGAGGGGGTCACCTGACTTGTGGGCGTTGGTCTGCGGAATCACAGGCGGAATCACGCCGCCAATTGGATATTTCTGGGGAAGATGCGGGGGATCTAGGACCTACAAGCCGTTGGGAAAGTACAATGATGGATTCATGGAGATTGATTCACACATGGCGCTCCACTACCCTTCGTGGCGGGCTCCAATCCGCCCATCATCAAAGCACACTCACATACCTTCAACAGCCGCCGAGATAGCTCTCACCCAACACACTAGGCAGGGTCTGTTCGCCCCTAACATTAGTGATTGTGGCTAAGAGCGTTGGGTTACGATAAACAAGGGAAGATGAAGAGAAGCAGTCATCAGGGGGCCTGACTTAGGAATCTAAGGCCTGATCACACTAGGGAGAGAAGACTCACGTATCAGTCCTCCGCTGACGATGACTTTCGCCGTCCCATATCGGTTGATCGGTTGACGGTTGAGTAAGGCATCATAAGCGGATCCCTGAGTCAGCGACTGCTCCATCACTGTTCCAAGCACTCAACAAAGACTGCCACTCAATATAATGCTTTAGTGAGTATAGCCATAAATGGGGTTATGATGACACCGGGGCAAACGGAGTTGATGCGGATTCCGTCTCTGCCGTACCCTGCTGCGTCCGTTCTCGAAAGCCCCAGCACACCTGCCTTAGCAGCCGCGTACTATCAATACCCATGTCAGCCAGTCGTATAGAGACCCCAAAAGGACGGTGATGCCGAGGACGTACCGATCCATTCGTAGTGCCCAAGAATAGAAGAGATGTCACAATGCTTGCGTCTGCGGCGGTGCTCCCGTCCTATTCCTGCACCAGGCCAGTAGGGCACAGCTCAAGAACATCAACCTCCCTTCAAAGAAACACATACTTCATCTCCAAATCCGCCTCTTACTTCAACATCTGCGTAATCTCCGCCCTTCCGGCACAGCCACACACCTCTCAGGTTAATCCCTTGGACCCTATCCCACATGGCCACGGACAGCTCATGACTCCGCGTTCGTGACGCCCGCATTGCTGACACAGTAGTGGATAGCGCCGAATGCTTTGACGCCCTCATCCACCATGCGCTGGACGTCCGACTCGACCGAAGTGTCCATTTTGACGAGGATCTTGGCATCAGCGTTGGCTTTTTCGAGCTCGGTTTTGACTGTCTCTGGGCCGGAGAGGTTAATATCAGCGAGGACGAAGCGCGTCACGCCTTTATTGGCAAATGCGTGGACGGTTGCGCGCCCGATGCCAGATGTGGCTCCTGGGCAATAATGTCGGTTTGAATAAAGTCCCACACCGAGATATCGAGAGCCTTATACCGGTAATGAGGGCAAAGCTAGCTTCTGTACTACCACGAGCAAGGTTTGAGATCAGTGCGCACTCATAACGTGGGGTGCCTTGATGGCGTCTCAATGTATGTCGAGCAGTACGGGCTCACCGAAGCACGACTATATACTCGACACGACAGACAGCAGGAATGGTGCCTGTCAAAACATCAGGCAGGTTCTTTCATTTGCACTCTCCCGGTCTGCAACCCGACGTCAGCCATGCCTGCGGCTGTATTTAGCGACCTAGGCAGAAGAGAGATCGCATCTTCGCGCTTTCTCCATGAGAGCGACCAGACGTGGTCTCCCCCCGCAATTGGGGAGGTTATGTTCCGTCTCCAGCACGACTACGATGAGACCACATGTTCAAGGACTTATTCCGACATAAGAAGCTCATTCGTTCGCTCCTCAGAAAATATACGTTGGAAGACCGACAGTGAGATGCGAGTCGTGTGTGGAGTCCGATGTGCTGTTGAATCGCTCACTATTGACCTTGCAAATGATTTCACGTATGTCCCGATACCGCTCACAGCGATCTTGGCTGGCCATGAACAGCGGCTCGGAAAAGCTTGAAGGCTTGCATGACATGTTCATTCATATTCATGTAGGTCTTCCTTGAAGAATAAAGTCATGTACTAATATCGTCACGAATACCTACTCTCCTTTCTTCGGCTGCACCCTTTTTCCTACTTCGGAGTTACTGTGGCTCTCACATTTCCCCAAGCCTCGGATGCTTTCCAGATCAATGCTGGTCTGGCCTCCATGAACAAGGCCTTCTCAAGCTCTCATAGGCGTATGCCCGTCACAATGACCCATCCTTGGTCATAGTTGAATACAAGACAGCTAAGAAAATAAGAATGCTTTGCAAAAGCTCAGCATGACAGCCGTCAATTTGCCAAGGAAAGTGGTCAAACATCAGCGGTAGGGCGGACGCTAAATGAAACTTGGAAGACATAGCGAAGGCGCATGAGAGGAAAATGAGGGTCGCTACCGGAGTTCACAGGCCGACAATGTAAAGCTCGCAACCCGAGCAGAACCAGCGTTGTAAAGTGTACGTAAGTCCAAGCTTTCCAAGGTTGAGTGTTGCGAGGTAGTATTCCCGTTTGTCGTCTTTTGGCTCTGGAAGAAATATTTCTTTCTTCTTCGACCAGCGTGGCAGATTTACAGTCCGACTTGTCATTCCTAATCAACACTTAGCTATCAGATTGGACAGGATGAATACTGATGGGACAAACTTTCGGCGTCTCGTTTCTTCACGGTCTGGAATCGGTTGTTGGCAACGTCGTAAAGCGCAACGTCCGCGTCGGGACTCTTCGGGCTGTTCCGCCTCCTTAGCGGCGGAGATTTAGGCCGAGTGCTGATACCCTTGTCTGCCGCCAAAACTTCCAAATCGTCCACCCCCATCATTCAGATCTAGATGGTAATTTGATGTGTGAAAATTCTATTCTCGTCTTTGTGGCGCTGATTTAACGATGATTTCAAAAGCAGCCCCCTCTTTTTTGGAAGCTCGGATGGCCGCCCGAAATTCGTTGTAAATATGGGACGCGTGCCGTGCGTATTTTGGACAGGCGAGAAGATTGAGGGGAATAAATGCCCCATATGTGAGCGCCCACCCACAGTTTCGATGCCTGAGGCCGCTAAGTGCTCAGCCCTTAGCCTTCGAACGGTAACAACTCGTGTTTTCAGTTGGCACGGGTGATGAGTTGGTGGCTGCATGTCTCAGGAAGTGCTCCAATGAAAGTGCTTCATGAACCGCCCTCAGGCTGGGAAAGCACGTGGCCTTTTGGCCATTTCCTGCCTGAGTTACTTCCACAGCAACGAACCTAAGACCTTGTGATTTGGCCAAAGGACCACGGGGCGCTTTCAACCACACTTGCCTCAAACACAACATGGCTCATGTTAGTCAGGAACTCCTGGCGTGTGGACGGATCAGCTATCACCTTGGCCTTCGCTAGCACCACTCCCTAGGCAGGTATCGAAAGGTCGTATTTTACGGCTACCTCTGAGATCATATAAGCAGGCTGCATCAACCCTTTTAGCCTGGGGCTGCGCCGGTTTCAGTGTTTCTAGGACACCGCCTTGTTGACATATAGGGAAGTGCCGCGAGAGATTGTGGCTGCCAGGTACTTTGGCCCTATCACAGCCACCAGTTCGCTAAACTGGAGCCAGTAAAGAACAAGGAACTACTGCTTCGCCGCCACGATGCGGAAGAAATCTGTTGGTTTAAGCCACAGCCATGGATCAGTTGCACGCGCCTTGTCGGCATTGCGCAAATTCTTCACCCCGATGAGGCTCCGTAGGGTTGGAGTTATCATTGAACGGCCCTTGGAGATCGCGCAGCCTCCATGCTTTGGTAATGGTTGTTTGGTTCGCATAGAGAGGTGAACGCCTTAAAGAAGTGGCTACCCACCTTGCACCACACTCTTCCATAGCATCGTCATTGTCGCCGATCTTTCAGACCTCTCAAGTTCCACAGCCAAGTCTTCAATTATCGAAACTGGTTTGATATCGCCTATCCTGCCACGTGTTTATGTCTGACCGGGCGGTCCTTACTCCTCCGAGTGCGTCTCGGGCAGCAACATCCACTCCGACCTCACTCGCCCCCGACCTCAACGGAGTGACATATAGTATCAGTCAATGGAGTGCTGCAACAGCATCAACCCAGCCAAGCAGTGATGCTTCAGCACTGGGCATCAGACAACCAATTTCGTCGCAAAGCTCTGCGAGCAGCTCACCGATAGAACTGGCATTGACTGGCGAAACACATAATGGTGAGACCAACGAGAACAGCCCTTGGGCTCGCAAGGCGATCTTGTCACTTGGTACGTTGCTCGGTCAAGGATTTCCGCTTTTTAGCTGACTCGTGCTTCACAAAGATGGCGGCGGAGTGCGGGGCTATTCTAGCCTTGTGATTCTGGAACACCTCATGCAGAAAATTCAGGACATTGAACGGATCGACGGCGAACATGGACCTGCAGTTACCTCAAGCTCCGCCTACCCCTGGCATTTGGAATACAGTGCGGACTCTACCTTCTATCCGGCACATTACTTCGATTACATAGCAGGAACAAGTACTGGAGGGTGAGTAGAAATCCGTCATATTGCAGGAGCATGCCTAATTGCTACCAGGTTGAGCGCGATAATGCTGGGAAGGCTGAGAATGTCGGTAGAAGAAGCCCAGCAAGCGTACGTTACGTTCGGTACGTCAGTCTTTGGACGTAGTCGCTGGTTTCATGAGCGCTCGGTTCTATTCTTTCCAAGATCGAAGTATGCGACACGGAAGGTGAGAAAGGCAATACTCGCCGTGATTCGCGAGAAGCTCAACAAAAATCGTACTCAACCACTGGTCGACTACAAAATCGAGCACGAGCCTTTGGAGTCGCCCGAAGATATGTGTCGAACGTATGTTACACGTCGGAATGTTTAATACCCAACGCTGACGATTTTCAGAATGGTTGTCTCTCTTTCTAAATCCAGAAAAGAAGGAGTCGTGAAACACTATCTTTGGCGAAGCTTCGCGCATCCGGCCGGCTACACTAGCACAAAAGCAGGTCGATATCCCCCATTGAATCCTGGCGAGGCCTGTCGAGAACCTATCTGGCATGCCGCACGCGCGACCTCGGCTGCCCCTCGATACTTTGAGGAATTCGAACGCGGTGACACCGTTTTCCTCGACGGCGCCATGGGGGCTAACAATCCTTCGAAGATTGCGCTTAAGGAAGTGGATCAAATGCACCCGCATTCACCCGCTATACTGGTCAGTATTGGGACTGGCGAAAAGCAGGCCGAGGGAAAGGAAAAAAGACGAAAACGAGACCGCGTGGGAGACATCATGAACATCGATCAGGCCGTCTCGCGTACGCAATTCATCAAGAAGTATTTCGAGCTGGGCGACATGGCCAAAGGGCTCCTGATAAACACAACCGACATAGTCGACGACACACATTTCCTTGCGGATAAAATGGATGTCAATTTTTGCCGATTCGATGTACCGAACGATGTCGGCGATGATACTGTTGGTGCCATTCCTCTTGACGAATGGCTGCCACCTGTCAATGGCCAGGTCACCCTGCAGAAGATTAGAGCGAGCACAGAGGCTTACCTTGCCGATGCAGAAGTTCAAAGAGAGATGGAAAGGTACGCCAGAGACCTCGTTGCCAAGCGCCGGCAGCGAGCCAAAACAGAGCGCTGGGAAAAGTTCGCCAACGTAGCAGTCTATCACTGTACGTGTGATGACAATTGCGTCAACACTCCCGGCAGCATGGACCGAAAGACACTGAGATTACATCTTTGCGAAGTCCATGGCGATGAGATCCCCAAGAATGAAATGGAGCTCGATTTGGTCATGAATTCCATGCGCGTGCCTTCATGGGGAAAGGATCCTACACGCAGAAACACCAGTCCCACAGACAAACCACACACTGCAAGAAGACTGGGACGGCTGTTTAACCTGTAAAAGAACCCCCGCTTCTGGAGACTGGAGCAACGCAAGCAGGTCACGTTCGGGAGGTCCGAACCCCAAAACCTCACAAGCGACTTGATGGCATACTGCGCTTGTGATCAAGATGCAGACAATGCTTCACGCACACCTTCCTTTTTGCCGCATTCAAGATCCACTGTACTATAGTGATACCCATCTGCAGTATTTCAACGGCGTTGGCGGCTTCGAGGACGTTGTCCGATTCTCACGCATTTGCATATATACGGCTAGGAGACTAGTATGGTTTTGGTAGATAAAAAAGGGAGGACTTATGCAGGCATGGGCGTACCAGGCAAGACACTTTCATTTACACCCCAACACTGGCTGCAAGTAAATCTGCCACCGAATTTAAAGAGTTGTGCCGCTGCCTTGGGCAGCACTCCCCGATACCAAAGAACCAGCTTGTAGCCTAGTGCCAAGATTCTGTTCCCACAAGGCCAACCTGTAAATTAGTTACCGCCATAAGAACCTCACTTTACTGTGCAACATCTAACTTCAAACTCCATCAAGACAACGTTCAATATGCTACGTCTAGCCCTCCGCACAAATGTGTGCAAAGTTCCGCTATCCAACAAACTCAGTAGAGTCACCTGTAAGCCTAGATATCACTTATTTTGCATTACTTCACTGACTTTGGCGCAGACGAGTACGGTCTGCCACGCTTCTCCCAGCTCCGTCCCTTCCGCCCATCCACACGTAAGTTATACCTCACACCCCCACATTAAAGACGTTAACAGTTCGACAGATGCACACTTCTCAACCAACGATCACTCCTCAGCCAGTAATGTCGACGCCCAGAAGGAAATGGTATACGCCCTCAAGATCAGCCAGAACGAAATAGTACACTCTCTCCAGACCAGTCAGAAGGAAATGACATGCGCCCAGAAGGAAATAGCACACAACCAGAAGGAAATAGCACACGCCCAGAAGGAAATAGAATGCGCTCAAAAGGAAATGGCATCCTCCCTAAGGTGGGCATATTTTGACCTAGGGCTTATCTTGGTATTTGGCATATCCGCGTTAGCGGTCCTTGGGTTTGCGCTTCAGCATTGATGGGCTTTTACCAAAGCTAGCCCAGCGCTGGCTTATCCATGGGCCTGGACAAGCCCGCCACCAAATGCGGTAGTTGTGAAAGAGGAGAGCTCCGGGAGTCTGACATTAGTCTATTGTACGTAGAAATTGGTGCATAGAATATAGAACTTCTCTCCTTCTTCTCAACAACCTCGCCGGCGTTGGCTATGGGTCAGAATCGTCCTCATCTTTCAGCTCGCAGTCGTCAGAACCATCGTCCGGCGGAGCATTATCGTGGGGGCGCGGCGCAAGCTAGGTTTAATGTTGCCGAGATGGTTGGCATCGAGGATCTCTTGCGGTATGGGAATGTACATAAGCGACAAGTAGAGAACAGTACCACAGGGACATACCCTTACGTTCATAGATTCTAATTCATCGAGTTCCCAATCATAAGGTCCTCCTTCATAGGCAGTCCTCGGCCCGTTATACCATTCACCTCCCTGCATTTCTAATGAGATAGGATCTCAACGCGCGCCTGGTGTGGTGTTACGGACTCATGTCCTGGCAATATGGGCTTGGGGCCTTGGCACTTGGCGCACACAGGGGTTGTCTTTTTGGCCCCGCTTCTTCCTCTCTTCTTTAGATTCGTTGTCCTATATGACACCTCTATTGATCTGCTCCAATCTGGCCTCCTAACAAAGAGGACACATACTCTCGTTAAAAAGACCCCTGGCAAGCCTCCTACTCCTCCAAGAGCCGCATCTGCGCTAGGTCCGTCACAGTCCCTTTCTCTACCACCATTTACAGCGCCAGCAGTACTATACAAAGGGAAGAGAGGGAGGAAGCGCAAGAGGACAACCAAGGAGGCAGAATCAAAGGCAAGAGGGCTTATGGGATTAAGGCTTAACCCTATCCTAAGGATTCTCGGAGTTTGGCGACAGCGAGGTCAGCTCTCATATGTACATAGAGAGTGGCGGCAAGGGGGGTTCATTGTGGCTTTCGCACCCAATTTTGCCATGTGAGACTCTCCTGCAGGTGACGGCCAAAAAAATGACCCTCTCCCGAAATCGACCAGACTAATGACTGCTCCGCTCGATTGGTAAGATTCTTACAGGGTGTTAAGTGCTATACTTTGTAATTGGGGCTGAGCAACCCCGAGAACATCCGGGCCCTGGAAATCGTTGCTTGGGGCGGGACGGCTGGGCAGATCTTTGGCCCTCACCAACCCTCTTGCTCACCTTCAGCTTCCTACCAGCAATTGGGTCTAATGCTCGACCAGGTTGTGTGGATTCGTGTTTCGTGTGCTCCTTCTTTTAATTTCCGTTGAACCCATGAGAATGAATGCCGCCTACATGGCTTGCAGTAGCGTGAACATACAAGCATCAGGAGGGGGCTTTCTGGCACTTACACAGCCACAGGAAAGATGTGGCCGCGAACCACCGAATGGACAGGGGGTTTCTCAGCCTTGCCATATAAGAGAACTGTAAAATCGTCCATCCACAATGTGATTGTCCAGTTATTCTTCTCTCATTGCGCCCTTCTCCACCGATTTGCCCTCTAGCCCATTCCACCCATTCACCATTGCTCTGGTCTTGTTCAGAGCACCACATTACCCAGAATCTGCTGTCCGAGGCTTACGCACGCGAGAGAGAGACTCCATTGGCCTGTCACAGTTACTTTGGTCGGGCAACGTACTACGTTAATCCAGGAAGATGGCCAACAATAGCACGCATACGGATTTCGCAATGATGGCCAGCCCAATCGAACATAAACTAGCCTTGAACGAGGTTGATACAGATGAGTCGAAAATCATTAAGCTACGAATATACTGGGAAAAGCAAATGAGGCATTTCAGTCCCAAGAAAAAGCACTCCAAGGTGGAAGTGCTCTTGTTGTATTGGGACAAGCTCTCCGAGTCTTATCTAGACACAGACAAAGAGGTACGTGGTAGATAGTCTAGGCGGTGTGCAGCGAGTTAATCCTCCGCAGATTGCCGATCTTAAAGAGGTTTTCGAGGAAAAGTACAATTTCAATGTTACTCGAGGTGTCCTCAACCCACCCGACCATAAGGATGTTACTCTGAGAATCCATATGCTGTTGGCCAATTTCGTCTATGAACACGATGCAGACGATGCTTTGCTGATTATCTACTATGCCGGTCATGGTAATCCTGGAAAAGATGGGGAGTTGATGCTCAGAGGGTAAGTGGCAGTGTCCTGCGATGATCTTCCATTCAGTCCTAACGCAAAATGCAGGAACAACAGGCCGACCGACCAAGAACAGAGTGAGATAGATGAGGTTGCTTGGAAAAGGGCGGAGGTGATCATTGATGCTGCGAAGAAGGCAGACTTTCTTCTTATTTTTGACTGCTGCTTCGCGGGCAAGCTTGTCGGCTCGTCGTCCCGCGGCGTAATATCCACGAGGAACTTTGAGTTTTTCGGGGCCTCAGGTGCGAGTGAGACCACAATAGGTCCTGGGGAGAAATCATTCACAAATGCTCTGATCAAAGCCCTGGAGACTCTGGCGCATCACACAGATGGCTTTACGACCACTGAATTGTATTCCCAAATCTTCGCATGCACAACCTTCCCAAAGGACGAGCAAACGCCGGTTCACGAGTCGCGGACAAACTGCCACGAGCGACTACTGCTGGCCCCTCTTGACAAGCTTGATGCTATGTCCACATCCACGGCTTCACTCTCTGAAGACAACTCTCCACAACCTGCTATCCAATACTGTTTCACCATAGACTTCCTACTCACCAGCCTTCCCACGGAACACGATATGGATGAGCTCTGCAACAGCTTGAAGATCCTACCAGCCAGAAAGGGGCTTCCTGCACAGAAGTTCGTATGGAACAACATGTATCGGAAAGGAAATGAGATTCCACCCGCGGCAAAGGCAGTCGCTCATTGGTGGCGATGGCGAGCACAGACTGGAAGACATGGCAGCAGATCAAACCGAAGAAGCAGCTCACTTGGAGAGCCCGGGAATACCACGGCTAATCCTGCGCCTCTTGAAGAGAGACCAGAGCAGGGCATTACCGCTGCAGTTCAACATAAAACACCCCGGCCCGCGCTCAAGGATGCCGAAATTTTTCAAAGTGTGGAGGGCTTCAAAGAAACGCCTACCGGAGTCAAAGAAATGCAAAGAAGGCTTGCGCGACGGCGTTCGCTTGTTTGTCGTTTGGTTACGTCGGCAGCGATCATTGGAGTCATGCTGTTGTATTGGGGCCGTGATCTTTTTCGGCGCTTTGACGGCGTTGAAAAAGTTAAGGCTTGATGTTGGGACTTATATTGCCATCACAACTATTTAGCGAGGCGTTGGAGGCACTTGAAATTGGTTGGCAACATGTTTAACGGTACACTTGTCAGACAGTAGTGGGAGCCTGCTAGGTTTCCATATTGCAGCCTGCCAGGCTTCCATATTTCTAGCTCTTCAGTCGGTGTATTTAGGAACCTCAGTGAGCCACTTTCTAATGAAGCAAGTGGTCCTCCGACGTTTGAACAACAACCAGACAAGGCTACCGATTGATTGCCCTCTTCGGGGCTGGTGGCGCCTTGCCCGCCTAGGATTCGAGCCGGTCAGAGCGCAGCCTTAAAGATAAGGAGCCCGCCCACTGAGCTTCGAACGCCATCCTTCGTCCTATTACGATACTACGACCAACATTAAATTTTCCCACTTAACGGTCAGGCTAACCACAAGGTTGACTTCGAGTCTACGTCGAGCAGGCTAGGCAGGAGACGTGGCCAATGATGTCGGAGTCACAACAGGTTTGCGAGCCTCAGGCCCTCATGCGCCCCACTCAACAGCAACCCTGACAATAGCTTCGCAGAATCAGATCAAGACCGGCGAGGTTGAAGAAATCCGCAGAGGATATGTTCCGACGAAGCCTCACCCTAATGCAGTACGCGTTACCCAATTGAATTGCGTGCGGACAGGCTGACGATATGGCAAAGGATCAACAAGGATATAAGGAGAACGAGAAAGTTCGCGTCAAGAAACCAAAATCATCCAATATTTGGTTAATTGACAAAGCCTATCTAGTTGGGTTGCACTGGAGATATGTCCTCAAAAGTCCAGACAATGAGAAAGAGTTTTACAATGGCGCAGAACAGGTCGAAGAGGACAGGCTGAGGTCCGCGGGGTAGTCCTTGGCGGCAAGGTACAGGGACTTGCTTTGGGACTGGCGTTTTAGGTAGCGGGGCTGAGGCCTCTAGGCTGAGTTTGCAAGGAACCTTGCAGCTTTCGCACTGGTTCACATCGTACCCATCCCCAACCAGGCGTAGGGCAACTGGCATCTGCCATGCTGTTCAGGTCAAGTGCATCAATAGCTCCTCCAGGGCGTCGCTGTTAGCGAATTGCAAAGGTCTTCGCCCACTGTCGCCAAAATGGATTGGTGATGCAACAATCCCCATTGCGGCTGAATCTGATGCGAAAGCATATAGTGAACCAGTCCACCGCAACACCGGAGCTCTCGCTGACAAACCTAGCTTTGCGAAATTGTTTTCTAACCATGTGATTCTACTGCTGGCTCCAATATGGACGAAGATCTCGAGAAAGGGGTAGGGTTAAGTGCTGCTCAGCTTACTCTCGTCCACTCGCCCAACTCAAGTGCTGGCACAGAAAACTCTTGGGGATCAGAGACTCTCGCAAGTGCGACGAACTCCTCCTTACACATCTAAGTTCTACAGCTGACCAACTAGAAGATTCTGATCAACCACCTGCTGCGGAGTCAACGACGGAAAAGGCGAGCTTCTGGCAGAGGCTTTGGCAACGTCCTCCGAGGCCACTTAAGAGAGAAGACGATCCATACCGTCGGCCACAGGTGACGCAAGGTTCGCAATTAACCCTGTTTCAAAGCCGCTCTTGCTTATACATTCAGTCCATGGAGGGCCGCTTGGGTATCCACTGATGGCTAGATTCATGGACAGCGACGATAACTACATGACCTATCGCCGCTTCGGCAATGTTCAGGCACGACTTTTGCTGGAAGCCCAAGATGACGTCCGTATACTGGAAGAAAAGTTAGAAGACCTCGATGATGAAGAAACCGCGAACGAAGGAGAAGCGAATGCCTTGTGCTCTAGAAAGTTATATGGCGCCAGTTGGTCGGAAAGCCGGAAAGACCTCATGAAAAGCCTCAAGGCTGCTTTCAACGAGTATGGTAAGTTAGGTCTATCAGAAAGATCCCTTTTTGGATCGCTGGGTACTGATAGTCTAGCTACCCTGATGGGGTCAGCGCAGACACTTATGTCGTTGAACCGGCCCACGTCCCATGAGTACACGAGTGTCGAAAACTTCATGAACAACGAAAAGCCTGTTTCACGACCACAGCTCAGTTTCATCTATCGCAAAGAGGATCTTGTCACCCTCCGGCCAGGTAGAGAACATGCCTGGCTTGACTCCCAAGTTGAAAAACTTCTTAAGGCCTGTGATGGCCGGCTCGTCCAGGTTAGCTATTTTCTCCAGCTTTATTGGTCCTACCTGGGAAACCCACTGACTTCGGCCTTAACCAGAAAATCTTCTCTTCGCCTGAGAGTAAGCAGAAAAAGGGCTCAGACACCGCTGTCGAAGTCTACTTTGACCGAGAGCGGACTGAGACATTCGTCAACGCAATCATAACATGCATGATTCTCGCTCTCTTAATCTTACCAGTCTACATTCTCTATCGCATCACTGCAGGTCCGAGTGCGTACAACACTGACGCCTTGTGTATGGGCGTACTTTTAATCTTCACCCTGTGCTTCTCAGCCGGTCTGTCTTTCTTCACCAGAGCACAGCGTCACGAGATATTGGCTGCTGCTGCTGGCTATGCCGCTGTACTAGTCGTCTTCATTGGAAACGTGAGTGGGAGGGGCGGCTTCGGGTCGAATTAAATACTCCGTCATGGCTTCTTCCACCCTATACGGACGAGGTTTTGACAGTCTCGAGTAGAACGATCATGAAATCTATACAACGCCGCGTTTGACCCATGAAAAGGAGTCATTCCCGCGCTTAACTCATCCCCATCGGAACTGGTAAAGCATATTCGTAGGCGTGATCTTTGGAGTATTTCTGACACAACCGGCTCTTATTGCGCTTCCAGAAGTTGCCAAACGAGCCTCCGTCACCAGCAACCCACTGCTACACGTTTGCATGTGCACTCGCACCCACCTCTAATTGCTCCGCCCTATCTTCCCTTTGCATCTCTGACATGTGAATCGAGTTACCTTCTGGATCGTGGCGTTCCTGGTCCTCAACGGGCCTCCTCCTCTTGTAGGGTCTGACGAGGTACAGCACACTGTCTATCAATTTCGCTATCCCCGCCGTAAATGGGATCGGCTGTGAGGGCGAACTCAAGTCGTTCTCCGCTGAAGGCCGTTGTACTTGATTGTCATCTCAACCACCGCGATCAACATGGGCAGTGCCAATGCGCTGAATACTCCAGTGAGTCCAGCCAATACGCCGAATACTCCAGCGAAGAACGAATTGCCTCGCTGGCCGAATGCTCCAGCGAGGAACGAATTGCCTCGCTGAAAGGGAATTTCGTTCTCTCTCTACACGAAATTTAGACGTGCGCGTTGAGTAAGAGGAGTGCGGATCTAGAGGATCGAAGCCTACCTAGATGTCTGACTCGGCGCGGTGCCGCCACCACCGTTTAGTCGAATAGCCCACGAAGACTAGTCCAACCCGGAGCATGAGCAGTAAGCAAAGGATGCTGAAACCGACCCAAGCAGATGAGAAGACCCAGAACCATCCGTCGATGCGCACGCTCGCAAACAGCAAGGCGTGGTTTGAGGTATCAGAGAGTAGCAGCACTGTTCTACCTTTGACCCAGAACCACAGCAGCAGTATCTGGAGCCAGGCTGAACAAGATAAATTCAGGAGATAGTCGATTCCGTTGCCCCGGAAATCGCCCACGCTTAGGGCTAGAAGACTCAAGTTCATGATCGTGTTGGTGTTGAGGATGGTGAGAACGACAAGCACTTCGGCGGGACTAATCTGCCGGTGGGATATTTGCGTCGTCAGATTGGTCAGGACGGCGAGGAGGACGACGGTGAAAGGGATCACAGGTGTGTCACTGGGCGGCTCGTCTCTTTCGTCGACCTCGCCATCGTATACGGTACTGCGGATCAGATTTCGGGTTGACGGAACGTCGTTATCGTGATAGCGGCGCTCTGGAGGTAAACGCCGATGCAGATACCGAGGCCGTAGATGTCCACGGCGCTCAAGCTATTGCCCACAGAGCGGACAATGAGAATCTGATTTGGCTCATGGTGGGGATCGCTGTTTTGGATTGAGAGCAAAAGGCAGCCGAAGAAGAGGCATGTGGCGAGAGGGTGCAGCCGTTTTAGTGGTTGAGGCTTTAATCAGGCAGCGCATCATGGATTTAGTTTGCTCCAAAATAGTCATTGTGACCTACAGTAAAGAAGAAAAATGTAAGAGGAAATTCAAGGCTTAGACGAACGGAATAGAAGGAAAAAGAGATGGAAAGACCGCCTCTTATGGGAAGTCAAAGCGGATGAGTCCATCTATACCGCTTGATGTGCTATGGCGTATGAGTCTGAGACATCCTGTAGCATTGTAGCCGGCAACGCCTTCTCCTTGCACCACTAGCCATTGCGCGCCCGCAAGGCTGCGAGTGAATATACCTTTGAGCCTCATTGCCCTGCAGGCGATGTCCTGCATTATGGCATTTAGCAGTCATGCAGACTGGCTCGTGTGGCAAGGGGTTGGCAGGACTTACCGATAGCAACAGTTCATTGCTAAGTGACCATTACGTTACACCATTTGCAAATGCTGCAAGTGCCGCGCCTCTCACACAACCAACTGACCATCCTGATATATTACCGGCTCTTTCTGCCTCCAAACTGGCCAGCACGAATGTTGAAGACCCGACCAGGCTGTTATAGAGTATCGGCTGTTCGGCATAGTACTAGTAGTCAACGTCAGCTTTCATCCAAAGGCATTCACATTCTCTCCTTACTCACCTCATAAGTCGCCGTTGAGTTCAAGCTGCACACGGTCACTGTCTCGTTCCACCCTAATGTTCCATTCGCGTTTTTCATGACGAAGTTGTTTGTCATATAGTCGTACGCCTTCCTTCCCACCTCAGAAAATTGTCTGCAGTTTTCTCTCCCGCCAACAAACCCTGGCCTTGGACCATTCAGCAACGAGTAGGTAAACAGAGCCATTGCGCTGCTCTCAAGGTAGTTCCCTGCCGCCCCGCATCCGTAACGACCTGTCTACAATGTACCCGTATGATTAGTGGCCATTTCTCCAATAAGTTGGAGTCGTAAAACGAGTGAGAAAGGAAGGTCGTGAGGACGTGGGTCTATCGAAAGGCCTCTGCAAATGTCCTTGATTACCCGTCCGAGGGGGGCTTACCACCAGGCGCCAGCGACCGGGTCTGCCGCCTTGGTAATTGCGCTTGCCAAATCCACGTATTGTGCTCGCAAATGCTGAAAAGCCGGCAGTAGCTCATCGGACATCGACAACTCCAGCGTCTTGACCAAACCCGTGATATACCAACCCATAACTCTCCCCCCAAAAATGGGACTCGTACCAGTGACTGCATTCGCCCAAACTGTCGTCTTCGAAGTATCATAGCCATGAACAAGGAGATCAGCGTCATTCTGGAGATCATGAGACCAGAGCAGATCGAACTGGTTTACGACATCTGCGAGGACGGCAGTGACGTTGCTGGGCTCCAGGAGCTCGGTGTAGTGTAGGTACCACGGGGGTAGCGAGTACATGCCGTCGCCGTATGGCCATTGCGGGTCTGGTAGTCGGTAGATGTGCGTAAAGCCTTGATGACAGCAAGGGCAGTCGCTGATATGGAAACGTTGCTGCTTTCATTTCGACTGTACTGACATAGTAGGCTGTTCCCGATGGAGAACCGATCGAGTGGGTAGTGGGCATCGCGCGAAGCATTGAGAAGAGATTGGGTGCTACCCAGCAGAGGTGCAAGGTCCAGTTCTGGACGCTGGACTGGATTCAATCGCTTGACTCAGCGCGCTTTGGAAGACGCCCAGCTCAACCCTCCTGTTGATGCACCACTGTTGGCTAGACCCTGCTGTCAAGAAATGATGGGCTCGAGCATCCATACTGAATATGGGAGCTGGTCGGTGCTGCTTTTGGCCGCGGTTATGCTGAGAAATATGACAAACAGTATCAGCAATAAAGGCTTGTGTTGAGACATTCCCCTCCGAAGACCTGAGGACTTGCCCGAACAATCGTGTCCCGGACCACGCCTCGACGTGTTTCTGACTCACCTGGAAGCCTAAAGAGCCAATAAAGTTGGTTGACGTCGAGATGTGGCAGAGGATCGGCTTTTTGAAGGACTTTGTCCCTAGCCTGGTTCCGCTTTGCAGTACATTAATGGCCATGGGGCGATGGCAAACCTTAAGTGTTTCTACAAAAGATCGCTTACCAAAAGATGATAGTGACGGATCAGCTTGAGAATCGTCTGAACTCGTACATCCTTGGACACCTTGTTCTCAAGATGCATTTGTTCGGGGGTTCAACATTGTCAGCATCCGAAACCGGCGTTGTCATCTCCCTCAAAGACCTAGTAGTATGTCTGAAGATGAGAGTGACGAAAAGGGCGTCGGTGTGAGCCCATTTTTCGAACTGGAACGCCGCTTACCATTAGACGCTAGACCCGTTAGATCGATAGCAGCGTTTTCCTCCACGCGGGAAAAGATTCAGCCGCTATTCTTAGCCATGAAATTGGCGTACACATTGCCATCCTTCCGGACTGTCACATCAACTCTCTTGCGTTATTGTTTGTAACTGACTCTAGGGTTAGTCGGATCAGCCCATACTAGCAGGAGAAGGGACGATGATTGATTACTTGGAGTGCCATAACGAGGCTTCTCGACAATCATGTTGATGTTAGCATACCAGCCCAATCGCACCATAGACTGTTGATGAGGAAATCACCATAACGACACTTCAAGAGACTCTATTTTAAGGGTTTAACGGAATATTTACTATCGACTGCTTATACTCACACAAAGATCTCTGGTGATCTCACCATCTCCGCACCGTGCCCAGCAAATGCCAAGCTACACATGGCTGCAGAATCTGACTTGAAGCTTCTCCTGAGATACATCGCGGCGCGATCAGCAGCCTTTATGTCATGTTGTGTCGCACAATATCGCTTGTTATACTCTGTACCTTGCAGAATAGGTTTCTTCACGCTTGCCCAGCTCCGATAAGGAAGTTGGGTCTCTTTATGAATAGGATTTTTGCTCTTGACGTTGTCAGGATGTTCCAAGCCGTTGCCGGAAACCTCCACAGTTTCAGCAGCTACCGATTGGAGTTGCTTGCGCACCTCTTTCTGTAGTGCATCATTGACCTTGGAGTGTGAACGTTTGTGTGACTTACAAGGCCCAATATTTGTTGTCTTGTTGAATCCAGAGGCCTTGGGGGTTATCTCTGATGATGATTGTTGTTGTTGTAGAGGGACGGCGATGATAGGTCTGGCCCCACCTTGCGGTAAGGCGAGAAGAACGTTTGCCGCTTCCATCTCCGTAAAGGAACCTGATGTCCAGGTGGAGGGTTGGAGGGGGGTTGATGCACGCGCCTTGCATTCAGACGGTGCCACATCGACATCCATACTCTTGCTCAAGGGGCAACCCTCTTGGAGATGTTTGATCATAGGGTTATTGAGTTGGAGGTTCCTCTCTATTGGCGGTTTGATGCTGCGGAGAGTCTGATCATCCAGTTGTAGATACGAGGGGTCCGGAGACACCAGTCTCAACAACTGATCGACAGAACTTTCGCCGATTGTGTCGGTTCCAACGAGCTCACAAAAGCCATTGATCTTTTGATAAGTCTGAAGATTGTGCCTCACTCCAAGACTCGAGTTCGATGATATGGACGAAGAGCGCGACCGGGTCGAGGTCGTGTAAGTATCCGATATCATAGATGCTGGTGATGAGCTCTGGGAGCTCGATGAGCTGGTAGGCGAAGTTCTTCGACAAGTCTGAGCACGGGCTGCGCTCCAAGCAGCTTGTTGACACTTCTGCAGTGCTTGCGGTGGTGGGCAGCGATCGAGTGTCGCTCGGGCAAGACACTGGTTTCTGACACTGGACATGGCGGCGAGAGATGCACGGCACCGCATGTATGATTTCTGTGCAATCGCTGCAGGATTAACACAGGTCTCTGACATCGGTGTTTGTGGTGTCATCTGTGGCGTCGATTGTGGCGTAGGCAGGTTGTATAGGCGCGGCATTGGCGGAGGGTGCGTAGTATAATCATCAACCGGTATTTCCGGTATCGGTTCATGCCATGAGTTATTCACGGAGGCTTTCGGATCGTTGGTGGAAGTGAATCTGTCCTCATTGCAGCCGCCTGACGGGTACGCCCCAGTACTAGGAGACACGGGAGGTATTGGCAGGCCGATTTCGTACTCGCTGAAATCTTCGGACAAATCAGGTGTGATCTTGGCAATCAAATGCTTCCAGCCACAAGAGTCGCGAGAAGGCTGAGCGCTTAGGCCAAGAACGATCCTGCTCCACCTATCGAACTTTTCTTTCGGGACGTGCAGGTTCCAATCGATTGCCTTAAGATACTCGACTTCGTTCTGGTTGATCTCGATAGTGCGTAGACCAGAGATCTTGCTCCATGCACGGGTCGAGTAATTCCGATCTTGCAGATACTTCGAAGCAAGGATAAGAGCAGCAAGGAACATTCGTCGACCACATTGCATGGCTCGGCAACCATCGCCTTTGGGCTGCTCTTGTGTGAAATCGCCCTTGGGGAGGCGGGCTTTGAGCAAAACGAGGTAGTATAACGCGACCTGAAGAGTTGAATAGCTGGTCTTCGATCGGCGTAGTGTTTCTTGAATGAAAGTCTTGAGAGGCAGCACGCCGCCACCATAGAACTTTGTATCCACTTTCGGCGGGCACGCAGAAAGGGGCCAGATAGCTTCAACCAATCCTGCGGTGAAGACTGCGAAATGGGTCAGTTTGAAGCTGTGTGAGTTTGAGCTGCCTTTCTTACCAACAAGAAGGGCAACAAAGCCCTCCGTCCTATCTTCTTGTCTAGTGAGAGCCGGCGGAGATCGCCGACTGCAGGTAGATGTAGCATCTGCTTGGGATGTCCGACGCGGGTGTCGACGCTGCGTTGCCGGAACAACAGCAGCGGTATCGGTATCTGACTCAAGGCCTGTTTCGGCCAACCAGCTCTCAAGCTTAGGCCTGGATCGGTAATTATCGGCGCACGTCGTGACGGCTGTAAGGGAGTGGCTGTCATCGTAGGTGAGTGGGTTGGAGGATGCGGAGGAGACGGTGCTAGGATATCGGCCGTCTGTGGATGAATTATCAAATTGACTGTCCGGTGTGGGGTAGGTGTATCCGGAAGTCGAAGGGTTGTCCGAGGAAGCAGAGCTGACACTCGATACAGCTCTCGTATATGAACCCTTCGAAAGGCAGCATTGCGAGCTACTGAAGTTGAGAACCATTCTCTGTCGCAGTCGCGAGAGATCCTGGCTAATTTCGAGGCACAACCCTGTGAAGAGGAGATGTATTTAATGGGCGTGAACGTAGAAAATGCGCTCGCTGTTCAATGGCGGGAGGGGCTAGCGGCGTATTAGGGGGAGAGTATGACCAGAGGAAGAACTAAAGGGGCAAAAGTATAAGTATTCGTTCCCTCTTTGGGAGAAGTCATGATTCTTGCTCACCAACAATTATGTCGAACCGCCTGCCTGCAAAACCAACGTGAGTCAAATCAGTCAATGTTCGGATACCAGTGAGCCAATACTTGGCGTGGAGCGGAAGCCCTCTGACCGCAAACTATGCAGCGGGTAGGGAGCTTGTACTACACGAAGCAAGACTTTGGCGACCAGTAGCGTCTTTCTGACCAAGAGGCCGTGAGAACGATACGGGAATCTGGTGTTGACCACTTTGACGTTGGACTTTGCGAGACAGGCGGCTGGAGGATATCGGGAGACGTGACAACCATGTTTTCAATTGATGTGACTGTGATGAGGAGAGAGAGGTAAATGACTCAAGCGCGGGTGCGGCGATAAAACGACACACACGCGCTGGAGGCAAGACCTATGGTGTGTAGTGACCGGAAGATTGCTTGGACGCAGAGAGAGCAGCGATTCTACGTCGCGTTGGAGAAGGTATGGGGTTTATGGTTCGAAAAAGTAGCTGTGGTGGGCCCTCAGGTGACTGTAAACAGGCTGTCTGGGTTATGACTCGAGTGCAGGTCTGGATTTCGCAACCATACGAGTACGGAGATAGGGTTTTGACCTGGGCTGTCGACCAAAGCCGTAACGGACAATTATAGGAGTGGAGACGAGCTCTTGCTTGACGGTATGGGGAACGCGTGAAGTTGTCGCACGCAGTGAATAGATCGGCCGAGGGTCGAATTGGAGAGCCTCTGTCGAAACGAGGAATGCACAACCGGGTATGCAGGTACTGCGCTCAGCTTTATGAAACAGGAGTGGCGAGGAGAGTGTGGTAAAAATACAGGTTGGTAGGCAGCAGCTACCATTTTGAGTCAGCGGTTCGTCCCTTTGTGAGTCTTGAGACACGCGCGGGAGCGAGGAGGCGAGTACTGTAGTTGCTTACCGGACGAGGAGAAAAGGAGAGGGGAGTGAGGATGAGGAAACCGGAATATGAGGCTCTTTGCACTTTCGATCTGTGTATAGGTATTGCTGCTAAGAGCCTGCACGTATACGGTACCTTGGTTCCATCTTGTCTGCTAGAGAGGGCCGTGGTGGACTTGGGGAGAGGGCCCTTCTTAGTAGGGCAGTTCGGACGGCCTTGGTGTGGCGAAGACCCAACCACGAACAGGCTGGAGGGTGGAACCCCGTGCGCATCAGACGCCGATGACTCAAAAATTGAACCAGTACATGATCCCATCACGCAAACACAACCAACACGCCACCACCTGAAATACTTGCTCTGAGCTCCTGTAACTGTTGCTCTGCATTTAAAGGGAGTGGAATGCTATTTGTATTACAGATATATAGACCCAGAGATTTTTTGTGAGGGCCCTTGAAACTTTTAGCTGGTTCCCTTCAAAGATCCGAGGACCTGGGTCCACCATCACATTTTACTACCACTTTATTCACTGTCCATTGACAATCTGTAGATGGTTCGGATTTCCTCTTTAATGAAGTCTTTCATTTCTCACAATGTCGTGGTACTGTTGAGTGAACGAAGTAACCAAGCATTGGGTTCATGAAAAACTGACAGCGTGCGTTCAAATTGCGATGCAAAAAAAACAAACCACATGAATAGAATACACAAAAGGAACGACAGCCTGCAAGGAGAGAAAATGGTCCCAGCGGCTGAGTGAAACGAGGATACGCAGCCATCACTAATCCATGGCGCATCGTAAACACGAGGCGGGAGTGCAAGCAAGGTTGGTAATCTGGACGCTTGTTCGGCTGTACGGTCGCAGTATCGCCGCCAACCGTAAAAGTCGAAGGCAGCAAGCATGTGTAACGATGTGTTGGTGGGAGGGTCAGCGTCAGAGACTGATTGCTGTCAAACCTCGACTAATCACACGATCCTGCTCCAGACCCGGCTTCCAATCATGACAAAGGCATTAGCTCCGCACACACCCTCAATAGCAGCCAGCCTGATTCGCCCCAGCAGGCTGAAGCTGAAGTTTGTTGGCGCCAAAAAGCAAAAGCCTGCCCCCCCCAAGGATGTCCGGCATCGTCTCGAGGGGAGGGGGTGGCTCGCTTCCCCGGGCTTCCTTTTCCGCAACAATTTTAGCAAGTTCCCTGCAAAGCCACCATGACTCAACTTTCCGTCGATTAGGCCGAAATCAGGCCCCGCGCTTTGTCGTTGTACGTCTGACAAAGCGAGTAAGACGCAACCACGCTTTCCGAGAAACGCCGTTGCCTTGTAGGTCGCTGAAACAGAGATCTCCGGTTACAAGAAAGGCTTTTTTGCATTTGTTCGTAGAGCAACCATTGGGGGCCAAATCTGCGTCACCAAAAAAGTTGTTCTGGAAGAAAGCTTGGCTCCGAAACTGGGCCGATCGGGAGGATCGACATGCAGTCAACCAGTGAAAGTTTGTCGCTGATTCGCCGGAATTGAAGATCTCGAACCCCATGTTCCCTCGGACAAGGTTCTAGGCAGCAGGCAGACTTTTTTTTGCCCGTCACGGAGTATATCTCGGCTCCCCCCTTCATAACTTCACAAATTGCCCTAAACAGGCAACAGCCCAGACTA
>Ga0335072_10001554_pt1 | contig 37133 bp, 46 predicted proteins | sample Lox_Sample_21_FD_206725 | JGI IMG/M metagenome (GOLD analysis project Ga0335072, IMG submission 206725) | Soil microbial communities from Loxahatchee National Wildlife Refuge, Florida, United States - Lox_Sample_2.1 | ecosystem: Environmental > Terrestrial > Soil > Wetlands | place: USA... | reverse complement strand
AGCAGCACCACGGAGCCCGGCAAGCGCACCGTGCGCATGGTCGGACCGCCGTTCCTGTCGCCGGGGCAGATGCAACAGCAGAAGATGCAACAGCAGCAGGCACAGCAGCCGCAGCGCTGATATTTTTGTCGAAGGCCGACGGCCCTCAAGTCGGCTGCTGCCGGCTTGAGCATTTGGACTGGCCGAAATCGGCATGCCGAATTCGGCGGCGTTCCGTTCGAGCGTTCGCTCCGCGGCCACATCAGGCGCCGGCGCACAACGTGCCTTCTTAGAAATCCGCACTGCCCGCTTTGGCCATGGCTGCGCCTTTGGCCAGCGTGCGGTCGGGCTGCGGCAGGACGACGCCCGGATCGGTGAAGCGGTTGACGATCGGATAGCGGCGGTCGCGGCCGAAATTCTTCAAGGTCACCTTCACGCCCGGCGCCGCCTGGCGGCGCTTATATTCGGCGAGATAGAGCATGCGCTCGACCTTCAGCACGGTGTCGCGATCGAAGCCGGCGGCGACGATGGTGGCGGTGGATTCTTCGCGTTCGACCAGCCGCTCCAGGATCTGATCGAGGATATCGTAGGGCGGTAGCGTGTCCTGGTCGGTCTGGTTCTCGCGCAGTTCGGCGCTCGGCGGCCGCGTTATGACATTCTCCGGAACGACATCGCAATCGGGCCCGCGCGCGCCTTCGGGCTTCCACGCATTGCGCAATCGCGCCAACCGAAACACTTCGGTCTTGTAAATGTCCTTGATCGGGTTGAAGCCGCCGTTCATGTCGCCATAGAGCGTCGCATAGCCGACCGACATTTCCGACTTGTTGCCCGTGGTCACCACCATGGCGCCGAATTTGTTGGAGATCGCCATCAGGATGGTGCCGCGGGCGCGCGCCTGCAGATTTTCCTCGGTGACGTCGCGTTGCGTGCCCTGGAAGATGCCGCCCAGCGCCGCTTCAAGACCTTTCACCGCGCTCTCGATCGGCACGATGTCGTAGCGGATGCCGAGCGCGCGCGCGATCGCCGCGGCATCGTCAAGTGAGGCCTGCGACGTGTAGCGATAAGGCAGCATCACGCAGCGGACGCGATCGGCGCCGAGCGCATCGGTCGCCATCGTCGCGCACAGCGCGGAGTCGATGCCGCCGGAGAGCCCGATGACGATGCCCTTGAAGCGGTTCTTCTCGACATAGTCGCGCAGCCCCAGAACGCAGGCCGTGTAGTCCGCCTTGTCGAGGTCCTGCGCTGGCGTAATCTTGCCCTTGGCGCAACGCCATTTGCCGTCGATGCGCGACCACTGCGTGGTGAGAATCTCTTCGCGGAAGGCCGGAAGCTGGAACGCCACCGAGCGGTCGGCATTGAGCGCAAACGACGCGCCGTCGAACACGAGCTCGTCCTGGCCGCCGAGCTGGTTGACATAGATCAGCGGCAGGCCGGCTTCGGTGACACGGGCGACGACGACATTGAGCCGGACTTCGCCCTTGTCGCGCCAATACGGCGAGCCGTTCGGCACGACCAGAATCTCGGCGCCGGTCTCGGCGAGACATTCGACGACATTCTCGTAATCGCCCCAATCGGTCCAGGTGTCCTCGCAGATCGGCAGCCCAAGCCGCACGCCGCGGAAGTTCACCGGGCCGGGCAACGGACCGGCGGCGAAGACGCGCTTCTCATCGAACACGCCGTAGTTCGGCAAATTGACCTTGAAACGCAGCGCCTCGACGTGGCCGCCGGCAAGCAGCGCATAGGCGTTGTAGAGCTTGCCGTCCTCGACCCAGGGCGTGCCGATCAGGACAGCCGGGCCGCCATCCGCGGTCTCACGCGCCAGCGTCTCGACCGCCGTCCGGCAAACGGCCTGGAAGGCCGGCTTGAGCACCAGGTCTTCCGGCGGATAGCCGGCGATGAACAGTTCGGAAAAAACGACGATATCGCCGCCGTCGCGGGCGGCCTGCGCGCGCGCCTTGCGGGCAAGCTCCAGATTGCCGGAAATATCGCCGACGATCGGATTGAGCTGCGCCACCGTGATGGCCAGACGGTCGGCGGGAGGAGCATTCATGGTGCTGGTCTAAAGCATGATCGCAAACAGGGAAACCCGGTCTTTGCCGGCGACAGGCGCAAGCCAAATGTAGGCATTGAACCGGTCCAAATGAAGCGCGTGTTTAGCGCACGCCGATCGGATAGGGCCCGAACTTGAAGCTCGCCTGGACGAAGCCGCCCAAAACGTCGGTCTTCCAGTCCACCGGTTGCGGCATGCCGCCGACCGCGACATCTTCGAAATGGGACGTGCCGCTGGTCTCCATGTGCCAATAGCGGCCGCCGATGCCGACGCTGGCATAGGGCGTGATGTTGTAGGAGAGCAGCGTCTCGAGCTGAAAGCCCTGCCCCGTGCCGTCTTCCGGAATGGGCCCGCTGAAGTCGCCTTCGTCGATGCGCAGAAAGTGCGTGTCGTGACCCCGCAAATTCACATAAGGCAGGTAAGCCCCCTCCGCCCAAAACGTGAAGTGCCGGCCAAGCTGCACCGCGCCATCGAGACCGAGGCGCAGCGATTGCCAGGTATTGTTCTGCGATATTCCCTGCACTGTCGCCGGGATCGCGGGCTGGCACACGTCCGGATTGGTCGCGGTCTGGGTGCAGCCATAGGCGTTCACCTGTTGGTTAAGATAGTGATAGCCGACGAAAGCGCCGACGCGGAAATCGCCGCCGCGGAAAACGTCGTAGCCGACATCGACGCTGCCATAGCCGAGGAAGCCGCTGTTCTCGTTGCTTGTCGTCGAGGAATAGGGCGTGATCGCCGGCGGGAAATCCTCGTCCTGAAGCTTCCCCTGGGTGGCCGAGCCGCCGCCGATGTAACCTTTGATGAACCAGCCGCTCGAGGCCGCGACCCGCCAATCGAACTCGCCCGCATTGATCAGGAAGTCGTTATAGGTGAGCCGCGACACCTGACCGCTGTAGATGCTTGGCGGGCCGTACAGGTTCTTGCTCGTCTTGCCGGTGCCGAAAAAGTAGCGCGCGCCGAATTCGGCCTGGATGGCGGGGAGCGGCTTCGGGTTGAAATATTCGACGTCCGGGATCGGCGCCGCCGGAGCCGGCACCGGCTCGAACGGCGCCATATCGGCGGCAAAAGCCGGGCCCGCGATCATCAAAACGATCACGGCCGCGAATGGCAAATAATTCCGTAACGACACTGCACGCCCCGCGCCTGTTACCAATTCCTGTTGTGGCGCGGAAAATTTGATTCAAATTGCTTGTGTATCTGTTTACCGGCGCGGTCCGGAGCGGCCCGTGTTCGATCACGCTGAGCGCCTGGTAAAGCGTCTTGGTATACGAGAACCGAATAACGAGACCGCCCGCCCCGTTGCCGGGGCGAGCGCGTGACCTGCCGTCAAGCAAGGCTAGAGCGCGGCGACTTGCGGGATCGGCTTGGCCTTGGCCAGCCGTTCCGACTTCAACAGATCGGCGAGCAGGAAGGCAAGATCGAGGGACTGCTCGGCATTGAGCCTGGGATCGCAGACCGTGTGATAGCGGTCGTTCAAATCCTCTTCGCTGATGGCGCGGGCGCCCCCGGTGCATTCGGTGACGTTCTGCCCGGTCATTTCCAGATGCACGCCGCCGGCAATGGTGCCTTCGGCGTCGTGAACTTGAAAAAACGTCCGCACCTCTTTGAGGATCTGATCGAACGGCCGGGTCTTGTAGCCGGTCACTGAGGTAATGGTGTTGCCGTGCATCGGATCGCACGACCACACCACTTTGCGTCCTTCACGCTTCACCGCGCGCACCAAAGGCGGCAGCAGATCGGCGGCCTTCTCGGCGCCGACACGGCAGATCAAGGTGAGCCGGCCCGGCTCATGATCCGGATCGACGATGTCCATCAGCTTGAGCAATTCGTCGGGCTTCTGCGACGGCCCGGTCTTGATGCCGAGCGGATTCTTGATGCCGCGGCAGAACTCGACATGGGCGTGATCGGCCTGACGCGTGCGGTCGCCGATCCAGACCATGTGGCCCGACGTGCAGTACCAGTCGCCGGTCGTGGAATCGATGCGGGTGAAGGCCTGCTCGTAGCCGAGCAGCAGCGCCTCGTGACTGGTGAAGAAATCCGTCGTGCGCATTTCCGGATGCACCTCGGGATCGATGCCGCAGGCGCGCATGAAGTCGAGCGCCGCGGTGAGATGGCCGGCCAATTCCTGATAACGCTTGGACTGCGGGGAGTCCTTGACGAAGGACAGCATCCACTGATGCGCGTTCGACAGATTGGCGTAGCCGCCGGTCGAAAAAGCCCGCAGCAGATTGAGCGTCGCCGCCGATTGCCGGTAGGCCTCCAATTGCCGGCGCGGATCGGGCGTGCGCGCCTCCATTGTGAAGTCGGTGCCGTTGATGATGTCGCCGCGATAGACCGGAAGCTCGACGCCATCGCGCTTCTCGACCGGCGAGGTGCGGGGCTTGGCGAACTGGCCGGCGATGCGGCCGACCTTCACCACGGGACACGCCGCGGCATAGGTCAGCACCACCGCCATCTGCAGGAACAGGCGGAAAAAATCGCGGATATTGTTGGCGCCGTGCTCGGCGAAGCTTTCGGCGCAATCGCCGCCTTGCAGCAGGAAAGCATCGCCGGCAGCGACCTGCGCCAGCACCTTTTTCAGATTGCGCGCCTCGCCGGCAAAGACCAGCGGCGGGAAAGTGGCAAGCTGCGCCTCGACATCGGCAAGCGCCTTCGGATCGGGATAATCCGGCACCTGCACGATCGGCTTTTTGCGCCAGGAATCAGGGCTCCATTTCGGCATATTGGACCGCGTCGACATAACTCATCTCCAAACCGCCACTCCTCGGCGCGGGCTTTGTCCCGCGGGCCTGAAATCCATATTCACACGGATGTGGTTATGGATTCCGGCCAGGGCGGCGTCGGCAGCCTGGCCGGAATGACGGGGGATATATACACAAGGACTCAGCGCCGCGACAGCCCAAGAAACTCGACGAAAACGGCCGCCAAACGCCTATTCGGCGGCTTCCTGCGCGTAGCTCGCGGTCTTTTTGCGCATGGTGACGAGCTCCTCGGCGGCTGTGGGGTGCAGCGCCACGGTGGCGTCGAAGTCGGCCTTGGTGGCCCCCATCTTCACCGCGACGGCGGCGAGCTGGGCCATTTCGGCAGCTCCTTCCCCGACCACATGGCAGCCGACCACCCGGTCGGTCATGCCGTCAACTACGAGCTTCATCAGGACGCTGGTGGCGCGGCCGGACAACGTCGCCTTCATCGGCCGGAACATGGCCTTGTAGACGTCGGTGATCGCCAGCCGCGCCCGCGCCTCAGCTTCGGTGAGGCCGACCACGCCGACTTCCGGCTCGGAGAACACCGCGGTCGGCACATTGCCGTGGTCGACCTTGGTCGGCCTGCCGCCGAACACGGAGTCGGCAAAGGCATGGCCCTCGCGGATGGCGACCGGCGTGAGATTGATGCGGTTGGTGACGTCGCCGACGGCATAGATGCTCGGCGCCGACGAGCGCGAATAGTCGTCGACCGCGATGCCGCCGTTCTTGGCGAGCGTCACGCCCGCGGCCTCGAGGCCGAGCTTGGCGATATTGGGCACGCGGCCGGTCGCGAACATCACCTTGTCGGCGGGCACGTGATTGCCGTCGGAGACGTGGACCGCATAATGCGTGCCGGTCCGCTCGATCGCGGTGATGGTGCGGCCGCAAACGACGCGGATGCCGCGCTGTTCCAGCTCGACGCGCAGATGCTGGCGCACATCGTCATCGAAGCCGCGCAGGATGTTCTCGCCGCGATAGATCAAGGTCACGTGCGAACCCAGCCCGGCAAAGATGCCGGCGAACTCGACCGCGATATAGCCGCCGCCCTGGATCACGATCCGGCGCGGCAGTTCCTCGATGTGAAAGGCGTCGTTGGAGGAAATGGCGTGTTCACGGCCGGGGATCGGATTGCCGAAGCTCGGGGTGCCGCCGGTCGCGACCAGGATATATTTGCTGCGCACCCGCTCGCCGGTGGCTAATTCAACGGTCTGCGGATCGGCGATCACCGCGCGCGTCTTCGCGACCTTGACGCCGGCCTTGCTGAGGGTCGCGCCATAGGCCGCTTCAAGGCGCGCGATCTCTTTGTCCTTGTTGGCGATCAGGGTCGGCCAGTCGAACGAGGCGTGCGGCACGGTCCAGCCGAAGCCCGCGGCGTCTTCGAACTCGCCGTGAAAGCGCGAGGCATAGACCAGAAGCTTCTTCGGCACGCAGCCGCGGATGACGCAGGTGCCGCCGAGACGATATTCCTCGGCGACCATGACGCGCGCGCCATATTCAGCGGCGATGCGCGCGGCGCGCACGCCGCCGGAGCCGCCGCCAATGACGAAGAGATCGACGTCGTGATCGGACATGTTGCTTTTCTATATAGTGATCTTCGCGTCACATATCATGGCCGCGCTTCTTCAATTCGGTGCGCATCGCGGCAACGATTTCGATGGAGAGATTGTCGGCCCAGGTGCCGGCATAGACCATGCTCTGGTCGAGCACTTTCGGCTCTTCGGCCAGCGCCTTCTGGCCCAGCGGCGACTGATAGAAGGTCAACAGATCGCGCAGTTCCTGCTCCGTGAAATGGCTGGCATAGAACCGGGCGCTCACATCGACGAGCTCGCTCACGCGCGGCGCGAATTGCTTTTCGACGTTGATCGCGACCTCGTCGATATCCTTCTGGTACATGAAATTGGTCTGCAGAAACGAGTCTCGCGCCTTCTTGACTACGCCGGCGACGATCGGCTTGAAGACATCGTTGACCTTTTTGATCTGCACGATCTGCTTGGCGAGGAGGAGCGCCCCCGGCGACACCTGCACGGTCTCGGCATCCGGCGACCCTTGCGCGGCTGCGGCGGGCGACGAGCCGGGTTGCGCCATTGCCGGGCAGGCAAGGCCCGCCACCGCAAGCGTGACCAGCGCGGCGGCCACCATTGACCCGCCGGCGCGGCGTTTGCCCGCAAGACGCGTGGAAAGATTGGCGATCATGGACGCACTCCCTTGTGGGCTGAAAAACTCAAGTCCGCTCGATCAGGCGAACCCCATCCGGACCTGCGACAATAGCAGCCCAGGCAAGGCCGATGAACAAGCCATGTTCCATGACGCCGGGGATCGCGGATAGCCGTTCCGCCAGCATTTTTGGCTCGGCAATGCGCTGAAGCTGAGCGTCGAAGAGCCAGTGCCCGCCATCCGTGACGAAAGGATGGCCGTCCTTGCCGCGGCGGAGCGGCGCCGGGCCCGGACAGCCGGCAGCCGCTGCCGCCGCTTCGACCGCCCGGCGGGTGGCCAAGGCGCCGAACGGCACAATCTCGATCGGCAGCGGAAAGCGGCCCAATTGCGGGACCAGCTTGGACTGGTCGGCGATCACCAGCATTTTCGCCGAGGCCGCCGCCACGATCTTTTCCCGCAGCAGCGCGCCACCGCCGCCTTTGATCAGGGTGAGATCGGGCGAAATCTCGTCGGCGCCGTCGACCGTCAAATCGAGTTCGGATATCTCGTCGAGCGTGGTCAACCTGATGCCGAGCCGCTCGGCTTGAGCCCGCGTCGCCTCCGAGGTCGGCACGGCGACAACGTCGAGTCCGCTTTTCACCCACCCGCCCAGCAGATCGACAAAATGATAGGCAGTCGAGCCGGTGCCGAGCCCAAGCCGCATGCCCGGACGTACGAATTCAAGGGCCCGGGCGGCGGCGGCCCGCTTTTGCTCTTCGACGTTCATGCGCCGCTGTGTAGCCGCCTTCCGGCGGCGAGCCTAGAGGAAAGCGTCATTGCGAGCCAACGGGTCCGGCCCGAAATGGCCGGCCCGGCGACAGGCTCCGCGAAGCAATCCGGACGGCGCGGCAACCCCGGGCCGCTTCGTCGGAACTTGCACCTTGGACATAGGCCGGCTAGGCCAAATCCATGCGCACCATTGTCTTCGACCTCGACGGCACGCTGATCGACACCGCGCCGGACCTGATCTCGACCCTGAACATCACGCTGGCCAGCGAGGGCATGCCGGAGGTGCCCTACGAGGAGGCGCGCAAAATGATCGGCGGCGGCGCCCGCGGCATGATCGAAAAGGCGCTGGTCGCCGAAGGGCACGGCGGCGACACGGTGAAATTGAAGGCCGAACTCGACCGCATGTTCGGTAATTTCGTCGAACATTACGCCGCCCATATCGCCGACCATTCTCGCCCTTTTCCGGAGCTGGAAATGGCCCTCGATGGCCTCGCCGCCTCGGGTTATCGGCTTGCGGTCTGCACCAACAAACTCGAATGGCTGTCGGTACGGCTCCTCGATACGCTCGATCTCACGCGCTACTTCGCCGCCGTCTGCGGCCAGGACACATTCGGCATGCAGAAGCCCGATCCGGAGGTCCTGCGGCGCACCATCGTCAAGGCCGGCGGCGCGCCCGATCGCGCCATCATGATCGGCGATTCCGGCACTGACGTGCGCACCGCCCGCGCCGCTTCGCTGCCCGTCATTGCCGTCACATTCGGCTATAGCGAGGTGCCGATCGAAAGCCTGCGCCCGGACCGGCTGATCAGCTCCTATGGCGAACTCCGCGCCGCCATACACGGGATCGAAACCGCCCCAGTTTAAAGCGGCGAAGCCGGCCGCCCGCCGATGGCGGGGTTTTCTGGACCGTCAGGGCTTTATCGGGCAAAATCCGGCATTATTTTAGGGGCATGAAGAACTTGCGGCCACACGAATTGAAAGACGGCGCCGGACAGCCGATCCTGGTCGACCCGTTCGGCCGCGCCATCAGCTATCTGCGCGTCTCGGTGACCGACCGCTGCGACTTCCGCTGCGCCTATTGCATGGCGGAAAACATGTCGTTTCTGCCCAAGGCGGAAGTGCTGTCGCTCGAGGAACTCGATCGTGTCTGCTCGGCCTTCATTGCGCGTGGCGTCAGGAAGCTGCGTCTCACCGGCGGCGAGCCTCTGGTGCGCCGCGGCGTGATGACGCTCGTGGAATCCCTGTCACGGCATTTGCGCTCGGGCGAGCTCGACGAATTGACCCTGACCACCAACGGTTCGCAGCTCGCCAAATATGCCGCCGAGCTGAAGGCGCATGGCGTGCGCCGGATCAATGTCTCGCTCGACACGCTCGATGCCGACAAGTTCCGCGCCATCACGCGCTGGGGCGATCTGAGCCAGGTGCTGGCCGGCATCGACGCCGCACAGGCGGCCGGGCTCAAGATCAAGATCAACACAGTGGCGCTGCGCGGCCTCAATGAGGGCGAACTGCCGGCGCTGATCGAATGGGCCCACGGCCGCGGCATGGAGATCACGCTGATCGAAGTCATGCCGCTCGGCGAGATCGGCGAAGGCCGGCTCGATCAATATCTGCCTTTATCGATGGTGCGGGCGCGGCTTGCCGAGCGCTTCACGCTGACGGACATCGATTACCGCACCGGCGGCCCGGCGCGTTATGTGCAGGTAGCCGAATCCGGCGGCACGCTCGGCTTCATCACGCCGATGACCCATAATTTCTGCGAGTCATGCAATCGCGTCCGGCTTACCTGCACCGGCACACTTTATATGTGTCTTGGCCAGAACGACGCCGCCGATTTGCGCAAGCCGCTGCGCGCTTCGGAAAGTGACGAGCTTCTTTTCGCCGCGATCGACGAAGCGATCGGACGGAAGCCCAAGGGCCACGATTTCATCATCGACCGCCGCCACCAGCGGCCGGCGCTACCGCGCCATATGAGCGTCACCGGCGGGTAAAGCCTGCGACATCCCGCCTCAGCCCGGCGAAGTCCGGAACGTCGCGCATCCGACTAAGCTCACTGCCGATCAGCCAGCGGGGGCGCTGTGCCGATGGTGCCAAGAATAACAACGTCCAGCAGTAAGCGCATACCAACTTGATTGCGGCCCGGATTGGCGTGAGCGAATCCGGGCCGTACGTTTTCAGGCGCAATGGCGAAGCATGACCGCCGCGGCCTGAAATTCGGCGCGGCGGAAGGCGCGGCGTTCGAGCGCGATCTCGTCGCGGCCCCATTGCTCCATGTTCCAGTCCTCGTCGACATGCGCGGCGCGCCACGCGTCATCGACGGACAACTCGCCGCGCAGAAGCGCAAGCGCGATCAGGGCGGAGCCGGTCAGCGTCGTAATGACGTTCAGGGCGCCCAGCCGCCACGGGTCGTCGGGAATGGCGGCGCTTGCGGCTTCGAGCGCCACCGCGGGCTGCGCAACATGCACGACGCCCTCGCCGGTCTTGAAGTCCGCGCCCAATGTTTCCTTGGCCCAGCGCAATATCGGATCCCACAACTGCGCCTGCCGCTCGCGCAATGGCTGCGGACTGCCGGCGCGATAGAACAACAAATCCGAGCCGAGATATTTCTTGATCTCGGCCTTGACCGGGCCCGGCGCATCGGTGACGCCGTCGATGACCGAATTGGCGAGCCGCGTCAGCGGCATGCCGGCAGGATCGATCTTGTCACGCTGTGCGTCCCATTCGGCGGCCAGCGCCTGCGCCAGCGGCAAGGACGGGGCCGCCAGCGGCCGGCGCGCGGGGGTCTGAACGGGCTTGCCGTCGAGCCGCACCGCGTGGCCCTCCGGGCCGCTGGCCGTGCCGGCATGCTGATAAAAACGCTCCCGCAATGCAGGACGCACGCTGCGGCGCGCGGCGGCCGTCGGGTCCGGCGGATCGAGACTTTCGAACAGTTCCCGCATGATCTGCGATCTATCCTAATTTATACTTTTATTTTCAGAGACTTATGGCGCCGCGTGCGGATCGGCAAGAGGCCGCGTCGAAAGCCCGGCGCGGCCGCGTTGCCGGTCGCGATTTTGTTAACGCTCGAACCCCGGAAAACCTTGTTGTTACAAGCAGAAGCGGTGGAAATCCCACCCTTGCTCGACTACTATCGCCGCCCGGACTCGGCTACGGGGCTCGCCGGGGAGAAAAGAAGAATCCATGCGGCAGGCGTAATGACCGCCCAAGCAAGAGCGGTTGCCGCGTGTACGAGGGAGTCAATGAAACCAACCGATATTTCGGTCCCGGATTATTTCCACAAAGTCGTGGACTGCCAGTGGGCCTGCCCGGCGCATACGCCGGTTCCTGAATATATCCGTTTGATCGCCGCCGGCCGCTACAGCGACGCCTACATGGTCAATTGGGAATCGAATGTGTTTCCGGGAATTCTCGGACGCACTTGCGATCGCCCCTGCGAGCCGGCCTGCCGGCGCGGCCGCGTCGAGAAAGATCCGGTCGCGATCTGCCGGCTCAAGCGCGTCGCCGCCGATTTCAAGGACGACATCCGCGAGCGCCTGCCGAAAACGCCCGAGAAGAAGAACGGCAAGCGCATTGCGCTGGTCGGCGGAGGACCGGCTTCGCTCACCGTGGCGCGCGATCTGGCCCCGCTCGGTTACGCGTGCACCGTGTTCGACCAGGACCCGAAGTCCGGCGGCATGATGCGCACGCAAATCCCGAAATTCCGCCTGCCGGAAACGGTGATCGACGAGGAATGCGACTACATCCTCAATCTCGGCATCGAATTCGTCGGCAATAAGCGCATCGACAGTTTGCGGGCGCTGCTGGCCGAGGATTACGACGCCGTCTTTGTCGGCTGCGGCGCGCCGCGCGGCCGCGATCTCGACATTCCCGGCCGCGAGGAAGCCGCCAAGAACGTTCACATCGGAATCGATTGGCTGTCCAACGTATCGTTCGGCCACATCGACAAAATCGGCAAGCGCGTCATCGTACTCGGCGGCGGCAATACCGCGATGGATTGCTGCCGCTCGGCCCGCCGGCTCGGCGGCGAGGACGTGAAAGTGGTCGTGCGCTCCGGCTTCGAGGAGATGAAGGCGTCGCCTTGGGAAAAGGAAGACGCCATGCACGAGGACATTCCGATCTTCAACTACCTGGTGCCCAAGGAATTCACCCACGACAACGGCAAGCTCACCGGCGTGGTGTTCGAGAAGGTCAAAGCGGTGCGCGACGACAAAGGCCGCCGCAATCTGGTGCCGACCGGCGAGCCGGACGAGCTGTTTCCTTGCGACGACGTGCTGGTCGCCGTCGGCCAGGAGAACGCCTTTCCCTGGATCGAGCGCGACCTCGGCATCGAGTTCGACAAGTGGGACATGCCCAAGGTCGATCCCAGGACCTTCGCCTCGACGCATCCGAAAGTGTTCTTCGGCGGCGACGCCGCTTTCGGACCGAAGAACATCATCTGGGCGGTGGCGCACGGCCACGACGCCGCGATCTCGATCGACCGCCTTTGCCGCGGCGAAGACGTCAATGCGCGGCCGGCGCCGCAAATCAGCGTCAGCAGCCAGAAGATGGGCATCCACGAATGGTCCTACGACAACGAGATCACGCTCGATAAGCGCTATCGGGTGCCGCATCGCGAGAAGGTCGTGGCGCTGCGCGACATCAAGGCCGAAGTCGAGCTCGGCTATGATGTCGATCTGGCGCTGAAGGAAGCCGAGCGCTGCCTCAATTGCGACGTGCAGACCGTCTTCACCGGCCAGCTCTGCATCGAGTGCGACGCCTGCGTCGACATCTGCCCGATGGACTGCATCACCTTCACCGCGAACGGCGAAGAGGCCGAGCTGCGGCAACGGCTGCAGGCGCCGTCGAAGAACCTGACCCAGGACCTCTATATCGGCAACAGCCTGAAAACCGGCCGCATCATGGTGAAGGACGAAGACGTCTGCCTGCATTGCGGCCTGTGCGCCGAGCGCTGCCCGACCGGCGCCTGGGACATGCAGAAATATCTGATCGAGATGACTCACGCGGACCAAGCATGCCACTCCAAAGCGTAAACGACTTCGTCATCCGCTTCGCCAACGTCAACGGCTCGGGCTCGGCGAGCGCCAACGAGATGTTCGCCCGCGCGGTGCTGCGGATGGGCATTCCCTGCGCGCCCCGCAACATCTTCCCCTCCAACATTCAGGGCCTGCCGACCTGGTACGAAGTGCGGATTTCCGAAGCTGGCCATCTCGGGGCGCGCGGCGGCACCGACTTCATGGTGGCGATGAATCCGCAGACCTGGGACAAGGACGTCGCCGGCATCGAGCCCGGCGGCTATCTGCTCTACGATTCGACCAAGCCGCTGCCGGCTTCGAAATTCCGCGACGACATCAACGTGATCGGCGTGCCGCTCACCGCCATCACCAACCGCGAATATAGCGAGCCGCGCCAGCGCCAACTGTTCAAGAACATCATCTATCTCGGCGCGCTGTCGGCCCTGCTCGACATGGATGTCGGCGAGATCGAGAAGCTGATCGCCGAACAGTACAAGGGCAAGGAGAAGCTGTTCGACGCCAACAAGCACGCGCTGCATCTCGGCCGCGACTGGGTGATGCTCAATCTCGAACATCCGATCGGACTGCGATTGAAGCGCGCCAACAGGGTCGGCGACCGCATCTTTATCGAGGGCAATGCCGCCGCCGCGCTGGGCGCAGTCTATGGCGGCGCCACCGTCTGCGCCTGGTATCCGATCACGCCGTCATCGTCGCTGGCCGAAGCCTTCACCCGCTACTGCAACCGGCTGCGCATCGATACGGGCACCAAGCAGAACAAATTCGCCATCGTGCAGGCCGAGGACGAACTGGCCTCGATCGGCATCGTCATCGGCGCCGGCTGGAACGGCGCGCGCGCCTTCACCGCAACGTCGGGCCCGGGCATTTCGCTGATGCAGGAGTTCCTGGGTCTGGCCTATTTCGCCGAAATCCCCGCCGTCGTCTTCGACGTACAGCGCGCCGGGCCCTCGACCGGCATGCCGACGCGCACGCAGCAGACCGATATTCTGTCCTGTGCCTATGCCTCGCACGGCGACACCAAGCACATCCTTCTTTTTCCCGAAGACCCGGCGGAGACCTTCGATTTCGGGGCGATCTCGTTCGATCTCGCCGACCGGCTGCAGACGCCGGTTTTCGTGATGATCGATCTCGACATCGGCATGAACCATCGGCTGTGCCGGCCGCTCGCCTGGGACGACGCCCGCAAATACGACCGCGGCAAGGTGATGACCGCGGCGGCCCTCGAAGCCGGCAAGGAGTTCGGCCGCTATCTCGATGTCGACGGCGACGGCATCCCCTACCGCACCTATCCCGGCACGCATCCGACCAAGGGCGCCTTCTTCACCCGCGGCACCTCGCGCGACCGCTATGCGCGCTATACCGAGGACGGCGCGGCCTATGCCGACAACATGCAACGGCTCCTTCGCAAGTTCGAGACCGCGAAAGATCTGGTGCCGCGGCCGCTCCAGGCCAATGCCGAGAAGCCGACCAAATACGGCGTGATCTATTTCGGCTCGACTTCGCCCGCCATGGACGAGGCGATCCAGATGCTCGAAGCCAAGGGCGCGCATCTCGACCGCATGCGGATCCGCGCCTTCCCGTTTCATTCCAGCGTGTCGAGCTTCATCGCCGACCACGATTTCGTGTTCGTCGTCGAGCAGAACCGCGACGCGCAATTGCGCTCGCTGATCGTCAACGAATGCAGCATCGACCCGGTGCGGCTGGTTCCGATCCTGCATTATGACGGGACGCCGATCACCGCGCGCTATATCGCGCGCAGCATCAGCGAGCACCTCGACGCCCTGAAAGTCACGCCGCTACGGAAAGTCGTGTCATGACCTATCTCGCCAAGCCGCAATTCCATCATCCGGACCTGCCCAAGAACACGCTCGGCTATACCCGGCGCGATTACGAAGGCAAGATCTCGACGCTGTGCGCCGGCTGCGGCCACGATTCGATCACCGCCTCGATCATCGAGGCCTGCTTCGAGCTTGCGATCGAGCCGCACCGGGTGGCAAAGATTTCCGGCATCGGCTGCTCGTCGAAGACGCCGGATTATTTCCTCAACGCCTCGCACGGCTTCAATTCGGTGCACGGCCGCATGCCGTCGGTGCTGACCGGCGCCAATCTCGCCAATCGCGATCTGGTCTATCTCGGCGTGTCCGGCGACGGCGATTCCGCCTCGATCGGGCTCGGCCAGTTCGCCCACTGCATGCGCCGCGGCGTCAACATGGTCTATATCGTCGAGAATAACGGCGTGTACGGCCTGACCAAGGGCCAGTTCTCGGCCACCGCGGACCGCGGCTCGAAGTCCAAGCGCGGCGTGATCAACACCGACAGCGCCATCGACATGGTCGGGCTGGCGCTGCAACTCGGCGCGACGTTCGTGGCGCGCTCGTTCTCGGGCGACAAGAAGCAGCTGGTGCCGATCATCAAGGCGGCAATCGAGCACAAGGGCGCCGCGCTGATCGACGTGATCTCGCCCTGCGTCGCCTTCAACAACCACGCCGGCTCGACCAAGAGCTTCGATTACGTGCGCGAGCACAACGAGGCGGTGAACCGGCTCGACGTCATCACCGGCCGGCCGCCGATCAAGGTCGACTACGCGCCGGGCAGCGTCGAAGTGGTCGAGCAGCACGACGGCACCACTGTGGCGCTGCGCAAGATCGATTCCGAATACGACCTGCACGACCGCTACGCGGCCATGAGCTTCATCCAGCAGCAGGCTGCCAAGGGCCAGGTCGTTACCGGCCTCCTCTATGTGGAACAGGAATCCGACGACCTGCACGGCCATCTCAATACGGTCGCGGTGCCGCTGAATGCGCTCAACGAGAAGGAGCTGTGTCCAGGCTCCGCGGCGCTGGACAAGATCAACGCCGCCTTGCGGTGATCTTCGCGCCTTCGGCGCGTCCCTCGAAGGCGGAAACTCGAACATCGGCGCCGGATTCCCGTTTGCGCGGGAATGAGCGGAAAGAAAACGTCAAAGCTTCAAATTTCTGATCGCCTCGATCATGGCTGCGGGCGGCTCCATCTTGATCGCCGGCACCTTGCCCGTCTCGAGCAGGCTCTTGAGCGCGGACAATATCGCCGGCCAGCCGCTGCGGCCGCCGGAGAGAATCGCGTCCGGCACGTCCCAGGAATGGGACTCGGTCATGGTCAGCCGCACTGCCTCGCCCGCCGGCGCGATCTCGTAGGTGACATGACATTCCGGCAGCTTTGCAAATTCGGGCGGCCATGCGACCTGCCAGGTGACGGCGAATTTGCGCGGCGGATCCCAGGCGATGACCTTGCCCGTGACGTTCACCGTGCCGTCCGGCATCAGCAGCGCAAACTTGCCGCCGAGCTTTGGCTCGAGCTCGATGGAGCGGTCCCAGAAATATTTCCTGGTGAACTCCGACGAGGTCAGCGCCGCCCACACTTTCTCGGGCGGCGCGGCGATGTAGGTGACGTAGACGGTTTTCGGCTTGAACTTGGCGATGTCGATCATGCCGGACTAGACCTTGAATGCAATGTCGCCGCTCTCGAGCAGCGATTTGAGGTTCGACAGGACCTTCGGCCAGCCGCCGGAGACCGCTTCGATGAACTTCCCACCGCCCTCGCGCTCGATCTCGTGAGTGACGGTGAGCTTCACCGCCGTGCCGCCGCGGTCGGGATAGTAGTCGGCCAGCTCGATTTCCATCGTGCAGCGCGAATAGCCTTCCGCCTTCAGTTCCGGCTTCCATTCGTTGCGCCAGCGGATCACCAGCCGGCGCGGCGGAACGGCCTCGAGGATTTCGCCGGCATCGGCCGTGCGGCCGTCCTCAAATTTGAGGGCCCAGGGTGAGCCCGGCATCCAGTCGCTTTCGGCCGTGATGCCGAACCAGTATTTCCTGATCGTTTGCGGATCGGTCAGCGCCGACCACAGTTTCTCAGGCGTGGTGCGGATGTAGGTGACATAGACGAAGCTTGAACCTGCGGCATTCATGTTTCTACCGGCTCCGCTCGCGCCTGCACCCGATGACGCTGCTCTTCCTCTTCTGCTTTTTTCGTCTCGTAGAACCACGACGGGTCCGACACTCGCCCATTTTCCAGGTAGCTCTTGAGGCTCGACAGCACCGCAGGCCAGCCTTTGCTGATGCCTATGAACATCTTGCTGCCGGCATCGAAGTCGTCGTGGACGATGGTGAGCCGCACCTGGCCTTTGAACGCCTCGATATCGAAGGTCACGCGCGAGGGCCGCTCGTGTTTGTCGTCGTCATATTGCGGATGCCAGGTGTAGGCGAGCCGCCGCGGCGGATCGCTTTCGAGAATGACGCCCTTGTTGAATTTGTCGCCGCCGGGGCTTTGTGCGGTGAACGTCGCGCCGGCCGGACCTGAGGCTGCGACACGAAAGCCGAACCAGTATTTCTCGGTGATATCCGGCCTGGTCAGCGCTTCGAAGACCTTCTCGGGCGACGAGGCGATATAGATCACATAGACGAATTTCGGCCGCTCGCTGATCGTGGTGTCACTCATCACTCTGCTCCAACGCTTGCTTCAGGTCGCTCAGCACCTGCAGGCGTGAGCGTTCGAACTTGCCGATCCAGCGCTCGGCGATCTCGTGGATCGGCACTGGATTGAGATAGTGCAGCTTCTCCCGCCCGCGCCACACCGTGGCGACGAGGTTGGCGTCCTCCAGGATCGCCAGATGCTTGCTCACCGCCTGCCGCGTCATGTCGAGACGCGCGCAGAGCTCGTTCAAGGTCTGGCCATTGTCCGCCCGCAGCCGGTCGAGCAACTCGCGGCGGCTGGCGTCGGCCAAAGCTCTAAAGACAGCATCGGCCTTGAACACGGCATCGGCTTTGAACCCGTCATCCATGGATACAATATGCAACCATTTGGTTGCCTGTCAAGCAGCTTAAAGGCCGACGCGGAAATGCCGCGCCGGCTTGTGAATTTCAGGACCTTCTGGCGCGAGCCGCTACATGCAACTTGCCATGTAGTTGCCGAACTGGCCGGCGTGGATGTTGTTGATGCTCGACTGGAAGGCGCAGCGCGAGGCACGGTCCTGGAAGGTTTCCGGCCCATGCGGCAGGTTCGGAATGGCGCGTCTGGAGCCGGGCAGGATCGTCGGTCCCGGCTGTTCCACGCTGCGCAGCGGCGCCGCCGGGGTGCCGATCGGCGCGTAATGCGTCGGGCCTGCCGGCGGCGTCGGCAGGACCAGGCCGGAGGAGCCGCGCGAAGCGAATGCACGGCGGTTGCGCTTGAAGGTTTCGATTTGCGCCGGCGTGCCCACGGTCGAATTCACGCCTTGAGGCGCCCCTTGGGTCCCCGCTTTTGAGATCTCTGCTTTTTGGGTCTCCGATTTGCCGGCCGCCAGAGATCGCGCGTGGCGCGGCGTGGTCCGGACATGCCTGTTGCGGACGGCGTGATGCGGCCCGGGAGCGGGCTCCGGCGCCATGATGCTGTAATTGCCGTCGCCTCCCATCTCAAAATCGCGGGCGTTTGCGGCACAAACGGCAGTCGCGAAGAGCGCGGTCGCGGACAGCAATGTCAGGATGGCCGGGCGTGGCGAAATGGAACGGGGCGGCACGCGAAAGCTCACGGCTCTCTCCTTCGTCTGCCCACCGCCACGAACACAATTGTGCGCGGCGCCCGCCAATATCAACCCCGGGCCAGAGCCTATTCTTCCGGCGCCTCTTCGATCGGATCGTAGCGCCCGGCGTCAAGCCCGAGCAGGTTCCACGATTGCTGCATATGCGGCGGCAACGGCGCGGTGACGTCGATCACGCCGCCGCGCGGATGCGGCACGGCGATACGGTGCGCCTGCAGATGCAGCTTGTTCTGCATGCCGCCCGGCAATTCCCAGTTCTCGCGCGAAAAATATTTCGGATCGCCGACGATCGGGTGGCCGATATGCGCCATATGCGCGCGCAATTGATGGGTGCGACCGGTCACCGGCTTGAGCGAAACCCATGACAGTGCGCGGCCCGACGTTTCCACCACCGCGTAATAAGTGATGGCATGGCTCGCCCCCTCCTCGCCGTGGCGCGCGACGCGCATGAAGGAGTCCCGCTCGCGTTCTTCCTTGGCGAGAAAAGTCGAGATGCGGCCCTGCCGCACCTTGGGCACGCCGGCCACCAGAGCCCAATAGATTTTCCGCGCCGAACGCGAGCGGAAAGTCTTGGCGAGCGCAGCCGCCGCAAAGCGCGTCTTGGCGACGAGCAGACAGCCCGCCGTATCCTTGTCGAGCCGGTGCACGAGACGCGGCCGCTGGCCATGCGCGTCGCGCAGCGCATCGAGCATGCCGTCGAGATGCCGCGTCGTGCCGGAACCGCCCTGCACCGCAAGCCCCATCGGCTTGTTCAGAACCAGCACGTCATCGTCTTCGTAGAGCGTGATCGATTTGAGGAATTCGACGGTTTTCTGATCGGCGGCGTTGCCGTGCGTGCGCGCGGCCCCGGCTTTTGGCGGCTCGAGCCGCAGCGGCGGAATGCGCACGGTCTGTCCGGCTTCGAGGCGATTCTTCGGCTCGGTGCGCGTGCCGTTGACCCGCACCTCGCCTTTGCGGATGACGCGCTGGATATGGGAAAAACTCAGGCCCGGAAACCGCGCCTCGAAGAAGCGGTCGACGCGCATGCCGTTTTCGTCAGCGCCGACGGTAACGTTTTGCACGGTCGTTGCCGCCTCAAGCGCGGGTGACGGGGCTTCTCTTTTCCGGTCACGGTCCTGTTGCCGATCGCGATCCTGCAGCGTGTGGCGCGGCCGCGGCTCGAAGGACGAATGGCGCGAACGCTCCGGATGCCGCCGCCCGCCATTCTCCGACTTTCCAGGCTTCGAATGCGCCGGTCGCCCGCCCGGCTTGCCAGGCTTGGGGGGACCATCGCCGCGCCGAGCCTCGTCCTTGTGCCGAAACGCGCGCGACTGACGTTTGCGCTGCTCATGCCGCTCGTTTTGCCGCCCCTTGTGCCTTGGCCCGGCCATCTGCCGTCCGCCACCCGGCTGGCGTGGTCCCCGACTGCCCCTCATTCCCCGCTCCGCTCTTTCCGCAGCTTCGCCCAGTAGTCCAGCCGCTTTCTGATCTCGCGCTCGAAGCCGCGCTCGGGCGGATCGTAGAACTGGTGGCGGCCGAGCGCTTCCGGGAAATAATCCTGGCCGGAAAAGGCGTCCGGCGCATCGTGATCGTATTCGTAGCCCGCGCCGTAACCTTCCGCGTGCATCAGCTTGGTCGGCGCGTTGAGGATATGCTTGGGCGGCAACAGCGAGCCGGCTTCCTTGGCCATGCGCTTGGCTGCGCCGAAAGCGACATAGGCCGCATTCGATTTCGGCGCGGTGGCGACGTAAATGCAGGCCTGCGCGATCGCGAGTTCGCCTTCGGGACTGCCGAGAAAGTCGTAGGCGTCCTTGGCCGCATTGGCGATCACCAGCGCCTGCGGATCGGCAAGGCCAATGTCCTCCACCGCCATGCGCACGATGCGGCGCGCCAGATAGAGCGGGTCCTCGCCGGCATCGAGCATGCGGCAGAGATAATAGAGCGCGGCATCGACATCGGAGCCGCGCACCGATTTGTGCAGTGCGCTGATCAGATTGTAATGGCCGTCCTGCTTCTTGTCGTAGATCGGGGCGCGGCGCTGCACCACGTTCTGCAAGGCGGCGGCATCGAACGTCTCGCCGGCCCGCGCAGCGCGCCAGACTTCTTCGGTGAGCGTGAGCGCGGCCCGGCCGTCGCCGTCGGCCATTCGGATCAGCGAGGCGCGCGCTTCGGCATCGAGCGGCAGCTTCTTGCCTTCGATCAGTTCGGCACGGCTGAGCAGCTTTTCGACCGCCGCCTCATCGAGAGATTTGAACACCAGCACGCGGGCGCGCGAGAGCAGCGGCGCGATCAGCTCGAACGACGGGTTCTCGGTAGTGGCGCCGACCAGGACGATGGTGCCGTCTTCCATGACCGGCAGGAAGGAATCCTGTTGCGCGCGATTGAAGCGATGGATCTCGTCGACGAAGAGCAGCGTGCCCTGCCCGGTCTCGCGCCGCAGCCGCGCCGCGTCGAAGACCTTTTTCAGGTCGGCGACGCCGGAGAAGATCGCTGAAATCTGCTCGAAATAAAGCTCGGTGGCGTGCGCCAGAAGCCGCGCCACCGTGGTCTTGCCGGTGCCGGGCGGCCCCCAGAAGATCAGCGAGCCGAGCGAGCGGGTCTCCAGCATGCGGCTGAGCGCGCCGTCGGGACCGAGCAGATGACCCTGGCCCACCACGTCGGCCAGCTTGTCGGGACGGAGCTTGTCGGCCAGCGGCCGCGGCGCGTCGCGTTCGAGCCCGCTGGCGGAGAAGAGGTTCGGAGCAGCCGGTTTGGCCATAAGCTGAAAATGGCGAATGCACGCCGCCGCCGCAAGCTGTCAGAACGGCGAAGCAACACCCTAGCCGGTGAACATCACTGAAATCTGCTGGCCGCCGCGGATGATGGTGACGCGCCAGGCATGACCGCCGCCATTGGTGGCGCGTTCGAGATCGGCGGATCTGGCGATCTTCTGGCCGTTGACCGAGGCCACGATGTCGCCCTTGCGGAAGCCGATATTCTGCGCCGTCGAGCCGTCGGCGATGTCGGTAATGACGACGCCCTCGGTCTGCGGATCGAGCTGCAATTCGTCGGCGAGCGCCGGCGACAGATTGGCGACGGTGGCGCCGGCGAACGGCGAGCGGTTCTTGATCGCGATCTCGTCGCGCGGCGTGTCGGGCAAGGGCTCGAGACTGACCGGCACGACGAAGCTCTTGCCCTGGCGCATGACGCCGACCTGCGCCGCACCGCCGAGCGGCTTGGTGGCGAAGCGATAATCGAAGGCGTTGGGGTCGTCGACCTCGACGCCATCGATGCTGACGATGAGATCGCCGGTCTTGAGCCCGGCCTTGGCCGCGGGGCTGCCCGCAACGAGGCTTGCAATCAGCGCTCCGGTCGGCCGTTTCAGGCCGAGACTGTCGGCGATTTCCGGCGTCACCTCTTGCAGCTTGGCGCCGAGCCAGGCGCGCTTGACGGTCTTGCTGCCGCGCTCGGCCGAGGCGACGACGACGCGCACGCCGTTCGAGGGAATGGCAAAACCGATACCCTGCGAACCGCCGGAGCGCGAATAGATCGCCGAATTGATGCCGACGAGGTGGCCGTTCATGTCGACCAGCGCGCCGCCGGAATTACCGGGATTGATGGCGGCGTCGGTCTGGATAAAAAACTGATAATCGCTGATGCCGACCTCGGTCCGCGCCACCGCCGAGACGATGCCGTGGGTCACGGTCTGGCCGACGCCGAACGGATCGCCGATGGCGAGCACCACGTCGCCGACTTGCAGATCGTCGGAATTGGCGAATTGCAGGGTCGGGAAGCGTTCGTTCCCGCCCTTGATGCGCAACACCGCGAGATCGCTGCGCTGATCTTTCAACACGATGTCGGCGGCAAATTCGCGCTTGTCGGAGAGCGCCACCTTCACTTCGCTGGCATCGGCGATGACGTGATAATTGGTGACGACGAGGCCGGACGGATCGACGATGACGCCGGAGCCGAGCGAGCGCTGCACCAGCTCGCGCGGCATGCCGCCGCCGAAGAATTGGCGGAAGAACGGATCCGCCATGAACGGATTCTGGTTCTCGACGACATGAGCGGCATAGACGTTGACCACCGCCGGCGCCACGCGCTTGACGATCGGAGCAAAGGAGAGCTCCAGCTGACCCATCGAGCTCGGCACCTGCCGCTCGACGGCGTTCTGCGCAAAGGAGGCAGCCGGAGCAAACAGGCCAGACAGAGCGACGACAAAGGCGATAACGGCCGAGATGGGCGAGCGCTGCATGAAAAACCCCGAATCAACGCGCCCCTTATAGGCAGCCGACCGAGGCCTTAGAAGGGCGCAAGTTGTCCCGCTTCCGTGCGATCCTGCCAAAGAGCAAATCAAGATCGTCCGGATCGCGCCCCCTGAACCGCTTACCAATTACGCCGCGGCCGGTGCTGCTTCCTCGGTGCGCGTCTGCACCGGGCCGGAATCCAAGCCCTTGGCGTCGACATCGCGATCGACGAACTCGATCACGGCGACGGGGGCGGAATCGCCATAGCGGAAGCCCGCCTTCATGACACGGGTATAGCCGCCGTTGCGCTCCTTGTAGCGCGGGCCGATCACGTCGAAGAGCTTCTTGACCATGGCGATGTCGCGCATCTGCGCGATCGCCTGGCGGCGCGCATGCAGGCCGCCGCGCTTGCCGAGCGTGACCAGCTTCTCGACGATCGGACGCAGGTCCTTGGCTTTCGGCAAGGTGGTGACGATCTGCTCGTGCTTGATCAACGAGGCGGCGAGATTGGCCAGCATCGCGCGGCGATGATCCGAGCGCCGGTTGAACTTGCGGTAGGCTTTGCCGTGATTCATTTGCGTGTACTCTTAATCCGCGATGCCGGCCTCGTGCCGAGGACCCGGCTCAGTAATGATCCTCGAAGCGCTTGGCCAATTCCTCGATGTTCTCCGGCGGCCAGCCGGGAACTTCCATGCCGAGATGCAGGCCCATCTGCACCAGCACTTCCTTGATCTCGTTGAGCGACTTGCGGCCGAAATTCGGCGTGCGCAGCATCTCGGCCTCGGTCTTCTGCACCAGATCGCCGATATAGACGATGTTGTCGTTCTTGAGACAGTTCGCCGAACGCACCGAGAGCTCGAGCTCGTCGACCTTCTTGAGGAAGGCCGGGTTGAAGGCGAGATCGGGGATCGCCTCGTGCGCGGTCTCGCGCTTGGGCTCCTCGAAATTGACGAACACGTTGAGCTGATCCTGCAGGATGCGCGCGGCGTAAGCGAGCGCGTCATCCGGGCTCACCGCGCCGTTGGTCTCGATGGTCAGCGTCAGCTTGTCGTAATCGAGGATCTGGCCTTCGCGGGTGTTCTCGACCTTGTAGGAGACCTTGCGCACCGGCGAGAACAGGCTGTCGACCGGGATGAGGCCGATTGGCGCGTCCTCGGGACGGTTGCGTTCCGCCGGCACATAGCCCTTGCCGGTATTGACGGTGAATTCCATGCGGATCTCGGCGCCCTCGTCGAGGGTGCAGAGCACGAGTTCGGGATTGAGCACGACGATGTCGCCGACGGTCTGAATGTCGTTGGCGGTCACCGTGCCCGGGCCCTGCTTCTTCACCACCATCCGCTTGGGGCCGTCGCCCTGCATCTTGATGGCGATGTCCTTGATGTTGAGCACGATGTCGGTGACGTCCTCGCGGACGCCCGCAATCGAGGAGAACTCATGCAGCACGCCGTCGATATGCACCGACTGGACGGCGGCGCCTTGCAGCGACGACAACAAGATGCGCCGCAGCGCGTTGCCGAGCGTCACGCCGAAGCCGCGCTCCAGCGGCTCGGCAACGACAGTGGCCACGCGCCGTGCATCGCCGCCGGGCGTGACCTGCAACTTGTTCGGCCTGATCAGTTCCTGCCAATTCTTCTGGATCGTCACGTTATCACCCATCGCGTTGCGCGGCGCCAACGTCTCGCGCGCCCCAGTCCGCTCCATGGGGCCGAAATCTTGCGGCGGCAGATGTTGCACTTCGTCCATCGGCCGGATGTCCTTACACGCGCCGGCGCTTGCGCGGCCGGCAACCGTTATGCGGGATCGGCGTCACGTCACGGATCGAGGTGATCGTGAAGCCGGCGGATTGCAGCGAGCGCAGCGCCGATTCACGGCCGGAGCCGGGTCCCGCGACCTCGACTTCCAGCGTGCGCATGCCGTGCTCCTGCGCCTTCTTGGCGGCATCTTCGGCAGCGACCTGCGCGGCATAAGGCGTCGACTTGCGCGAGCCTTTGAAGCCCATCGTGCCGGCCGACGACCAGGCAATGGTATTGCCTTGCACGTCGGTGATGGTGATCATGGTATTGTTGAACGACGCGTTCACATGCGCGACGCCTGAAGCGATGTTTTTGCGTTCGCGTTTGCGAACGCGCGTTGCTTCCTTACCCATTCTGAACCCTTTCGCGGCTCGAAGCGCCCGGCTTCGACGCCGTCATGACCCAATTCTTCCGCCAGTGTGTTCCGCGCGCTATTTCTTCTTGCCGGCAATCGCCTTGGCCGGTCCCTTGCGGGTCCGGGCGTTGGTGTGGGTGCGCTGGCCGCGCACGGGCAGACCGCGGCGATGGCGCAGTCCACGATAGCAGCCGAGATCCATCAGCCGCTTGATGTTCATCGCGACCTCGCGCCGCAGATCGCCCTCGACCATATAGTCGCGGTCGATCACTTCGCGCAGCTGCAGCACTTCCTGGTCGGTCAATTGCGACACCCGGCGCGATTCCGGGATCGATACCTTGCCCAGGATCTCCTTGGATTTGGCCCCGCCAATTCCGTAGATGTATTGCAGCGCGATGATGATGCGCTTGTTGGTCGGCAGATTGACGCCAGCGATACGGGCCACGTCAGTTACTCCTTGCGGCGGCCAGGCCTGCCCGGCCGCTCTCGTTAGGTCCTGTTGTCACCTGAAGAAGGCCACAAACGTAAAAAGCCAACGCCTGCCTGCCCTTGCGGCCCGGCATCGTTGCTAATGCTCCGACTGGATATTTGAGGCTTATTAATGGATTCACAGCGCTGTCGTCAACCTCGACTAGCGATTTCGTGTTCGAAGTGGGTTAGCGGCGGACGGTTTCCCCGGTTTTCTTCGTGGCGGATATTTTCGCTGCGGTCTTCACCGCCTTGGATTTCCGCGTAACGGGCCTTTTTCGGGCCGGGCCAATGGCTTTCTTTGATTTTTTTCCTAGGACTCCTCTGGCGGATTATCGGTTCCGGGAGGCGGTGGACCGAGTTCCAACTGGGTTCCCGGAGCTTCCGCGCGCCGCGCCCTGTCTCAGCCTTATGCGCTGAGCTCTTTTTTTGTGCTCGGCGTACCCTGCTGCGCGCCTTGCCGCCCGCCCGCAGCCGGGGCTGCGGCCAGGACCCGGTCGATAGCGACGGTGACGTCGTCGATCGGCGCCATGCCGTTGACCGTGCGCAGCATGCCGTGCTGGCGGTAGTAGGCGATCAGCGGCGCCGTCAGCTGCCGATAGGCCTCAAGCCGCTTGTGCAGAACCTCCGGATTATCGTCGTCGCGCAGCTTTTCGCCCTTCGCCTTCATCTCGGCGACACGGGTCTCGATCCGGCGGATCAAGGCATCCTCATCAACCCGCAATTCGATGACGGCGTCGAGATCGAGCCGCTTCTGCCCGAGGATGCGGTCGAGCGCCTCGGCCTGCGGCACGGTGCGCGGAAAACCGTCAAGAATGAAGCCCTTGCGGGCGTCCGGCGCATCGATGCGCTGGCCGATAATGTCGACGACGAGCTCGTCGGGACACAGGCTGCCGCTGGCCATGATCTTCTCGACCTGGCGCCCGACCGGGGTGCCGGCCTTGACCGCGGCGCGCAACATGTCGCCGGTCGAGAGCTGGACGATTCCGTATTTGGCGACGAGCCGCTGCGCCTGCGTTCCCTTGCCAGCCCCCGGCGGGCCGAGCAGGATCAATCTCATCGACGGCGCCCCCTCAGTTTCGATCTTTTTATCAGGCCTTCATACTGGTGAGCCAGCAGATAGCCCTGAACTTGCGCCACAGTATCCATGGTCACGCTGACCACGATCAGCAGCGAAGTGCCGCCGAAATAGAACGGCACCGCCGCATAGGAAATCAGAATCTCGGGGAACAGGCAAACCACCGCAAGGTAGGCCGCCCCGATCACCGTGATCCGTGACAGGACGTAATCGATATATTCCGCGGTCCGCTCGCCCGGCCGGATGCCGGGAATGAAGCCGCCATGCTTCTTCAGGTTGTCGGCGGTCTCGGTCGGGTTGAACACGATGGCCGTATAGAAGAAGGCAAAGAACACGATCAGCGCCACATAGAGCGCCAGAAACAGCGGCCGTCCGTGCGCCAGCTGGGTGGTGACAGCGGTGAGCCAGCTCGGCCCCTGGCCGGCGGTGAAATTGGCGATGGTCGTCGGCAACAGCAGGAGCGAAGAGGCAAAAATCGGCGGAATGACGCCCGATGTGTTGAGCTTGAGCGGCAGGTGCGAGGACTGGCCCTCGAACATGCGGTTGCCGACCTGGCGCTTGGGATACTGAATCAGGAGCCGGCGCTGCGCGCGCTCCATGAACACGATGAAGGTGATGACGGCGATCGCCATCACGATGACGATGAGGATCAGCCCGGTCGACAGCGCGCCCTGGCGGCCGAGTTCGAGGGTGCCCGCGACCGCCGACGGCAACTGCGCGACAATGCCGGACATGATGATGAGCGAGGTACCGTTGCCGATGCCGCGCTGGGTGATCTGCTCGCCGAGCCACATCAGGAACATGGTGCCGCCGGTGAGCGTGATCACCGTGGAAATGCGGAAGAACATGCCGGGATCGCTGACCACCCGGCCGGCGCCTTCAAGGCCGACCGCGATGCCATAGGCCTGGAACGCGGCCAGCACCACGGTGAGATAGCGGGTGTATTGGTTGATGGTCTTGCGCCCGGCCTCGCCTTCTTTCTTCAGGGCTTCGAGCGTCGGCGACACCGTCGTCATCAGCTGGATGATGATGGAGGCCGAGATATACGGCATGATGTTGAGCGCAAAGATCGCCATGCGGTGAATGCCGCCGCCGGCGAACATATTGAACATGCCGAGGATACCACCCGCCTGGGACTGGAAAATCTGGTCCCAGGCATTGGGATCGATGCCGGGCAGCGGGATATAGGTGCCAAGCCGGTAGACCAAGAGCGCGCCGAGCGTGAACCAAATCCGCTTCTTGAGTTCATCGGCCTTGGCGAGCGCGCCGAAGTTGAGATTGGCCGCCAGTTGTTCCGCTGCAGAGACCATCCGCCATGCTCCCTATGCCGAGACTGCCGCAGGCCGGCCGCCCGCCGCGCCCCATCCTATATAGGCGCAATATAGGCGCGGCCTATAGACGCGTCAGGCCGCCTTCTCGCTCGTCTCGGCCTTCGGCGCGAGGATTTCGACCGAGCCGCCGGCCTTTTCCACCGCGGCCACGGCCGATTTCGAGGCGCCATAGACCGCAAGCGTCACTTTCGCCTTGATTTCGCCCGAGCCAAGCAGCCGAACGCCGTCCTTGGCCCGGCGAATGAGCCCTGCCTTGACCAGAGCCGCGGCGTCGATCTTGGCCGCGGGGTCGAGCAGCTTGGCGTCGATCGCGACCTGGATGCGGCCGAGATTCACTTCGTTGAGCTTCTTGGCGAAGGCGGTGTTGCGGAAGCCGCGCTTGGGCAGGCGGCGATGCAACGGCATCTGGCCACCCTCGAAGCCTTTGATGCGGACACCGGAACGCGCGGTCTGGCCCTTGCCGCCGCGGCCGCCGGTCTTGCCCATGCCCGAGCCGATGCCGCGCCCGATGCGCAGCCGCTTCTTGCGAGAGCCCGGCCGGCCGGAGAGATCTTGCAGCTTCATCGCCTATTTCTCCACGACTTCGATCAGATGCGCGACCTTTGCGATCATGCCGCGGGTCGCCGCACTGTCGACGAGTTCGGCCTCGCGGCCGATCTTGTTGAGCTTCAATCCGATCAGCGTTTCGCGCTGGGTGTGAATCCGGCGCGAAGGGCTTGCAACCTGCCGGACCTTCACGGTCTTGCCCGTCTTCTTGTCAGCATTCATGGCTGTTTTCCTGGCCGTCTTCCTGACCTCTTAGCGTGACGCTCACTCGGCCGATGCCTGTTCGGCATCGCCATCACGGCGGCGGGCCTGCAGCGTCGAGACCTTCACATTGCGGCGCGCGGCAACCGAGCGCGGTGAATCCTGATGCTTGAGCGCGTCGAACGTGGCGCGCACGACATTGTAGGGGTTCGAAGTGCCAAGCGACTTGGCGACGACATCCTGCATGCCGAGCGTCTCGAACACCGCGCGCATCGGGCCGCCGGCGATGATGCCGGTGCCGGGAGGCGCCGCGCGCAGAAACACCTTGCCGGCGCCGTGGCGGCCGGCGACGTCGTGGTGCAGCGTGCGGCCTTCGCGCAGCGGCACGCGGGTGAGCCCGCGCTTGGCGGCGTCGGTCGCCTTGCGGATCGCCTCCGGCACTTCGCGCGCCTTGCCGTGGCCGAAGCCGACCCGGCCCTTCTGATCGCCGACCACGACGAGGGCGGCGAAACCGAAGCGGCGTCCGCCCTTCACCACCTTGGCGACGCGGTTGATGTGCACGAGCTTATCGACGAACTCGCTGTCGCGCTCTTCGTTTCTTCGCTCGCGGGGTTCACGTGCCATATGCGTCTGCCTTGTTGTCGCGTCTATGCGCTGTGTTGGATTAGAATTTCAGCCCGCCTTCGCGGGCGGCCTCGGCCAAGGCCTTGACCCGGCCGTGATAGAGATAACTGCCGCGATCGAAGATCACGTCCTTGATGCCCTTCTGCTGCGCGCGCTCGGCGATCAGCTTGCCGATCGCCTTGGCCGCGTCGATGCTGGCGCCGGTCTTGAGGCTGCCGCGCTGGTCCTTCTCGATCGAGGAGGCCGAGACCAGCGTGACGCCGTTCTCGTCGTCGATCACCTGGGCATAGATGTGCTTGGACGAGCGATGCACGGAGAGCCGCTTGCGCAGGCCTGCGGCCCGGCGCAATGCGCCGCGGACGCGCCCTTTGCGCCGCTCGATCCTGTGGCTGAGTGTGGTCATCGCAGGCTCCGTTACTTCTTCTTGCCTTCCTTACGGAAGATGCGTTCGTCGGCATATTTGATGCCTTTGCCCTTGTAGGGCTCCGGCGGACGGAATTCGCGGATCTCGGCGGCGACTTGGCCGACCTTCTGCCGGTCGGAGCCGGTAATCACGATCTCGACCGGCTTCGGGGTCGCGATGGTGATGCCTTCCGGGATCGGATAGATGACGTCGTGGCTATAGCCCAGCGCGAGCTGCAGGTTCTTGCCCTGCACCGCGGCGCGATAGCCGACGCCGTTGATCTCGAGCTTGCTCTCGAAGCCCTTGGTGACGCCGGCAATCAGATTGGCCACCAATGTACGCGACGTGCCCCATTGCGAGCGCGCACGCTTGGTTTCGGAGCGCGGGTCGATCTTGATCTGGCCGCCTTCGAGCTTGACCGTGACGTCGTCGTGCAGCGCCACAGCGAGCGCGCCCTTCGGGCCTTTGACCTTGACGGTCTGGCCCTCGACATTGGCGGTCACGCCCGACGGCACCGCGATTGCTTTTTTGCCGATACGAGACATCAGAACACCGTGCACAGGATTTCGCCGCCGACATTGGCGTCGCGGGCATCATGGTCGGCCATGACGCCTTTCGGCGTCGAGACGATGGTCACGCCCAGACCGTTATTGATCCGCGGCATGTTCCTGACCGAGGTGTAGACGCGGCGGCCGGGCTTCGACACCCGCGCGATCTCGCGGATGACCGGCTCGCCGTCGAAATATTTCAGCTCGATCTCGAGCTCGGAGCGGCCGTCCTTCTCGACCACGGCATAGCCGCGGATATAGCCCTCGTTCTTGAGCACTTCGAGCAGGCTCTCGCGCAGCTTCGAGCTCGGGCTCGTGACCTTGGACTTGTTGCGCATCTGCGCGTTGCGGATGCGGGTCAACAGATCGCCGACGGGATCGTTCATGGGCATGGTGCGATCCTCCTTACCAGCTCGACTTCACCAGGCCCGGGATCAGGCCTTTGGAGCCAAGCTCGCGGAGCGCGATGCGCGACAGTTTGTGCTTGCGGTAATAGGCCCGCGGGCGGCCGGTCAGTTCGCAGCGGTTGCGGATGCGCGTCGCCGACGAATTGCGCGGCAATTCGGCAAGCTTCAGGCTCGCCGCGAAACGCTCTTCGACCGGCTTGGTCTTGTCGCCGACGATCGCCTTGAGCCGCGCCCGCCGGCCGGAATACTTCTTCGACATCCGGCGGCGCCGGTTGTTCTTCTCGATCGAGCTCTTCTTCGCCATCTCGTGCTCCTATCGTTCCGCGTCTGAGGCCCTGTTCGGCCTCACTGCCGGAACGGAAAATTGAACGCCGTCAACAAAGCGCGCGCTTCCTCGTCGGTGCGCGCGGTGGTGCAGACCGTGATGTCCATGCCCCACACGTCCGAAACCTTGTCGTAGTCGATCTCGGGGAACACGATGTGTTCCTTGATGCCGAGCGAATAATTGCCGCGGCCGTCGAAGCTCTTGGGATTGAGTCCGCGGAAGTCGCGCACGCGCGGCAGCGCGATATTGATCAAGCGATCGAGGAACTCGTACATGCGGGCCTTGCGCAAGGTCACCTTGCAGCCGATCGCCTGGCCGTCGCGCAGCTTGTAGGTCGCGATCGACTTGCGCGAACGGGTGATGACCGGCTTCTGGCCGGCGATCATCGCGAGATCGGCGGCGGCATTGTCGACCTTCTTGCGGTCGGCGACGCCTTCACCGATGCCCATATTGATCACGACCTTGTCGAGCACCGGAATCTGGAAGCGATTCTTGAAGCCGAACTGCTCGGCGAGCTTGTTGCGAATGCTCTGCTCGAACTGCACCTTGAGCCGCGCCGGCACGCGCTCTTCCGGCGCGCGCGGCGCAGCCGGCTTGCCGGCCGCCGCCGCCTTGTCGCTGCGCGCCTGCTTCGCCGCTTTCTTGTCGTCCTTGCCGGCCTTGGCCATCTGCTCGGCCGTCTGCGGCCGCGCCTGTTGCTCCGGCCTGCCCTTGTCCGACTTGCCCTTGGCTTTCTTCTCGTCCGTATCAGCCATCGATCTCGACTCCCGAGCGCTTGGCGACGCGCACTTTCTTGCGCTCCTCGCCCTGGCCCACGATCTTGAAGCCGACGCGCGTCGGCTTGCCGTCCTTCGGATCGGTCAGCGCCACGTTCGACAGATGGATCGGCGACTCCTTGGAGATGATGCCGCCTTCCTGCGTCGCGCTCTGGCGCTGATGCCGCTTGACCATATTAATCCCGCGCACCAGCACGCGACTGTCGTCGCGGTGCATTTCCAGCACCTCGCCGCTCTTGCCCTTGTCGCGTCCGGTGATCACCATCACCGTGTCGCCTTTTTTGATCCTGGCCGCCATCACAGCACCTCGGGGGCGAGCGAGATGATCTTCATGTGGTTCTTGGCCCGCAGCTCGCGCGGCACCGGGCCGAAGATGCGGGTGCCGACCGGCTCCATCTGCGGATTGATCAGCACCGCCGCATTGCGGTCGAAGCGGATCACCGAGCCGTCGGCGCGCTTGATGTCCTTGGCGATCCGCACGATCACCGCCTTCATCACGTCGCCCTTTTTGACGCGGCCGCGCGGAATGGCCTCCTTCACCGACACGACGATGACGTCGCCGATGGTGGCGTATTTCCGCTTGGACCCGCCAAGCACCTTGATGCACATGACACGACGCGCGCCGGAATTATCCGCCACGTCGAGATTGGTTTGCATCTGGATCATGGGTTACCCCACTTGTTGTATTCCATAACGATCACGACGCTTTCTTCTTCTCGCCCCGCACCACGGCCCAGCGCTTGAGCTTGGAGATCGGGCGGTGCTCTTCGATCCACACGGTGTCGCCGACTTTGAACTCGTTCTTCTCGTCGTGCGCGTAATACTTCTTCGAGCGCCGCACCGTCTTCTTGAACAGCGGATGGGTGTAACGGCGCTCGACGCGGACGACCAGCGTCTTCGCTTGCTTGTCGCTGACCACGACGCCCTGCAGGGTACGCTTCGGCATTTTTATTCCTCTTAGCTCTTGGCGGCTTTGGCTTTCGCCGCGCCGGCCTTTGCAGCAGCCTTGACGGCACCTGGGCGCTTCGATCGGGCAATGGTCTTGAGCCGCGCGATGTCGCGGCGCACCTCGCGCACGCGCGCGGTGTTTTCCAACTGGCCGCTGGCGCGCTGGAAGCGCAGATTGAAGTGCTCCTTCTTCAGCTTGAGCACTTCGTCGTCGATCTGATCGATCGTCATCGGTCTGATATCGGCCGCTTTCATGATCTACTCGCTGATCCGTTCGACGAAACGCGTCTTGATCGGCAATTTGGCGGCCGCAAGTGCGAGCGCCTCCTTCGCGATCTGGACGGGAATGCCGTCGACCTCGAACAAAATCCGGCCCGGCTTGATGCGGACGACCCACAATTCCGGCGCCCCCTTGCCCGAGCCCATGCGGACTTCGAGCGGCTTCTTCGACACCGGCACGTCGGGAAATATGCGGATCCAGACCCGACCGGCGCGCTTCATGTGGCGCGTCAGCGCGCGGCGCGCGGCTTCGATCTGGCGCGCGGTGACGCGTTCCGGCTCGAGCGCCTTGAGCCCGAACTGGCCGAAGGCCAGGTCGACGCCGGAGGTGGCGACGCCCTTGATGCGCCCCTTATGCGCCTTGCGGAACTTGGTACGGACCGGTTGCAGCATGACCTTATGCTTTCTTCTTCATTTGCCCTTGGCGCCCGCTCACGCCGCATCCCGGCGCGGCCGACCGGCCTCGCCCTCGGCCATGCGCTTATCCTGCGCCATCGGGTCGTGTTCCATGATCTCGCCCTTGAAGATCCAGACCTTCACGCCGCAGGTTCCGTAGGTGGTGAAGGCGGTGGCGACTCCGTAGTCGACGTCGGCGCGCAGCGTATGCAGCGGCACGCGGCCCTCGCGGTACCACTCCATGCGCGCGATCTCGGCGCCGCCAAGACGGCCGGAGCAATTGATGCGGATGCCGCCGGCGCCAAGCCGCATCGCCGACTGCACGGCGCGCTTCATGGCGCGGCGGAAAGCGACGCGGCGCTCAAGCTGCTGCGCGATCGATTCGGCGACCAGCTGCGCATCGAGCTCGGGCTTGCGGATTTCGACGATATTGATGACGACGTCGCTGTCGGTGACGGCGGCGACCTTCCTGCGGAGCTTCTCGATATCGGCGCCCTTCTTGCCGATGACCACGCCCGGGCGCGCCGACTGAATCGTCACGCGGCACTTCTTGTGCGGGCGCTCGATCACGATCTTGGACACCGCCGCCTGCTTCAGCTCGTTCATGAGGATCTTGCGGATCTTCATGTCCTCGTGCAGCAGCGAGCCGTAGCTGCCCTTGCCGGCATACCAGCGCGAATCCCAGGTTCGGTTGATGCCGAGGCGAAGCCCGACCGGATTGACCTTCTGACCCATGTTCTTCTCCCAACCGTTCCCTTAGGCCTGCGCCTGTGCTTCGACCTCGCGCACCACGATGGTGAGGTGCGAGAACGGCTTCAAAATCGCTCCGGCGCGGCCGCGGGCGCGCGGCGAGAACCGCTTCATCACCAGCGACTTGCCGACATGCGCCTCGGCGACGATCAAATCGTCGACGTCGAGGTCATGATTGTTTTCCGCATTCGCGATCGCGGATTCCAGACATTTGCGCACATCGCGCGCGATGCGCTTGCGCGAGAATTCGAGCTCGGCGAGCGCCGCCGACACCTTCTTGCCGCGAATGAGCTGGGCGAGAAGGTTGAGCTTCTGCGGGCTGATCCGCAGCGTGCGCGCCACCGCCTTGGCCTCGTTATCGGCGAGATCGCGATCGCGTTTTTTCTTGCTCATCGACGCCTCCCGATCCCTACGAGCCCGACGCCGCGGGTGCTGCGGCCGGTGCCGGTGCCGCGCCGCCGGTGCGCTTGGCCTTGCGGTCCGACGAATGGCCGTAGAACGACCGGGTCGGCGCGAACTCACCGAATTTGTGACCAACCATTTCCTCGGTGACCATCACCGGGATGTGCTTCTGGCCGTTATAGACGCCGAAGGTGAGCCCGACGAATTGCGGCAATATGGTCGAACGCCGCGACCAGATGCGGATCATGTCATGACGTCCGGACGCGCGCGCGGCATCCGCCTTCTTCAGCAGATACCCGTCGACAAACGGACCCTTCCAGACTGAACGCGTCATGATCGCTCCTAGCTCTTCTTGCGCGCGTGGCGGCTCACCATGATGAACTTCGCCGTCGACTTGTTCTTGCGCGTCTTCATGCCTTTGGTCGGCTTGCCCCACGGCGACACCGGATGCCGGCCGCCGCGGGTGCGGCCGCCGAGCGGGTGATCGACCGGGTTCATCGTCTCGCCGCGGACGTGGCCGCGCCAGCCCAGCCAGCGATTGCGTCCGGCCTTGCCGATCGAGACGTTCATGTTATCCGGATTCGACACCGCGCCGACGCTGGCCAGGCAGCGGCCATGGACCATGCGCTGCTCGCCGGAATTCAGCCGCAGGATGACGTATTCGCCGTCACGGCCGACGATCTGCGCATAGGTGCCGGCGGACCGGGCGATCTGGCCGCCCTTGCCGATCTTGATCTCGATATTGTGGACGATGGTGCCGACCGGAATGTTCGCAATCGGCATCGCATTGCCCGGCTTCACGTCGACATGCTCGCCGGCAATGACGGCATCGCCCGCCGCAAGGCGCTGCGGCGCCAGAATATAGGCGAGCTCGCCGTCGTCGTATTTGATCAGCGCGATGAAGGCGGTGCGGTTCGGATCGTATTCGATCCGCTCGACCTTGGCCGCCACGTCGAACTTGCGGCGCTTGAAGTCGATCTTGCGATAAGCCCGCTTGTGGCCGCCGCCACGGAAGCGCGAAGTGATGTGGCCGTTATTGTTGCGGCCGCCGCTTGAATTCTTGCCCTCGGTGAGCGCCTTGACCGGCTTGCCGGCATGCAGCCCCGAGCGGTCGACCAGCACCAATTGGCGCTGACCGGGCGTGGTCGGATTGTATGTCTTTAATGCCATCGCCCGCTCCTTACAGTCCCGTGGTGACGTCGATCGTCTGGCCCTCTTCGAGGGTCACGATCGCGCGCTTGGTGTCGGACTGCTGGCCCAAACGGCCCTTGAATGTTTTCCACTTGCCCTGGCGGCGCAGCGTGTTCACGCTCTTCACCTTGACGTCGAACAGCTTCTCGACCGCTTCCTTGATCTGCGGCTTGGTCGCGGTCAACGCGACCTTGAACACGACCTTGTTGTGCTCGGACGCGTTGGTCGCCTTCTCGGTGATGACCGGCGAAAGAATGACGTCGTAATGGCGCGGATCGGTGGTGGTCATTTGAATCGCGCCTCCAGTGCATCGACGGCGGCGCGGGTGAGCACGAGCTTATGCCGCCGCATGATGTCGTAGACATTGATGCCGGCAACCGGCAGCACGTCGATATTGGGAATGTTGCGCGCCGCGGTGCGCACGTCGGCCGACACCTCGGCGCCGTCGATGAACAGCGCATTGGAAATGCCGAGCTTGTCGAACTGGCCGCGCAGCGCCTTGGTCTTGGCTTCCTTCACCGCGAGCGCGTCGATGACGAGAATGCCGCCGTCCTTGGCCTTGGCCGAGAGCGCGTGACGAAGCGCCAGCGCGCGGACCTTCTTGGGCAGACCGATTTCGTGGCTGCGGGTATGCGGACCGAACGAACGGCCGCCGCCGCGGAACAGATTGACGCGCGCCGAACCATGACGGGCGGAGCCGGTGCCCTTCTGCCGGTACATCTTCTTGCCGGTGCGGTGGACGTCGGCGCGGTTCTGCACTTGATGCGTGCCGCGCTGGCGCTTGGCGAGTTGCCACACCACGCAGCGGTGAATGATATCGACACGCGGCTCGAGGCCGAAAATGGCATCCGACAGCGTGACCGAACCGGTCTCTTTGCCGTCGAGGGACGTGACTTTGAGTTCCATCACGCACCCTCCCCTTGGCTCGCTGCGGCACCGCCCGCCGGAGCATCCTGGCCGACCGAGACCGGCGCCGTGGACTCGTTGTCGGCGAGCTTGAACTTGCCGGGCTTCGGCAGGTCCTTCGGCGGCTTCTTCTTCACCGCGTCGCGCACCGTGATCCAGCCGCCTTTGACGCCGGGCACCGCGCCTTCGACCAGAATGAGGCCGCGCGCGACATCGGTCTGACGGACTTTAAGATTGAGCGTGGTGACCCGATCGACGCCGAGATGGCCCGGCATCTTCTTGTTCTTGAAGGTCTTGCCGGGATCCTGACGGCCGCCGGTCGAACCGATCGAGCGGTGCGAGATCGACACGCCGTGGCTGGCGCGCAGGCCGGCGAAATTCCAGCGCTTCATGCCGCCGGCATAGCCCTTGCCGGTCGAGATGCCGGTGACGTCGACGAACTGGCCGACGACGAAATGGTCCGCGGTGATTTCGGCGCCGATCGGGATCAGCGCGTCCTCGGTGACGCGGAACTCCGTAAGCTTGCGCTTGGGCTCGACCTTGGCGACGGCAAAATGGCCGCGATCGGCCTTGGTCGTGCGCTGCACCTTGCGCTGGCCGGAGCCGAGCTGCAGCGCGACATAGCCGTTCTTTTCCTTGGTGCGGTGGCCGACGACCTGGCAATTGCCGAGCCGCAACACCGTGACCGGCACATGCTCGCCGGTCTCGGTGAAGAGCCGCGTCATGCCGACCTTTTGGGCAAGAACCCCGGAACGCATTTCTCTCTTCTCCAAACCTTAGAGCTTGATCTCGACGTCGACGCCGGCGGCCAGATCGAGTTTCATCAGCGCATCGACCGTCTGCGGCGTCGGATCGACGATGTCGAGCAGACGCTTGTGCGTGCGCATTTCGAACTGTTCGCGACTCTTCTTGTCGACGTGAGGCG
>Ga0335072_10001553_pt1 | contig 37158 bp, 39 predicted proteins | sample Lox_Sample_21_FD_206725 | JGI IMG/M metagenome (GOLD analysis project Ga0335072, IMG submission 206725) | Soil microbial communities from Loxahatchee National Wildlife Refuge, Florida, United States - Lox_Sample_2.1 | ecosystem: Environmental > Terrestrial > Soil > Wetlands | place: USA... | reverse complement strand
TTGGGTGAGAGTTGTTCAGCTCTGGCTGGACTGTCGAGTTCAGACTCACCGTCGGAGTCTGCTATCTCCGTAGCCATGTTGTCCTTGGTGCATGCCTAGTCGGAGCAACTCACAAGCCGGTGGATTGCCTGTGTAACGTAATCGGCGTAACGGGCAGGCGCAGCGCTCTACAAACACGCCCGTGTTACGAAATCAGTATCCTCAGTGCTCTAAAGAGTTGATGCTGCATCCCATTTACTCGTGCAAAGGTCGCGTCAAAACCCGCGTCCCGCGTGCAAAGTCCGCGCCGCGTCCAGCAAAGTGCATTAGCGGGGAGTCCTGGCCAAGTATTATTACGAAGTGGCAATGCCTCCTCTCCCATTCTTGCTTTAATGATGCGCAGCCAAGGCCTTCAAATTAAGGCGCTGAATATGTTACATTTTACATTGCCTAATGAACCGTTGTCCGTCAAGTAGGCATGCTAGCCTGAGAAGTTTCGAGTATGCACGTCGTTCGGGACTTCTTCCAATCGCCGGTATATCCGTTGTCTTCCATGGTAGTAATGATTTCTCTGTTGAACAAAGTATAACGTATCTTTCTCCATAAATATGAAGTGATTGCCATCGACTCTAACACTGCACAACTCGAGATTCCTCCCCAAATACCCTTGCGAACCAGCTGATCCTCCCCTGCTCTCCGTCCAAAGCTACTACTGTCATCTTCTCCAATATGGCAAGCCACGAAGAGTTCGGTGCTGAAACCGAAGCAAGCACAGTTGCAAAGACTTTCTCCTCCCAAATAGCCAACAAGGTCATCTTGATCACAGGAGTAAATGCTGGCGGCATTGGTGGGTCCACCACCGAAGCACTTGCCGCCCATTCACCTAAATTGCTCATCTTGTCGGGACGATCCCAGAACAAAGTCGAAGAAGTGGTCGCAAAAGTCAAGCTGCTCCATCCGGACGTCAACTGTCGCTACCTACACCTCGATCTCTCGTCGCAGAGGAGTGTCCGAGCTGCTGCAAAAGAGGTCCTGTCTTACTCTGACGTTCCTCAAATCGACATATTGATCAACAACGCCGGAGTAATGAATATACCGGATCGGACAGTGTCAGAAGACGGCATTGAGATGCAATTTGCAACAAATCACATCGGCCACTTTCTTTTCACAAATCTTATAGTGGGCAAATTGATCGCATCCTCGAAAGGGTCGGCGAAGGGAGCAACGCGCATCGTAAATGTTTCCTCGAGAGGAGTTCGGTTCAGTCCGGTTCGGTTTTCAGATTTGAATTTCACCAAGTCAGTTGACCAGCTGCCTGAGGCAGAGAGGCCTGATCTTGTTACCATGAAAGCCTCTTTCTACGATATCGACATGACCGGACCATACCATGGTATGGTGGCTTATGGCCAGTCCAAGACTGCGAATGTGTTGTTCTCGCTCGCCCTGACTGAACGTCTTTATAGCCAGCATGGCATCATGTCTTTCGGGTTGCATCCCGGGGCCATCCTTACCGAGCTAGGCAGATACTCCGACCCCGCCGCGATAGAGGCGGCTTTCGATAGATACAGATCTATGGGGATGGTCTTCAAAACTCTCGCGGCAGGAGCCGCAACTACTCTTGTTGCCGCACTAGACCCTAAGCTGCCCCCGGCAGACAAGGATGGTAAAGGAGTCTATATGGAAGACTGTCAGATTGCTGAGACGAAGAGTTGGGCTACGGATCCTGTTGCGGCAGAGAAGCTGTGGAACGTCAGCGAAGATCTTGTCGGTGAGAAATTTCTATTGAAGTGACGAATACACTTGTGGGAGGACAGGAAACCGGCGGGTGTAAGAAATCTCAAGGGGTAGCTAGCGGGTGGAATCTAAATTAATGTGGTTGACACTGCTGGCCTTTCTATTCGCCTTTTGTGTTGGACTGTACCATCTTTTTGCGGATAACATTTCCCCCCCAGGTCAGTTATGACGGGTGTCCTTCATGTTGTGCAGTCATGCTTGCCACTTCAACGACGTGATTGCGCCCTGGGCCTCTAAAAAGGGGGGGGCTCGGGGGGTATTTTGAATTGGAAAGCCGCGCCATGGGGCCCATGGTAATCGGGAAAGTGCTTCTGAAACGAAAGCTTCTCGATGATCGTCGTGGCCTCGCATAGAGTGGGCGAGATTGTGCAGCCGTTAAGCATTGGCCATAGCAATCACGTTTTTGAATGATTGGCGTTGACAACGTTTGGAGGTCGTCGCCCGCATGCACAAGCCTGCCGGCATTGGACCGGATCGCGTAAAGTCTCTCCTGCGCCAGGGATGGATTCGGGGGGATGGCTTTAGGGGCCCTTCTGAGGAACGTTGAGGCTTATAAAACGTTCCTTGGGGCCCGTGAAATTGTCACAAGAACGATAACCCAGACCTGGTGGTTGTAGAATTGAAATATTCACAGCGTTGTCTAGCTGAGGGTGTGGAGAGTTTGATCAACTCTCAGGTACCAAAGACAAGGCGGTGGGGAGTTCGTAGCTCTGTCGTCATAGGCGGGAATTTTGCTTCTTGAGCTCGCAAACAAATATCACTCAGCAGGATTCCCTGGATTGTATACGTCGCAGCTACCCTACGGGCACGTACCTCAAAACGGCCTGTAGCCTGTAAAGATCGAAGCCAAGTCAACGTGTTGGTAAGAAGCCCTATCTCTGCCCTGGCAAGCCGCGTTTGTCACGGGCGTCGTGCATTCTGTGCCATTTCGGAAGGCGGTCCCGCTGAACGGACCCCCAATCTGATACTCGAACCGCTGTTCCTCCTCCACCACTCACTTGGCCTCGTTGACCATCCCAAGCAGATCATTCCACCATTTCCACCACGTGTCCTTACACCGCTTCAATGTCCACTCCATGCCCGATACCTTACCCCGTCCCGAGGCTGCTGGTCCTTCCGTCCTTGTAAAACGCCTGCCAATCTTCCAAGATAAAAATGATGTCGTATCTTTCTCATCCCCGACGCGGGCAAGCTCGATAGCAGCAACACCAATCGATGTGTCCATTACACAGGCAAACCCCGAACATTTTACACATTCTGCACGGAGAGCGTCGACATTCAGTGAGGACAGTCCGTTGTTGTCAGAAAGAGATAGCATATTTGCAACACATTACACATCCGTCGAAAATGATCCAAGTACCCTGCACCTTTCCCCTCCGGCCGGTGGGGTTGCCGAGCCCTCTTCTGCGCATCCGGTAAACTCAAGCATGGAGTTTTCGCTACCACCGCTCGTCCCGACCCCGAGCAAGCTGTCCATTAGGTCGTCACTCACAGCTAACCGCTCGGGGTCAAGTGGAATTGCAGGTGGTCTCAAACAATATGGTTATACTAGCTCGGAAAAGCCCGCAGACAAACAATTACCCGCCAGCAATGGTCCCATACACGGCATCAGAAGGGTAGCATCAGATGGCCATCCTTGGGTCAGGAGCTCTCATGCTGGCGGTGGTCATCCTACCATGTTACCAGGACGCAACCATCCAAAAGAGATACTAAATGGGCTTGCAATGGAGGACGACAAGACACAGCCGGACACCAATGCTGTTGAGCGCAAGGAGGAGGCGGAGCAGAGTCCTGCACAAGGAGCACAACGTCCATCGGCTATGAGCCAAGCCATGCGACCAACCCGGACTGAAAGAAGCGCTAGCCGTGGACGCGCTCATGTCGACAAAAGCATTGAGGCCACCTTAGCCAACACTGAACCAGGCCAGAACATACGAAGCCGCAAGTCGAGTCACCTCATGGGAGTATTTAGAGAGAACACTACTCCTTTGGAGTCCCGACAATGGGAGGCCGGTGCTCAATATACTGAGGAGGGACATCATGCTCAGACTCTCTCGAGACCTAGTAGGTCGTCAGGTCGACCATCTTCACGGCCCACTTCTGCTGCCGTCCCTGAAGCAATTCCGGCACAACCAGAATCGGCACTGCAAGAAAATGCCGCATCAGAATGGAATCAGTTGTATACACCTACGCCAGACCAGAAGCTTGACAGCGGACTGTCCTCGAGTCAAGCCTCTGCGACTCCAAAGTTGCCCCAACCCCTACCAGCACAGCCGAAATCGCCTTCCAAGCATGCTCATGACCCCTACTTTCGGAAGCAAGACGCCATTAAGCAGTCAAAAGGCTCGCAGGCCCCGCCGATACCCGCAAACCTCCTCGAGCAGATTCGTGAGCCTCACAACCTGGTGTCTATGCGAGGACAGGGCTCTCACCTTCCCAAAGATCGCACGGGCTTTGCGGACCACGAGGACACGGACTTTGTTAACCGAGGACAGCTGCAAACTGGAGAACAACCAGATGAGAATGAGGAGCATATCTCTTCTGCCGTTTACTTTCCACATCCCGTCCCCATGGAAGAAATCGAACAATTCAACGTGCCAGAGAGAAGACAGCTCATCAACCGTGCCCAGGCTGAGATGGATAGTTCTATACCCGTTGCCACCCAGAACCACAATGATGTGAAATGGCCGTCCACGGACTTGGCACCGCCCGAGCACATCGACATCTCCGTCCAATCAAAACATGAAAAGCGAGTATTCCACGGCGACTACCAACCACCAGACGAGGTACAAGATAAGGAACTCGACAGAGATATTTTACCCACGATCAAAGAACGGCCCACTGAAAGTTACGCAATTACCTCGGATTCAGATATAGAGTCTGGAGAAGATATCGGGGTAACGAGTCAAACCGAGGATGGCGAAGTCACTCCAACGGCGACACCTGTTCTCGCGAGCCACCTTCGTCGTGCAAAGCGTGCCTCTATCACTACAGGTCCTAAAGGAGCTGTTTTGCTTGAGCCATACAGTCATCAAGTTGGTGGTCACTCTACAATATTCCGCTTCTCACGTCGGGCCGTGTGTAAGCAGCTCAACAATCGGGAAAACGAGTTCTATGAACGAATTGAGCGTAGGCATCCAGATATGCTCCGCTTCCTGCCACGGTTCGTACTAAGTCTTGTCACTTCTAACACTACCGTCTGAATACATGACTTTTTTCTGTTTCTGTTTCTGAGCTCGTTATGGCGCTTTCTCTGTATCTTGGGTTTGAGCTAATTTGATGATCTGTATGTGCAGGTATATTGGCGTGTTGAATGTTACATTCTCCAAGGGCCCAAAGCCATCGAAGGACGCCTCCGACGAGGCCCGAAACATACTGGCGCAGTCAAAAGTAGCCCCAAAAGGGTCAAAAGAAACGGCAACAAAGGGGAAGAAGTTGGACGAGCCAAATGAAAATGTGGACCCGTCACACATTGCCGATAATGACCAAAGGATTGTCAGCCACTCACAGCAGATCGGGGAGAGACCACAAGTCATTCTAGAACAAAATCGACATATTGTTCCCTTCAGCTTGTTCGACTTCGCAAAGCGTCCGCGGACTACTGAGCCCCAGCAAAGCAATGACCATCTGCAATCCAAGTCCGACCCAAGTGAAGCGGAAAGTAACCCTCTTCGGCTCGTTACACCTTCCACCGAACGTTTTTCTCCCACCCGTCCACCTTTATCTAATTCACCAAGGTGGGGCAAAACTAGTGTAAACAACAAATTCGGCGAGCAGATTCTGCGAGACGTTTTTCTCCCGCCGCCTATCCACCACAAGCACACTAAAACAATACCCAGGTTGCGGGAGCCCAGTGGTCGTAGGAGAGGTAACTTTCCAACGGACCCTACCGGTCAAGATCGACGTACTGCAAGCATCCCAGCAGACGAATCAAGAATACCAGCACCCGCTGAGGAGTTGGACTCCAGCCAGGAAGGTAACACCGACGATCAGACTCCGGGTATCTCGGCCAACACTAGGCCACAGAACATCCACTCGATTTCTGCCTCTGCATTGGAGGGCCTAAGTCATGGTCTCGAGAAAGTGAAAACCACCACCACCAACAGCATCGGTTCCGAAGGGCCTCAGGTCAGCCGCAGCCCCAACAAGATAAGACGACGCCATTCCGGGATGGGCCTCGGACGAAAAGGGAAGTCGGTCTACGACAAGAGCAGTGGTAATCCAGAGTATCATGATGAAGAAGGCTATGGGGGCGATGGTGAAGAGGAAGTGTTTCACATAGGATCAAATGGTGAAGGGTCCAAAGGAGCACCTAGCAGGCCTTCCACCACTAATACGCGAGGCTTGGGGAATGACCCAAGTTCAATCACTACGCAAAATGATGGTCAAGAAATTCAGGCGCACGGGAATGTCGAAAATGCTTCGGACAGGACTCCGACGAATGGAAGGGCCAAACAGACTGTTCTAGACGCGAATTCATCGCCCAACCCTCTGCCGCTGAATCCAAAAGAAGCGCAACTGGCGAAGCCTGATCAGCGAGTAGTCTTTTTTCTTCTTCTCGAAGACCTCACTGCAGATATGGGTCGGCCTTGCGTCCTTGACCTAAAAATGGGCACCCGCCAGTACGGGATTGAAGCAACCCCGAAGAAAATGGAGTCCCAGCGGCGCAAATGCAAGACCACGACATCCCAACAACTGGGCGTACGCATTTGTGGCATGCAAACGTTTAATGTGAAGAAGCAACAGCCGACCTATGAGGACAAATACTTCGGCCGAGACCTAAAAGCGGGGCCCGAGTTCAGGGAAGCATTGACCCGGTTCTTGTACGATGGTGTTAGTTATTTGAGCGTGACAAAACGCATCCCTACGATCCTGGACAAACTCGGCAAGCTAGAAAGCATGGTGAGGAGGTTACCTGGATATCGATTTTATGCTAGCAGTCTCCTCATGTTATATGATGCTGAACCGGAGAAGAGCCAGAGAGCGAACGACGACGCTGCGAAAGGAAAGAACCGTGGCAGGAAGAGTGAGGGAGAAAAGGAGATGGACAAAGATAAAGAAAAGAAGTGGCCACCACCGATAGAGCTCAAGATCGTGGATTTCGCGAATTGCGTCACCGGAGAGGATCCACTTCCACCAAACGCTCCGTGCCCGCCGTTTCATCCTGGGACTGTGGACCGAGGTTATCTACGGGGGCTGAGGACGTTGAAGATGTACTTCCAGCAGATCCTCCGGGACATTACGGAGTCGGAATATGTCGAGAGAGGAGACGGAGACGTGACTGGCAGTGATATGGTCGGCGCTGGTGAAATCCATGGGGGAAGCGAGATCGTAACCGACGAGGATGAGGGAGAGCTGAGCATCTGATAAGTGCATTATTGCATTATGGTATAGTTTGCGGTGTTGGGCATGACTCACGGCGCGTGAATGGGGGCTTAGGTATGAGTATACACAATAAATGGGTGTCTCACGCTGCAGCATCGGATTGTTGATGCCCGCATGCGTGTGTGCTTATCGGATTGTTTCTTTTAGCGGATATCCCAACGGCAATTGTCTTCCTCTTCCGGCGTCTAGCCTAGATTGCCTATGTGTACATGAAGTTAGACGAATGCACCACCCCAGGTATGGAATTTGAAATTTTCAAATGTCAGAACACTTCGGTGACTTTGCGAGGCTGGAGTCTGTTTTCCCCTCAATTGGGGAAATGGTATGGGGTATGGCCACGAATTGGGTCACGACGGACCAGACCATGCCAGGGAGCGAGTGGGTGTTTTGGCAGGGTTAGTTACTTTTATGCGTAAGTACGGGTAGGCGGGGAAGGGGGGCCAGGGGACCAACCCCGAGCGAGAGTGAAAGCGAGAGCATGTGCTTGTGAAAAGGCATAAGGCCCTTCCATCCGAACTGGCTGGCTGGGATTTTGGAGGAAAAGGAGGAGCAGAGGGGTGGGTTGAGGGATATTCGCTAATATGCAGCGGAAACAAGGGTTATCTGTTGTATGGGGTAACAGTTCGTGTACTGGACGGCGTAAAAATGGAAAGCTTTAAGGTGGGAGTGGTAATGAGTAAGGGGGCGGAAGAAATGGTAGGATGGTGAGGAAGTTTGAAGGGCTAGGCTGGGGCTGCTTTTGAAGGGATGGGATTTTTGGCTGAGTGATGGCTGCGAGAGAGGCTGGAGTAGATGACTAGTGAGTCTTCATGGTTGAGATTTCGTTTCGGGGGGACAATTGAATCAGTGGCATTATTTCAAATTGCTCTTTGTTCGGACTCTCCTAGAGGAAGAGGAGGCAAAGAGGGAGCAGCAATTCGCCCACAGTTGGAAATATGGGAGGATTGAAGAGAGGTGGATGATGTAGTGAGTCGCTCAGATGCTGGAGTCTGAGTTTGAGAGGATGGGAAAGGAGAGTAACGACCAGCGAAGAAAGATGGCGGTAAAGTTTAGTGACAACACAGCTCTAGTGCAGCATCCCAAATGCCGTGTCATTTTCTCTCTCGACATTCGTGCTGGGAGTTGCGCAAGGCATGAATGGCGATGTGACGTGGGAAAAGAGTCGGTGAAAGAATATGGCAGTGCGTTGGAAGGATGAGATTTGTGGATGTGGCCTAATTAAGCACCAACGGCACCGTTGACATTGATATGCAACCTGTCTCCACCATCTTGCTTCCTCTGCTACGTAGGTGCAGTTGAGCATTGTGGATTACCCTGGAGCGAAATCCACAAACGATGCTTGCCCATAGCTATCTGATCTGTGGTGTTTGGCATCAATTACTACAAGAATGATGTCGACGCGCGCTTTCCAAGCAAACATGAAATCCGCCGTAAGTAGTGGGACGGTCTCTACAGCTACCAAATAAGGTATGAAACTCAACGGGGCTTATTTCGGAAGAAAAACTGCCTGGTCAGCCTAAAGAGTCATAATGCATTGAGCGACAAGGCTGCGCCGCTGGGTATGAAAACCTATCTGCGAATGAGTGACAACAGCGGTTGAAGAAGTATGCCCATCCCGTGGAGGGTTTAAATGAGAGCGGTCTGCTGACAGCCATTGAGTGATGCTGCCCAAAAATCGCCCAAATCTTGCATAGCCGGATGAGCTGTCAAGATTCCACTCGCGGAAACTTGCGCAACTAACGCCCAATTTTCGAACAGGGCTACGGACAAGGGGAAAAAACCTGAAATTGTATTGTATGAACGAAGTAGATGTTTTAGTACAAGGAAATGGATATTCAGATGGACTCAGAGACAGAAAGGACTGTTCGTGGGCTGAATAAAGAAAGGAACGTCCTGGTGTTGGGTTTTTGTCGCGGGAGTTTGCAGTACAAGCGTGGTGCGGGAGAAATCTTGGCTCGCGAGATGGTGCTTAATGGCCCCCCCGAAGGCCGGTGGCCATTTCTCCGGTATTCAAAGATAGCATACCTCGGCTGGCCCCTCCGCACAACCCTGGAGAGGAAAAAGCTTCAGGACTCCGTCGAAACACTCCTGCAGCGGCCAACCCTCGGATGACCGGTCTCCGCAGGGGACAGGGAGAACCATGGCGAGGTGCCTCCTCCGCCATGCACGACATCAAGAATAGGTTCACCTGAAAGAAAGTTGTGCAACTTCCCGCAACTCACCACTACTTTTGTGTTCGCAAAGACACCTGTTGTACCACGGCCGAACAAAGTTTGTCTCACCAATAGTGACACCAGTTCGTAAACTCTGAATACAAACTTTGAAAAGCCACCCCTTAGATAGCAGATGTCTTCAGATGACCAGCAGAAGGAATTGAACATAGCCTAACGTTTGAGAATGCTCATCAGGGGTCCAGCGTGTTGTTGCAACGAGATGCATGCGGCTCAAGTGGCTCTTCAGGGGGCCAGGAGCACTTTTAGATTCGAGAAGGCAAACAGAGTCACAGGTCTGCAGCAAAGGCTTCCATTGACTCATATCCGTTGGATAGACGCAATTCAGCGCGGTCAACGGACTAAATATGTATTACCGTATACTCAGCTCTTCTGATGGCATATCCAGCTGAGAAAGATAGCCAGGTCCAATGGTGTGAAGGATAGGCCAAATCAAGAATTTGTTTGGTTTCCTCGGCCCACCCAATCCCGTCCTGGGATCGCTTGCAGCAGAAACCCAACTAGGCCACATGGGAGAATACGCTACTTTCGCGGAAGACGAGGGAAGAGGGGCCCGCAAGAGACCATCGCTTCCGTTACGTATCATTAGCCCCAAGGTTACTCGCACGATGATGGGCACTCGTGCAGATAGATGATATCCATTGATACCAGACATCGCAGATTGTACTTCGTGCAACCCGATAACTCCGAATTGATGGAATGCCGTAGCAGTAAGATGGTGATGGAAACAATTCCCCTTGGGGTTCAGCCGTGAGCTATTTGAAGTGGCGTGACTGCGCAGAGGGATCGGCCGGCAAACTCGCCAACTTTGTGCGCTGACAAAAGCAAGCGATTTCGCTTCTAGAAGTCCGCCGACAGACCTAGACCTTGCCAGAATAAACCAGCATGCTTCCCAAGCGATGATGAGTACGGCGCTGACACACTTCGTATTTCGTCATATTAAGTCCAAGCGACTCCTCCATGACGGGGATATTGCCCTCAAACCCATCACCCATTTTTTCCTTCACGGTGGTTTTCTCTCACAGCCCCTCCCACCAAGGGAACGAGGCAGCCGCCGTGACGTGTATGGTATGATACATACGGTCCAGGGTTTTTTGACGAAAAAGCGCCACCGAAAAGTAGCGCAGGCCCCCTGGACAAATTAGCCCCACGGTGGCCTAAAGAAACTCCACTCTACCCGTGGGCTCATCAAATACGACCCCATCCCCGTGGGCAAACCCTTGAAGTTCAATCTCCTATTTCTCACTCCTAAAGAGTCAGTGTTTATATTCCGAAATTGCCATTGGATCGCCTTCTAGGATATTTGTCCTGCTTCAGTTAGGGTCACTTTAGGGGATTCAGTCGCGCACGAAAAACCAGTCATCCTGTTCCAGAAGTTCCATCGGTCGGCGCAGGGTATATCCCACAAGACCCAGCCTCTCGAATTTCCCACACCTTCTTTCAACTTCTTGCATCATCACTTGCAATTGAGCCTCAAATCGCAACAACGGCGGCCTTCTTCTATTATCTTCCACCTGGATCTCATTTGATCCAGTAACACCCAAACCGCTACTCCAAGCAACATCAAAACCGTCCATATGACAAGAGAAGGTATCTTGGTTCGAACTCACCCCTTCTCTCGACACAACACGGCACCAGACGAAACGGAAACCTCGATTCGAATGCTCGAAGACTACACAAGGATATTCATGCGAGGAGCACCAAGATGAATTACCACTATTCAAGTCCCCCAAAGGGATATACACCCTATTACGATTCCTCATCGCCCTACAACGACGATTATGTATACTACGTGCCACAACAGTATGAAAGCCCGCAAGCGAGGAGGCATGAAAGAAAGTACAGCTACACCGCGACCAGACCAGGAGGATGGCATTCCCCCACTGGCTATCCATCGCCCAAACACTACGAAGGGGTTCCTGACTACAAGTCGCCACCCCATAAGGAGGTCTATGTGAGTACGACAAAACGAGACATGAAGGGCAAGCTTCGCAGCTACTCGATGTCCGGTGGCAGGCAGAACCACACCACGCGAAGGCAGGAGCAGCCCATCCACATACATGATGGTGTTGACGATGCATATCACATACCGCAATATCTCTACCGCGAGCCGAAGCCAAAGGCGCGGCACACAAAGAAGCCCAGCGCTGATCAGAACTTTTACTTCAATCAGGAACAGATATATGATGAACAAGCAAAGCGATCGCGCGCTCGTCGCTCTTCCACCACCACACGCACTCCTCAGAAGCCCTCCAAACCCTCTTACACGAAGCCGCCACCAAAGGCCACCGAAGAAGACGCCGCTCGAGCCGGCATTCCCTCGGGTTACTCCATCAAAAACTGGGACCCTACGGAATCGCCGATCGTCTTACTGGGTAGCGTCTTTGACGCAAACTCTCTGGGAAAGTGGATCTATGACTGGACCGTCTATCACCACGGCCCATCTACTCCCATGGCTGACGTGGCGGGCGACCTTTGGCTGCTGCTGATCAAGCTAGCTGGCAAGATGAAGCGAGCTGAAGAGTGTCTTCCGCGCATCCGCAGTATTGACAGCCAAGAAATGGTCGAGGACTTTATCGAAAGTGGCAGCAGGTTGTGGCAAAAGTTCAAGCAGCTACTCAAGGCCTGTGAACAGTACATGTGGCGAGCTGCCCGCCGGGAAGGCAGCAAGGGAGTGTCAATGGGAAAGAATGCCGGTACCGAGTTCGTCGACTCCATATTCGGTCGCGATCGCGAACTGGAAAACACCGAGAAGTTGATGAACAGCATCAGGCTGTGGAACATGCGCTTCGACGCTAACTGCGAGGAAATCTTGAGGCGGCCGTTGGCTGCCTAGATCTCCAAGCGAAACGTTGGTGTCTGAGTCATTTGAATTTGGAGGACAACGTTCGCGTCTACGATTGGTGGCGATGACGATGACTCGTCGCCACCCCTTACTTTGCGCATGTACGACATGGGCATTTTTCATTGGAGTTTGGGATTTGTGCTTTATACCCTTGTGTACTATTGCTTTTCCACGAAGACCTGTTACTCGTCTCGACAAACTCGCAAGTGTGGTTTTTCTTGTAGCGTCTAGCATGGCGCTGGGGCTTGTGTCCTGTTCTCTACTATGTTGGTGGGAGGCGGCAGCGTGTCCAAGTTTCTGCCTTTTGTCTTTTTTTCACGATACCCTTGTACACTTTTCGTCCCTCACGGAGACATGGTTGGAACGTCACAAAAAGTTTCGTCTTTCGTTTGTCACGAACAGCTGTATTGTATGTAATCTATCATGTCGGTGGTGGCCGACCGGATAATGGAAAGTCTTCGCCCAAAATTGCCTTACCCCCCCACCACCATTTGAAAAATATCCCGCGTGACTCACCCACCGCGTATTTTACTCGTCTGCCATTGGCCTTTTTCTAGGCGACTCGTCAACCATCACAGGATTTGCCGCCCTCTTCGCTCGCTTGCGCCCGTTCGAAACGTGAACTGTGTCTGATCGCCTGATCTGGAACATGTGGTCGGTACTTCGGGGCAACCGCTCTATGCTGCCCCCTCTTTTGCCTTATCCCAGCACATGCCACCACAACCCTTGCATTTCTCCTGCATGATGCAAACCATCCTCTCCATTTGTTTAGCTCCGCCCTAATGCTTATCCTTCTTCTACCGTTCTTTTCCCCATTGCACACCACCAAAGACTTTTCAGCGGCTCAAATTGCTCATTAGGAATAGCCTAGCCAATCAAATCATTTGTTCTCCCGCCCAGCTCCTACCCGTTTAAATCCCTCAATCACAAATGATCACATCCGCGCGATATTGCCCTCTCGTTCGCACCAGCGTATCGCACTATGGGCTGAGGGCGGTGCGCCAGAGCGCTTAGGAACGCCCACAAGGCGCCTTGTTTGAAACAATCGACTGTTTCTCCACTACGGGGAACGATGTGACCCGTATGCAACCACGAAACTCTGTTTTTTTCCACGCCACAACTTTACGAGCGCTTTCAATGGGGGGGATGTCAGAATGGTCCGTTTTAGCTCGTAGTTAGGGACATCACTCTGTGTGCTTGCCTTCTTGCCCAATGGTTCACACTGTGATCGGGCTATGCTCTTTTTGGGGGACGATTGCGCAGGGAGCGAGTCGTGCCCCGAAAACCACAAACTCTACCAACTTCAACGTGAATGTGACATGTGGGATTGTAGACTCAGTCCAAGGGTAAAGCTGAAGTAGCCTTCACTCTGCCTTAGTACCGCAGACATAGCAAGGTAATGGCCAAACAATGCTAGCTGCTGCCATTTCCAAGTACTGTCTCTGTCCCAGTTTTCTCCTTCCTCTCGATCTGAGGGCCAATCTCATTGGTTGATTGATTGACTATTCCTACACCGCTATTCAAGCGTTTAGAAGCTTATGAGGGGATTCTATCTACGATATACGTACAGGAAACCCTCTGGGAAAAAACCCTGTACAGCCTTGTGCATGCTTGCGGTGGTTTTTACCAGGTATACGATGCCTTGCGAAAGTCTCCGAACTCTTCCACCCTATCACACCCTTTACCTAACGGATAAAAGGCCGTTGAGAGGAGGCTAGGTTCTTCCGCCTTGGCCTGCTATTGATGGGCCGTTCCCTCTATGGTGGCAGGCTTATTCATTGGCGGAATTTATGCCTTTTCCCGCACTGCCGGTTCGCCTGTCAAACGGCAAAGCATTGAGTGCCTCTTCAGACACTGAGCCGCTTTTCTTGAGGCTGTTCTTAACGTAGTCAAGCATTTCTTTTCTGTCAGCGAAGTGCTTGGCTCCACCGGCTTGAGTAACAACGTCGCCGATTGCCTTGAACTTTCTTGTGTTAACCCATAGGTCCTCATGTCAGACCCGAGGCTCCACGATGGGCAGGTCACATTCTACTGCCTTTGGAATACTGGAGATCTCCTCTCACGCTATCGCATTGGCCGCAGTTACTTCAACTGTGCCAGGTGGAAACGAGTAGTAAGGTCCAAGAGATTTCAGCGTGAATAATTATCGAGCCACCTCCACAGAGCCAGCTTGTTATGTCGTCAGGAACAGATTCTTTTCTTCGTTGGGCGATCTTTAGCAGTCGTCGCTGTACGTACAAAGTCCGTGAAGAAGCATGACCAGCCAGCAAGATACCTTTGAAATTGCATACCTTTTCTTGTGATATCAAACTCGCATAGCTAATCCGAACCCTAGCAAGTGCTCCAACGTACACCAGGGTGTGCTTTCAGTGTCGAAAGAGATTTCACGACTCATGAATTGTTTGAGGGACCAGGAGTGAATTTCCGCCGCGTACACCGCATCTAATACTCAGTCCATTCATGCATCCTCACGTGTCTACTACGCCCTTATAACTAGCGTACTCCTAGTTGTTCGCTATTTCCGCCCACTCTTAATTCGACCCACTGCACAAGGAGTTCAGCGTTCGTCCTATCAAGCATTTTCTAATACGCTTGTCCTCATCCCATGATCCTCCTCAAATACACCGTGTGGAACCCATCCCCATCTCCCCTCTCCGCCTCTCCATGCTTCACATCCTCGTCCTTCAACCCTCTAAACCTTAAGCAGATCTTCTCTCTCACCCCTCCCTTCCCTAGCTCGAACCCCTCCATCACCTCCTCCCCGTCAAGACCACTCTGCACGCTAGACAACGTCTCTACACACAAAACCTGCCCGTCAACCGGTAGAGAATTGACGTCCCTCTCCACCTGCAAGAGCCGCCCATGCTCGACGAACTCCGCCATTCGCGCCATGAAGCTGCTCTCCACGTACTGTTTGTCGGCAGCTTGGTTTGAAGCCTGGTTCGGGTAGCCGGACAGCATGACCAGTACGCTTGGGTTGGCGAGGGACTGCCAGAGATGGTGGCCGGATAACGCGAGGCCGGAGGCGGAGTTGCAGAAGGCGAGGACTTCGGTCCAGAGGTGGCGAAACGGTTGGGAGGAGACTGTAGTTGGGGATTTTAGGGTCATGTACCAAAGTTTTGTCATAGGGTTTTGAGACATTATAGCAGGATTTCTACAACAGGATGGACAGGTTTTTCGCCGACCAAGGCTCGGAGGGGCGATCAAGACATGATATGTTGCTGAACCCGAAAGATTTACATATTTCTTGCTCCTTGAGGACTGGCGAGTGATCAGCTGATTTACACGGGTGGCCTTAAACAGGGTTGAGAAGAGGACGCTCTCTCGTCTAGGGTGGTGCGCTGTTGTAGAGCGATACCGCAATTCCGGCGCTTTGACTAATTTCTCAAGAATTAGCCATGTCGCTGCCTTCATTAAAACATCCACCAATATCTCATTCTTCGCGAGTTATAGGATATCGGAGGGGGCCGCTAGATCTCCATTAGCCAAAACTCAAACACTTGACTTTTCTCTGAAGCATAGTAAGCCTTAATGCAAAGTCCTGCGCAGGAATATCCCCAATACGTCAATTCTTATATCTCTAGATCAAGAGCAAAGTTCTTAGATTGGCGTGTTGCCTGGTAAACGGTATGCTGCCTCCCACGCTCTAACACCACTCTTAAGAGCGTCCATGGAAACTGATGCCTCACCAGCACCAATCCTCCTACTCCCTGATGCCCAAGCGGCTCCACATCTTCCTCACCCACGGCCAATCCCAGCAACCCCTTGATCTTTGTTGCGCGGGGCAGACAGGTGTACATGGAATTGGAATTGCGGAAGCACCGCTTATTGTCTTTCTACCTAGGGAATATGATCTTCGGATCATCCTTGCCTATTCCATCATTCAGCTGGTCCTGTCCAGCGGAATCTGTCACGGCGTCACCGATGCAACCCTCACAGCGTCGCCCATCAATACACCTGTTAGGCTGGCGCTGCTTGCCAGGGTGACACCGAGATGCGGCCAATTTGCAACAATCTTCACGTATGTACTTTCTTCCTCACTCGCCCCGACTCACCGCCTCCTCACCTTCCGCCTCTCGCGCTACGGTGACTCGAGCAATGCGCCAATCCGCAGAGGTGCACAGTCAGCCTACGCTGACGCTGCGCTCGATTTTCTGAAGTACATGAAGGTGTAGGATGTGATTGTCATCGGATGGAGTCTGCTTGGGCGCATCACAATCGAAATGCTGGATAAACTAACCCATCCAGAGCACGCTGGCTTCGAAGCTGGGTATGAGGATGCGCGAGCTCATGGTAGTTGGGACGCGCCCCTCGCTCGGCGTAGAAGTGGTCCAAGACAGGTTCACCGGAAAAGGGTGAGCCTTCAGCAGCTAGAGAGGAGCCCACAGAAGAGATCGATGGTATGGCCGATGCAGCCTGCGGGGAGGTGATTTTGGCAGAGTTCCGCAGTTGTGGATGCGGCGAATGTGCTCAGGACCGATGGGCGGGTAAGGAGGAGGATTGTTTGAAGCTTTTAGGGGTGGCGAGAGGGTTGATTAGAGAGTTGTTGTGGGAGAGGATCTGGGTGCATTGGTCGGGGTCGAAAACGGGGGCGGGAGAACAGTTTCGTAGAATTGGAGTATGGAGACGGAGTAGGGTATGGGAGGGTGGGTGTCATAAGATTCCTGGGCATGCGCACACACCGTTCTGTGGGAGCTGAGGACCGTCCGACCGGGTCTGGAGAAGTTTGAGAGGGATTGTGAAGAGGCATAGTAAGGACGGGGGTGTCGGGAGAGATGCCTTCAACCAGCGCGTACCATCAGCGAGAAATGTTAAGCTGTTGCCTGAGATGCATTCAGTTGGATAATCGAGGGTCTCCTCGCAGGCTAAAAGTGTAAAAACAGAAGCAGATGAAGCATGCTGCGGAGTGCTTCATCCAGCCGCAGGTTTGGCCACAGAACCTGGCCAACCGGACTATGCAGCATTGCTTCGATGTCAGGGTTGTCGAAGACTGGCTGCCACCGTATTGCGACAGATCCTTTACGAGCTCGGCACTCTCCGTCTAGAATATCAGGGCAAGTAGACGTCACGTGAGCACACATTACGTGTGCCCCTCTGTGCGCCGCAGGCGCACACTGAATCGGCCGATTCCACCTCATTGGCTACAGTCTACAGTACAGTATTTGGGATCCAATCTGAGTGAGTGCATTTTGCCTCCTTTTGCTAGGGCCTAATCACTGCTGCTTCGCCTGCAGGCTCCACCCACAGGCTTCACCCACTTACCTAAACAGTCTGAGCATATGAGGGGCAAACATGGAGCAAGCAACTTCGAAACTAACAGAGAGGAGCATCTTCTAGCTCCGCAGACATCCGGTTATACCTTCCCAGTTCTCGCGCCTACCTCTAACGAAGTACCATTTGTCACGAAAACACATGCCCTTGGTCGACAGGCAGAGGCACAGCGGCTCAAGATGCTGAAGAAATGTCCAAATTCTATCTAGATGGAAAGGCGCGCAGTATCACTGCGCCAAAGCATGCTAGCCACGTGACCAACTTCAAAGCACAGAAGTAAGTTGGTAGGTTTAGGATGTGATTCTCAACACCCCCTCATTACATTGCAGATTTTGAACGGCAACATAGGCGAAAGCTTTATCAACAGTCTATGTCAATTCTTTTACTTGGAGATGCAGCCTAAATGGAGTAATCAGACTGTGAAGGATTAAAAAGGCAGGTTTTTCCGCTTTTCAGCGTTGTTAAACAAGTGCCGATGCAATCCTTCTTTATCAGAAGCATGGCCAGCGAGTAAGTATCACATCATTAGCTCTTCGACGATTCGTTATCAAAGCAAACATTGGAGGCCGAGGGAGACCGCGTTCGTTCAGAAAAGAGATGCCCACCGTCTTAGAGAAGGGGACATCTTGGCCCGCGGCAGTTCTTCCCCGACACTCATTTCAGCACCAGAATCTCAGACTTCAATATTGACTCGCCCCCCACCCTCAACAGCTAGTCCCTTCTTCGGCACCTTTATCGTAAGCAGCCCAGATTTCAGCACGGCTTTCAGTTTGTTCATCTCCACATCCACAGGGAAATTGAAATGCCGTCGAAAAGGACCGATTTTCCGCTCAGCCACCACGAGCATCATTTTTGGAGCTTGAGGGTCGGGGGCAGGAGCCCATTCGCCAGAAGCTCCTCTTGTCCCTATTGACTCTTTTCTCGATGTGTCGGGTACTGGATCCGCAGGTTTATCTTCTGGGATGAAAGGCCGATCAATGTTCCCTGAGACGACGAGACTACGGCTCGAGGTCCATTCGACATTGATTGCGTTCTTGTCACTGACACCTGCGAGCTCGACATCGATAATGTATTCACCTTCGGTTTCGCGAATATCGAGGTCCGGCTGGGTGATAGTAGATTGTGGCTGCGGTCTATGGCGTAGTAGATATTGGAGCAAGGATTGATGAGAAACTGGGCGCTCATGGATATGGTCCACAATGGGCGGGGAAAAGTCAGACGTATAGGCTGTTTGGCCAAAGTAGTCCAAAGGGAGAGTCATGGTGGTAGATGGGTTTAGTGATTTTGGCAGTTTTTTGTGAAGTAGGTGCCTGTTAGGGAATAATCTGCACTTCGTCTTCGGAGGGCAGATGCCCCATATATGTAGATGCGTCTCAGAAGCAGGAACAGTTTGATTTCTATCTCCACGTGGTCAAAAGCTGGTTTTTAACAGGCCACCGCGTTGGAGAGATCGTGCAGGTCCTAAACGTTCAGAAGAGTTCGTATCTTCGGAGGCTATCGGGCACTTGCAAGCTCTGCACAGGTCTCGGTCAGCTGAATGCTACGTTAGTATTCTATAGGTCTCAGCATATAGTGGCATCTCCTGGTGATTGACGGGGATATTTCCATGTTGATTTCGATACGGTAAACAAACTGCAGCTGTCACACCACTACCGGCAGTTGCCAAGAAGAAATGGCGAAAAGCAATTGGCCAGAAGAAGATCTACACCTCCCCCGCCTCTACCCGCACTCTCGAAAACTCAAAATGTGGCCTGCTTTCGGCCGAATGCCCAGGAGGTCCTGGCTACACGACCTCTAGACCGCGAAACTGTTGTCCTTCCAATCTTCAATGTGCTCTTGCCAAATGGCATTCATCGATCATGAAGCTGAATCTACTTATTTGTCACTTTCTGTTGCTATGCGTTCATGCTCATAAGACGGCCGAGCTGGTGGGTGAGCATTGGCTTCCTGCCTTGAAGCAGACGGATCTAGTCGACCACATGGTCTGAATAAGCATGGTGAAAGTGATTCAAAGGGCAGGACACTAACCTTCAAAGTACGGACAGTCTTCCCACCTTAAATTCTCCGCTCTGGCCATAGTCGTATCGACATGAGATGTTCCAATTTTGTTCAATGCTTCTGCATCAGTAGCTTCCATGCTTGGGCTGATTGAAAAGGATTCGTCGGCGCCACTAGGGTCAGCATATGATGGCTGACCCCAAATGCTCTGGTTGCTCAGCCCCAAGTTGGTCACCGTATGCTCTGTTGCCTGGTCCTGCCTGACAGTGTAGAGGTGGGCCTCGTCCTCGTGACGATCCGAGTTTGTGCTTTTCCTGGCACAAGCTTTCTGGGCGTCCATTGATGTCTCTGAATGCAAGATTCGATTCAAAATCCTGAGGGCATTAGCATATTGGCAGATCCTGTCCATTCCTTGCTGACCTCTTCCTGGAAAATAAGCTTGGGGTTTGCTCTGATAGTCAAAGCAGTTCGTATCTTGCAAAGGGCTTATTTGATGTCGGATGCCGCAGGTAAAGTATGTCTCGTCCATGTTACCTAGGATGAATCTTGGCATTACATCTGGCCGAGACAATGTCAGGGGGTCGTCGATATGTCACGCCACCTTTGCTTTATCCCGTAAGTGGAGGCAAGCGCCAATCAATAAGTCAGGACATTTTGAGGCTTATAGGTTGATTAGCAGTTGAGTGACGGGTAGCATTTATTTCTCGATCACACCATCATGCTTTCGCTCCCTTTCAAACCCCCTGACACTGAACCTGCGCGTCGAGAAGAAGGCCTCATCTCTGTATATAGACCGATGGGTTCTCCTTCCAAAAATGCAGCGTCCTTTCACTAACATCTAATGGCTCCATCCGACTCGGTCTGGTATCCCCACATTGTCTCTTTCAACTCCAAGCACTTCAAAGGGCCCCATCACCATCAGATGCACCATTTCCATTTCCCCCCCGTCGGCCTTCAAAGCATGACTCGGAAGTTCAGCTACCACCGGCATAAGTCCTCCCATACTAGCGGCGAACCAAAACTCTCGTCCTGGACCCCCAATACTGATATCCGCGAAACGAAGCTGGCATACCATATCGAGATAGAGGTGCCAGGAGTGACGGATAGACAGAGTTTGCTGATCCAATGGATGTCGCCTCGGACGCTGCTTGTAGAAGGAGATATCAAGAGGCCGCTGGTAGGGCGCGGAAAGAGTGCCGAGGGAGAGACGCTATGGGAGCAAGAAGGCGAGGATTGGTCAACTGAGGCTAGAAAGCCGCAGGAGGTACGTACCAATGAGGGGCAAATCTTTGCAGGCGCAGAGTGGAAGGAGGAGGAGGAGGAGGAGATTGAAGTACAATTGCTAAAGGAAGAACATATAGGATCCGGAAACCGATCAAGGCGGGGAGCTCCAAAGAATGCCTTCGGCCGACTCGACCGACTTGCCCACTTTTTTATGCGATGAGCGGAACGTTGGCCCTTGGCAGCGAACCTTTACCCTACCGGCTGATGTGGACATGAAGGCGTTGAGGGCTAGACTAGAAGCAGGGCTCTTACGTATCGACCTCCCCAAGAGAGACATGACTGGCGAGCCGATGGTTAAAATCGAGATACAGTAACGTGTATGATTGGCGCCGAGAAGGAGTAGTTGGGCTGGGGGAGAGAAGAAGGGAGGGTAACAATTGCTTTGGTGTCGACGTTAAACATCAGCGATAATCCAGTGAAAAGTACGAATAGCAATTGACCAAATCCAAAGGCTCTGTATGGTAGAGCAATTGCTGTCAAGCCATCTCATAGGCGTGCGTCTTATCCTTTGCACTGCTGACACCTCGTGCAACCTGGGCAACAACCCCTAAAATTTAGAGGCTAAGCCCCCGGATACGGCGCCTTCCCGGGTAACGACTGTCTAAAGTTTAAGGGCCAAGCTCTCGGATGGTTTAGGTGCTAATGCCCTGGAGAGAGTGCCTTCCCGGGTAACGACTGCTTAAAGTGCTAAGGCCGCACGAGGTGTCGGCGGTGTGAAAGATAGGGATGCGTCTCAGGGGCACATACTTCAATGGCCATGCACCTCACGGGCGTGTACCTCATGGGAATATGGGCATGTATCTCATGAGCATGGATCTCAACGGCGTCGCCAAGAGCCAGCGATCCCTGGGGTGCGATGATTATCAAGGGGTGCGATGTATAATGGCAGCCAGTACTATTACCGCTGAAACGCGTTCCTGAGAGGTGCTCATAATATTGCTGGTATGTGGAGCACGAGAACCACAGTGTCCCATTTTTTGGACCAAGGGCTGGCGGATTGCTTTACCCTGAAGGGTCGGGGGTGGCGTGACATGTTACGTAGCCGAGCTCGCGTCAAAACCTTGTCAATTTGCAAAACCCCAGACTTATAACGTATCATTGTATGATTTCCAGGATGAGCCGCTCCGTTCTGACTGACCACCTCGCGTCCTGGCTCTCCACCAGTGGCGTGACGTCGCCGGGTGCCGCCGCTCTAGTTAACATAGCTTAAGGTCATACCATTTGCTCTTCCTTCATGTGTGACCTATCTCTTAACCCATATAAGTCTGCCGCTCAATCGTTGTATGACCTATCACTTATCTCTACCAGCTTGAACAGAGTTGTTGACTTATCTGTGTGTAATATCGCTATCTTGAAAGCTACCAAATCTCAATAGTGCTCGAGGTATCATGGCTCCTTGTGATCCATGTGCGGAGGCAACCACAACTCCAGTTTCCCCGTTTATGCAGCATTTCGTTCCCCGAGATGTTGCGCATCTTCACCATGTCCCCACTTCAGCTATAATCCCGACCGCCGACGACGTGGACGCCGAACCGAAACACCTTTCATGGTTACCTGCCTCGCCACTCTCCGTCATTCCTAACCGCCGAGGTTCACATGATACAGAGAAGCCGATCTTAACGAGCCGACCAACCCAACGTCGACCTTCACTCATAGATCTAAGAATCGATGTCGAAGATAGCGCACCCAGTGTTTGCCCAAGCTGCCACTTACGGCGCCGCTCTTCCGTCGAGACGGCTGACCTACGTTCGCCAAAGTCCATTCACATAGTTCTCGACATGTGCTCCGGTGAATTTTGTCCAGACCTTTCGCTCGCGCAGGTCGAATCCCCTCCGATTGCTCATCCACGTGCAAGACATTCTAGGCTTTGCGAGCAACAACAAAGTTCCCAAGGCCCGGCGAGCGCTCAGCAGGTTGATGTTCAAGGCATTACCATCCCTCCTGACGAGAGGACTCGCTGTGACCAGACTGGTGACGATATTCCATCAGGCGTGCAAGAAGGCGACAAAACTGGTGACAAGGAGGATGAGGTTGGGTGTTGGTCACCTGGAGATTTCGACTAGTCGCAAGATTAGGTACGCGGCAAGGCACCTGGGTATGGACCGCAAGACGTGAGCTTCTACGCCTGTGATACTGCTGCCGTGGAAGGAAAAGTCATACATACGCAACCAAGGGCGCGTTTGAGATACCCCAACGTCGAAATGAAGAGCCCACGCGCCTTACGGCCTGGTTCAGTTGAAGGGTAGGGGAAGATTAGCGGAAGAGGTCTGTAAAAGATAAGATGAGTCAGATGGGTTGGTTGTCCTTTTAACGCACGAATCTGGGGGATGTCAGGATGGAAGAGTATTGGGCATTAAGTCCTGCCTCCCCCGGGTCTGCAAGTAAATCAGTGCATATGCCGCTTCGGGCGATATAATGTTGCTGCTCAGACTGGGATCCCAGTCGCAAATTTTATTGGCTTAGTCATCTGCCTACGGACGATTCCTTTCCAACCTCCTTCGGTACGGTCACCTGCATTGGTACATGCTCGCATCGAGTACCTCATCCGCTGACGCAGGAGTGATGGAGGCTTGTTCAGTGAACCTTTGCGTTCAAACTCGCCTCCATCTAAGCTTTTGCCTTTGTCATATTGCATCACTCCGCCATGAGTTTTGTCGGGCTGACTAACCACGACGTCCCCTAGTCGAATGCCGCCTCCAATCCCGACCATTAATCCAAATCGCAAACCTTTGAAGGCGCGCAGCATGTTCGCCGCGACGAATGCGGCCGCATTGGTGCCATCCACTCCAGCTGGCAAGCATGCGATCATCACATTGTGGCTATGGACATGACCCAGCACGTCGTTATTGTGGTCCTGTGCACGCTCATGAGGTGCACGCCCGTGAGATGCACGTTTATGAGGTACACACCCATGAGATGCTGTCAGCCGGAATGGGTATGGTACAGCCATTCGCCCTATTTGGGAGTTCTACCTTGGCGCTAGTGTGATTGTCGCCTACACCAACGATGGCTGTCTCAGAGATGCCTACTGATGCCTGCTGTGATCTCAGTAGGTATATGGCTACCTGCTTCTAGCATGTTATCTGCCTGCCACTGCCTGGACAGGTATTGTGTACATAAGTCGTCCGCTACACCTAGGGACAATAGATCAAGCAATACAGCATCCTCTAGACTACCAGATTCTAATCGCAGGGCGAGCCTACGGTTAAAACACGTGATCTACATTTGACAGATGCACACCTGTGAGGTACACGCCCATAAGATACACGCCTGTGAGGTGTACGCCCATGAGATACATGCCCATGAGGTGCATGCCCGTGAGGTACACGCCCATGAGGTGCACGCCTGTGAGATGCACGCCTATGAGGCACGCCCGTGAGATGCAGGTTTATGAGGTACATGCACATGAGATGCACGCCTGTGAGGTACATGCCTATAAGATGCAGGTGACGCCTATAAGGTACACGCTCATGAGGCGCATGGCCGTGAGATACCTCTCCATCCTGATTTCCCTTTCTACCCTTCTGAGCCATCTTTATGCCGAGTTCAGTAAGCTCCTGTGTATCCACAGCCCTCCGTGCAGGCCGCTTCTGTTCATGCTCTGCCTTACGCTCGGAGCGTGGGATCACGTCAGATACCCGCGCTTGTGCAATGCCGTAACAGGTTCCACTATCTCTGGGGCGGGGGCGGGATCAGGAGTAGATGATTCTGGCGGAGAATTATCGTCACGCAGCTGATCGGCGTATCTCTTATAGGCATCGGAGTCGAATGAGATCTCGGAGGGGGTCTGGTCCTGGTACGGCTTCCAGCATAGGGTCGCTGGATAGGCGGTGGGAAGGATCTTATTATTCCTACTTATCTTCGCGTTAGGCCACCTCCGCATAACCTCTCGTACCTCACGAGTGACCATAGACCACTTAGGAAGGATATAAGGGACTGCAAGTTACCTGCCAAGATGCGTCCCAGTGGTACCACCAATCCAAATCAAGTAGCGTCAGACCACTTTTGTTGGCGTCTTTGCAGTCCAGTATATTTGTAAGGGCGGCAGCAACGTTACTGAGCCTCAGGTCAGGCCACCTTGCGGGAATACGCGGGTATCAGAGGGAATTCTTTGTTACTGCCAAGGGATAGCTGCTAGCGGTTATTTAATTGCCAGTCAGACCATCAACATGCACAAAGGCATGACACCGAGGGGCGAGCTCCGGCGTGCGATGATATGCGCGATATAGGTCGGTCGGCGCATCCCTTTCCAGAGTCCTAGTAAAAGTATTGTAAGCTCCTGCGCCTGCTGAGTGCGGGAACCGCCATGCTGCCAATGCGGAAAGGTCAGCTGATGTAAAGGCGACTTGCTTCACCCCAAAGCTGAAATAATGTCATTTTTGAGCTTACAATCCAACACGCAACCTTACCAAGTAGTACGGTACAATCAAAGGGTTCACCTGATACAGTCGAAATACAAATATTAGCGGAACTTAGGCCGGTAAAGGTATCAACATGAAACATTCTTGACTTTTCTTATTGGTGCTTGGCTACTGCTTGAGCATTTAGTGATGTGAGGCACTTCTCGAACGAAGCTTGGCCAGGTGCCCCCGGTACATTGTTTGGCAAAGCTGCCAGCCGAGTGACACTGCACTGGACCTGTTTCTCTGCCGTGGCTCGCCACTTAAATACTCGTCTCTCGCAGCATTCGCTTTGTTCCCGAAAGACAATTGTGTCCTTCAACCTTTCGAACAACCCTCACTCTACGCAAGCCTTCCTCATTTCCAACGTGTACCGACACCCGCCCGCCTTTCGAACTCCTGGTGTTCTTGATTTCTTACTGTGAACCGTCAATATGGCCATCGAAGTGATCGATCAAGCAAATCCGCCTCCGTTAGTGTCACAATTACCAGTCGAATGTCTTATCTTAGCGCGACACCTTCATGCGGAGCCACTGGACGAAAAGACCGATGCGAGCGTCAAAGCTTACCGAAAAGCTGCGGATTACATCGCCGCGGGTGAGTACTGCAATGCACACAGAAATCGCGGAGCTGATGCGAATTGCAGCTATGATTTTTCTCAAGGACAACGTTCTAGTTGAGCGAGATTTACAGGCCGAAGATATCAAGCCACGATTGTTGGGTACGCCGAAATGACAGAATACTCTCTTTCGAATTCATAGCTGATAAAAAGCCACGAGTAGGTCATTGGGGCACCTGTCCAGGACTCAATCTCATTCATGCACACGCCAATCTGATTATACAGAAATACAACCTTGACATGATCTACCTGATAGGACCTGGTCACGGCGCACCAGCTGCCCTTGCATGCGCCTGGCTGGACGGGTCCCTTGAGAGCTTCTACCCGCAATACTCGAGGAATGCAACAGGCTTATATAATCTGATCTCCGGGTTCAGCACTCCAGGCGGGCTCCCAAGGTATTGCTCAAATAATGTCTCTGACTGACCGCTGAATTAACGAAATTTGACAGCCATGTGAATGCTCAGACTCCCGGTGCGATTCATGAAGGTGGCGAACTAGGCTATGTTCTATCAGTCGCTTACGGAAGTGTGATGGACCATCCCGATCTCATATCAATTGCCGTCATTGGTGATGGAGAAGCAGAGACTGGGCCGACAGCTACGTATGTTCCCCCCGGTATGAGATCGAATGAATTCTGACTTTTACTGCGAATAGCGCCTGGCATGGAAACAAGTATATCGATCCAAACGAATCTGGCGCCGTACTGCCGATACTGCACCTCAATGGATTCAAGATAAGCGAGAGAACTATTTTCGGCTGTATGGATGATCGAGAACTCGCCTGTCTCTTCTCAGGATACGGCTATCATCCCTGTTTCGTGGAAGACCTTGAAAACATCGACACCGACCTCAACGCGGCTCTTAACTGGGCTGTGCATGAAATTCATGGTATCCAGCGCGCAGCACGTGCTGGACACCCAATCAACAAGCCGCGGTGGCCAATGATTGTGCTAAGGACACCAAAAGGATGGGGTTGCCCCAAAAAGATGCATGGAGAATGGATTGAGGGCTCATTCCGTGCCCATCAAGTTCCTCTGCCCGACGCGAAATCCGACCCTACTGAGCTAGGAGCGCTTCAAGATTGGCTGCTGTCATACGGTCCGAAGGAGCTCTTCCCTTCAGGACATCTTTGTGAGACGGCTCAGCAGATTCTGCCACTGCACAAGTATAAGAGGCTCGGCCAGAATCCGGTCTCCTGGCATGGACGTAAAGATTTGAATGTGCCAGAGTGGAAAGACTACGCTCTGGACAAAGACTCCGAGGCGAGCTGTCTGAAGTCTGCAGGTGCCTACCTCAACCAAGCACTTTACAGCAATAAGCATTCACTACGAATCTTCTCCCCGGACGAGCTGGTTAGCAACAAACTTGACGCGGTCTTTGAGCACACTTCCAGGAACTTCCAGTGGGACCAATATAGCAAGAACAGGGGAGGACAGGTGGTTGAAATCCTATCTGAACATACTTGCCAAGGTAAATTTCCTCTTCATTGTCAGCGCATCTCCAACTGAACAACAAAATAGGATTCCTCCAAGGTTACACTATGACGGGTAGAACTGGTATCTTCCCAACATATGAGAGCTTCCTCCCAATCGTAGCGACGATGATGGTGCAATACAGTAAGTTCCTCAAGATTTCAGCCGAGACTCCCTGGCGCCAGGATCTCAGCAGCCTCAACTACATCTCCACAAGTACTTGGACGCGTCAAGAGCACAATGGGCTATCCCATCAAAACCCAGGATTTATCGGGTCGGTTCTTGCACTGAAGCCAAGCATTGCGCGAGTCTACCTGCCTCCGGATCCAAATTCGTTCCTCTCAACGTTGGCTCACTGCCTTCGCTCGAAGAACTACATCAACCTGATTGTGGGCTCGAAGCACATTCAACCTGTCTGGCTCAGCGCGAAGGAAGCAGACGCACACTGCCAGGCGGGAGCGAGCGTCTGGAAATTCTGCAGTACTGACAACGGAATTGATCCAGACGTGGTCTTGGTTGGTATCGGAGCAGATCTGATGTTTGAAGTCATAGCGGCGGCAGCATACCTTCGCCGTCTCACACCGGCCCTGAAGGTCCGCGTCGTGAATGTCACGGACTTGATGATACTAGGATTGACAGGTTCTCATCCGCACTCGTTATCGCACGAGGAGTTCGATGCTTTGTTTACTCCAGATCGACACATCCATTTCAACTATCACGGGTATGCAGTCGAGCTACAAGGATTGCTCTTCGGTAGACCTGCCCTTCATCGCGTTACAATTGAAAGTTACCAGGAAGAGGGCACCACCACGACGCCTTTTGACATGATGATTCGCAATCAGTGTTCTCGGTACCACGTCGCTTTGGCCGCTGTCAAAGGGGCCGCAGCACGCAATCCAGGTTTCGCAATGGATTTGCAGCCAATTACGGCTCTCATTCAACATGACCTAGCAAAGACACAGCAATATATCTACAAGCATGGTGAAGATCCGCATGGTACATACGATAAGCCTACTTTCCCCGGTCATCATCCAGACTACGGTCATGGCTGGCTTAACATTGAACATGGTGAATTCCATTCCAGTGTACAAGGAGGCACAGATACTGATTGAACTGCTATGTTGGTACATTCAAGAACTAATTGCGTGGGAAAGGGTGGAATCAGGGCGTCTCTGAAACAAATTAGCATCACAACTTGCCAATATCACATTACCATTACATATGCAAAATGTTGAAGCCTGTCTTAAATTCATTCTACAAGCTCTACAGAGTCTGCCGCAGCTACGTCTGCCTAGCGCTCATCTAAACGTACTTGACATTGGGCCGGCATCTGTGGCCGCCTTTTGGGACGTAAGACTGTTTCGAATGGAAGAAGCTGACCCCGTCGATCCCTGTGCCTGAGCAGGGTTATTTCCAAGTTGAATTCCGCATTCAGTAGTGGCGTGACGCAATGTCGGAAATCGACGGCTTCAGGGGACAGTATGTGAGTCGTACCAATGGATACCCATCCCCGTCTGAGATCACAAGTTCGTCTGCATGTATCGTAATATCACCTGACACAGTAATCGATTGAAGCCACGTTTCTGTGCCGGACATTATCATGCCACTGAGTAGCACAAATCGAGGCGATATATTGCTGAAGCATCTCTCACGCTCTGAAGCACTTCTCACGCTCTCAAGCACTTCTCACGCTCTGAAACACTCATCTCCATACTATAACAACTAGCGTTTATAACTTCTGCGCGAGGCCAGTGCTCTCATATGTCAAATATGGCACAGACAGAGGTGCACGCTAGCGAAATAAAGACTGCTCAGAGTCCTCTGAAGGAATCTTCAACTTGCAATGGCAACTCTCAAGAGGTGCAAACACCTGAAAACCTCTATCATATCCTGATAACGCAGTCTCACCTCAATAAAGACGTCAATTCTGCTGTTGAGAAAGTCCGCGTCTGCGGTACTTACACATCACTGCCGGCAGCAAAGGCGGCCGCACATCGCTGCCTTTTTGACGCTGGGTATGAGCAAGAATGGTTCAGCGAGTTCGATGCGAAGCTTGACGACGCCTCAGCCAGCAGACGGAGAGCTAACGGAGTGGTTGTTTACGCTGTCGCGCCCGACAAGACCACTTTCACCGTCAGCATTGCAACCACCCCGAACGTCTTGGGTTATGAGGCAAACAGGAACGGCAAGGTGATGCTTGATCTGTACTTTGTGTTGCAGACCACGGTGGACTATAGCCGAGATGAGGATGGAGAGGAGAGAGAGACGAACGTAGAGGGCTGCTTTGAATCTTATGAAGACGCCTGGAAGTATGCGCAAGAGGTTCTTTTGTGCGAGGCTGATGGCGTTACGAAATCGTCCTTTGCAGCTTATGATGCAGCAGCGGTAGGGGAGAGGGATTGTGGGTATGGAGAGAACGTCATTGTACACGCTGTCGGACAGAATGGTGTCAATTTCCTCGTCAGCGTTATCAAGGCTCAGGAGATGGAGGCTGTTAGGTTGGCAGAGGCGGCTATGCGCATTCGATAAAGGTGTTTATTTGGGCAATCAGTATCGCAGATTGTTTATTCCTTCCGAAAGAAATTGCATGAAGCCCTTTCCTCGCCGTAGGCTTTCAAACTCTGCGCAGCTGCAGAGATTAGCACGCTGCACAAAAGAACAGAGGCGAAACAATTTTCGGCGAATAGAAATGGATTGCAGATGACCGCTGTTGCTGATTATATTCGTGTTAAGCCATGTGGCTGGTGGCAATGCAAGGGTCGTTGACCTCACTCCGACTTCGTCATGGGCAATCCCTACAGTTGCCAAAGGCGCCAAGGCCTGGTCACGTGTCCACACACTTTGTACCTCTAGCTTAGAATTGCCGTGCGCCTTCACAGGCCAACAGCACACAATCAATCAATCGTCTATTTTGCCAACAGCTTCTCCTGCCGAGGCGCGGTTTCTCATACATCTCCTAAGACGACTTACGGAATCAACAGTTCCTATCTCCATAGTGTCATACATGACTCTTATTTAACCTGGGTCAAGAGGTTTTCGATCTAAAGCAGAGCGGTTGACTGTACGTATCCCTGAAGAGCTCTCTAATATGCGCTGAACTTAGGCTAGTAATATGCCTGTAGAAGAAATTCCCTACTGTGCTCCCATTGGGCTTTCCATCTCCCTTCGTCGACGTACACCAAAGGCTGGCCTAACAGCTCATCAAGCTATATTCAGATACTCACGTTGGTGACACTAGAAATTCCGAGGTCGACTATGAAGTCTTTGAGGCGGACATAGAAGACTTCGATGCAAATGGCGGGGACCCGAAGAATCTGAAGGAGAGACGAATGGATATACGAGCATTACGACACCAGATGGCGAGGAATGTTTCTTTCCCGGCTATTGATGGTGATGATGTCGCATCCTCATGAGGGTTCATAGTTAGACTACTGTGTTGGAGCCGAGACCCATCCCACTACAAATTGTCAACTTTTAACGAGGGGCCCGAAACAAGGCCATCCGGGGGTTGGTATAACGGACTCATTCAAGAGCGGGCAAGCCAGCGCCCTCACCATGGCCACAAGGTTGTAGCTGCACCTACGTTGCCACAACTACCGCGACAGCCACCATCACACAATATTGTTGCGTCTACTAATGGGCTAATGGTGTACCGAGAAACACTCAGCCCTAATGCTAATGCTGTTTGCTTGCAAGAACAGCTTCTAGAGCACTAGACAACAAAGAGGTACGTACTTCATCTAGCTGCAAGCCGGGCATGCGATTAGCAATCTGACTATTAAAGACTTTAGCTAATAGACTGGTGCTACAAGCAAGCAAAGCCCTTCTCCCACGAGCCCTTCCTACTCCGATCCAGAGTGCTCTTAACTGCAAAGCTAAGAGTCATGATGAAACAACGAAGAGAAGCGCTTGGAGTGGAAATAGCTGAACAAGCAACAAGGCTGAGAAGGAACAAACACGCGAGCTGGCACAGGCGGTATAAGAGGAGCGTGTACCAGATACGCCGGAGCGCCCCACCACCCCGTACAGCGTAAGCAGACTGACACTTTGGTGGAGAGGACTGCAGACAAGCCATCTATCCCAGGGCGCCTAGCTCCAGATCTTGCTCTAGTCCTTCGCGATCACCTTCATCTAAAGCGTCTCCGACAGCTTTCTCGGTACCACCACCATCTACTACTTCAGCTGGGCTTACCCGGGTTGGCAGAGAGAGGAAGACGACATAGAAGGTGAAGGATGCTGTCAGACAGGGTCAGACGCTTAGCACTATAAAACACCCGCTATACTCTCCCGGCGGTACTATCAGCGCTCTAGCCCTTACTGTTGCGAGGAGGTAGTGTGAGGTTATAGGCAACAGCCCGTACACGTCAGCTAGATACGCAAGAAGCTGGAGGTAGCGATGATGGAATCCTCCGGATCACAGGTGGTGGCGAGGTGGTGACGTTTCGCAGGTTGAACTAGGTACGCCAGCTAGAGGACACCTGGCCGATGGACGGTTTGTGTACCTATAAGTATCAGCTCGCCACTCAGGTAGAAGAAGACAAGTCCATCCATCTCGACCAGATTCTAATCGCAGGCCCGACCTGCGATTGAAAAACACCAGAAAAGTCTGACAGATGCTCGTGCGGCAGGCTGGCTGCTCAAACCGCAGCCCCGGGGTGACTACGAAATCCAACACCAAGATTCTCTATACCGAGATTAGCGCTGGCGAGCTCAAATAGGGCATGTTCTACCATACAAATTTTGCTGGGTAAGGGATGTGATCATTCCGCAAGTGCCCGCTGGGAATGACTCTCCGGAGGCATCCTGTTCCGTGCGCGAGCTGAAGCAGTGTGAACTTCGTATCTATCTCCATGCTCTCCTTGGTTTTACCACATGGATGTAGCCTACAATCTTCTGGTTCAATAACCGTGTCGAGATAATTTACCTCCAAGTAGGCGATCATCGGTTGTCGGGATGCAATAAGAATCAAGTCTAGAACAATGTCTTCTTTCTCGAACAGAGGCAATGTCACAACTCAAGGCGGAATCCTGCACTTTTACGAAAGGGGTACTATCAATCTGCAAGATTTGGTCCACATGTCGCTGCTTGACTTTTCTGATATGATCTTCAGATCTACAGACCATCAAATCCACGAGGAAGGGGTTGGGTAGTTATCGTGATTGCTGCCATTGTGATCGCTGTCGGTATGGGTGTTGGAGTTCCATTGGGTATCAAGCCTCATAGCGCAGGAGCAGCAAAGTAAGAGCAGTTACGATTCTCATAAGAATTTTAGGTCTGACTGTGCAAAAGTAACGCCACAGCCTCTACCGTGTCTACCCCTTCTACCACCTCTTCTACACCTAGCGCTCAAACAGATCAAGCTGGCTGCCTAGGAACCAATCATCAGAACATCACTGCGAAGCACATTGCAGCTTTGAAGACTCGGCCGCTCAACAAGGTTTTTACAATGTGGACGATCTTTTCACGCCGCAGTTCAGGGGCACCAATGCGAACCTCCAAATGCTGCTGGATCCAGCGGCAGAATTCATAGAGATCCTCGTAGTAAAAATGCCATCAATTTCAGCTTGCGTAAATGCGTGTGGGAACCTTATCGCCATCGACTTTATCCTTTTTACCCCATGGCCCACTTTCTGGAGAAAGGTGAAGCCAAGTCTGTGACAGCTTCTCTGAGCGCAAGCGTTACTGAAAGACCGAAGAGGAGCCGAAGCTCTGGTGCGACTGTATCGGCGTGTGGCACTTCTCACAGGTGAGGCAGCTCATGATCAGGAATTGAAATTGCAGCAGGCGATGGCACAGGCGATGGCACAATCTGAACAGCGAGACATTGATGTGGCAATCGAGGCTACAGCGATGCTTGCCAATGCTGGGGACGTATTTAGACACCACGAGCAAGACATGACGATGATGAATGCTGGTGAAGTTGGTACGGGAGGAATTTCCAAGACTGTGCCATAGACTAATTACGTTGCTCGCATCCAAAGGATCTAGAAAATCATATTCTTCACTGTCAGCCTGAATCAGTTGCAAAAACCCTGCAAGACTTCTAGCAAACGCAAAATCTGTCCTCACTGTTTGGCTGAAATAGCTGTAGAAGAATGAATAGCAAACGCATGTCCTAGTGCTCCCAATTCAGGCTGCGCAATCGCCGCGGCCGTGTTGTTCATCATAGCCGTTCCACTCGTGATTTTCTGATTGGATGATTGCGGCGCAACCGTACTTAACTGCTTCTCGCCTGCACAACATCTTAGGAACATGGCTCGTTTGACTGAGGAATCCGTTTGTGCAGCCCCACATGTAAAAATTTCCGTAGAAACGACAATTGTAGAGCCCTGAACATGTCCCACGTGAACCCCCGCACCCGCACCGCACCCTTCCTACTGCTTGGCCCGTGCAGAATCTGCGATAGCTTTGTTCGTTGATAACTCTCCGCTTGGACATGCCTGTAAACCCCGCCGTTAATGTCTCCTTCAGCTGTCAGTAACTCTACCTGACGGCCACAGAGTCCTCTCTTCCAGCTGGTCATATTCACATTACCTTCGTCCGGCCTATTCTGGCCGTCACTCTACCTCCGATGGCTGCCTCTGGTGCCAAAGCACACCTAAGCGAAACTTCCGGAAAGCTTGGACTCACAAATAGTGATTATACTGTGGGATGGATTTGCGCCCTTCCAATTGAGTTGGCGGCGTCCACAGCGATGTTGGATGAGCAGCACCCAGAGCTTCCACAGGACGAGAACGATTCAAATGCCTATACTCTAGGACGGATCGGACCACATAATGTTGTACTTGCTTGCCTTCCCTCGGGAACGACTGGTACACATCCCGCGGCTATAGCGGCAGCAAATTTGCTCCGCAGCTTTCCTAAAGTTCGGTTCGGCTTGATGGTCGGCGTTGGAGGTGGAGCACCAAGCAACCCAAGTGACAATCCGTATGAAGATCTCCGTCTTGGAGACGTAGTTGTCAGCAACCCAGGAGGCACCTTCAGTAAGAGAGAACTCCATTTAGTTGCCAAATATTCGAGCTTACCATAATCAACAGGTGGCGTACTTCAGTATGACTTTGGCAAAACAATTGAGGGAGGCAATTTCATTGAGACAGGCTCATTGAACAAACCTCCAGCTGTACTCATGTCTGCAGTTTCGAAGCTACGAGCACAACATGAGAGCGAAGGAAGCACAATCTCCCGGTATATCTCGGAGATGCTTGCATCGAAGCCAAGGATGATGCACAAGTTCCAATACCAAGGCTCCGAACAGGATTACTTGTTCGAGGCAGATTACGATCACAATAACAGCGGGAAAGGTTGTGAAAACTGCGACGAGGGATACTTATTAATCCGAGAGCCCAGAGACACGACAGATCCTGTCATCCACTACGGCCTGATTGGCTCGGCAAATCAGGTCATGAGGCATGGGGCTACTCGAGAGAAGCTTCGAAAAGAGAAAGGCATACTCTGTTTTGAAATGGAGGCCGCTGGACTCATGGACAATTTCCCATGCCTTATCATACGAGGGATTTGCGACTATTCCGATACCCATAAGAATAAACGCTGGCAGCCGTATGCAGCAGCCACAGCAGCCGCCTATGCAAAGGAGTTGCTTGAGCTAATAACAGTAACTAGTGTTACCAGGACGAAAGAGGCTACAGAGATTATGAAAGCCGGTTAGTTTACTTCCATAACTAGTGGGTGAGAGTTAATAAGTTAATGGTTCTACAGTCCACGATGCTGTTGGTGCCGCTGTCACCCTGATAAATGAGAATATTCACCTCGCCAAACAAGATGGACAAGTAGACAGGCTACCATGCGCTGAAGGCGCTGCTTTCAATTCCCAACTTTGGGAGCAAGAGCCTCGGTGCCTGGCCAACACTCGTGTTGAACTGCTACGAATGGTTGGAGATTGGAGCAGAAACACTAATTCGACATGCATATTCTGGTTGAGAGGAATGGCCGGCACGGGAAAATCGACAATCGCTCGCACTGTCGCGGACAACTTGGCGAGAGACAACCTTCTTGGAGCAAGCTTCTTCTTCTCTCGAGGTCAGGGTGATCTTGGAAAAGCCGGGAAGCTCGTTACAACTATAGCTGCCCAACTAGCGGGGAAGGACCGTTTCCTCCGGGATTATATCGGCAAAGCTATAGCTAATAATTCGAATATCATTCAACAAGGTCTAGGAGAGCAGTGGAAACATTTAATATTCCAACCGCTTAGTCAATTGGAGGAAAGAGTTACCCAACCGCAGACGCTGGTTATCGTTATTGACGCCTTAGATGAGTGTGAAGACGAAGATAAAGTTCGACTACTCCTTCAGCTCCTCCCTCAGCTGAATTGTTTGCAAAAGGCTAGAGTGCGAACATTCATTACGAGCCGGCCAGAGACCACAATCCGGCATGGATTTGACCAAATATCCAAGAACGCAATCAACACATATCAAGACTTCGCTCTTGGCGATATTAACCAGGTCATAACCGAACAGGACATATTCATGTTCCTCTTGCAGGAGCTCAAAGAGATTGGAGAAGACCGCAAATTAGACGAGGTGTGGCCTGATGATAAAGACGTTCAGCGTCTAACTCATAGAGCTAGCGGCCTCTTCATCTATGCAGCAACCGCTTGCCGGTTCATTCGAGAAGAAAAATACTCGCATCCTCAAGACTCGTTGGCGCTCTTACTTAAAGATCGCACCACGTTTTCGCCCGAGGGCACTCTTTACGAAATGTATACCCAGGTCTTGAAGCACTCAATCTTCGGGCATGCGGATAGCGAAAAGAGAGAAAGGCTTAGCGCGAAGTTCAGAGAAGTCGCTGGCCCCATCGTTATCCTTTGCGACACCTTATCTTTTGCTTCCTACTCGAAATTAATCGATCCGGAGGGGACCAAATCTGTGCGAGCCGTCCTAGATGATCTACATTCGGTTTTAGATATTTCAGACGACCCAAACCATCATATTAAGCTGCTCCACCCTTCATTCAGAGATTTCCTCCTCGACGCTAATCAACACTTGAGCTCTTTTCAGATTAACGAGCGAAAGACCCACGAAAATGTGGCCTATTATTGTCTAAGGGTGATGTCCGATCACCTAAAGAAAGACATCTGCAGTCTTGAAGCTCCAGGTGCTTTGGCTTCCACAGCTACGAATGATCAAATAGAGAAGTGCCTCCCTTCGGAGCTGCGGTACGCATGCCGTTACTGGGTGGAGCATGTTCAGAAAAGCGAGCTTGAACTTCACGACGACGATCGGATTCACGTGTTTCTTTGCCAGCACTTACTTCACTGGCTTGAGGCCCTTAGCTGGATGGGTAAGACTTCCGAAGGCGTTCTTGTGATAAACACTTTAGAGTCTTATGCCCAGGTAAGTCGCCTTCATAGTAGGTTAGAAAATTCTGACTGACGTATAATTAAGGCTGATAAGACCCCCAACCTCTACGCATTCATCCATGACGTGAAGCGATTCGCTCTTCGTAACCGGTTAGTTATTGAACTCGCACCCCTTCAAATATATTCGGCGGCGCTCGTATTCGCCCCAGAAAACAGCATTGTTCGGAGACAATTCAAGAAGCAGAAAGCTAGTTGGATAGGAAGGTTGCCGAAAATGCAATCGGGCTGGAGTGCGGAGCTGCAGACGCTCGAGGGCCACAGGGGCTGGGTCGATGCCGTCGCATTCTCGCCGGACGGCAAGCTACTGGCGTCTGGATCAGATGACGACACAGTCAGGCTATGGGACCCGGCCACGGGAGCGGCGTTGCAGACTCTCGAGGGCCACAGGGGCTCGGTCTATGCTGTCGCATTCTCGCCGGACGGCAAGCTGCTGGCGTCTGGATCATATGACCACACAGTCAGGCTATGGGACCCGGCCACGGGAGCGGCGCTGCAGACTCTC
>Ga0335072_10001552_pt1 | contig 37159 bp, 33 predicted proteins | sample Lox_Sample_21_FD_206725 | JGI IMG/M metagenome (GOLD analysis project Ga0335072, IMG submission 206725) | Soil microbial communities from Loxahatchee National Wildlife Refuge, Florida, United States - Lox_Sample_2.1 | ecosystem: Environmental > Terrestrial > Soil > Wetlands | place: USA... | reverse complement strand
CATCACACTCACCCGAGCTACCCGCCGTCACCACGGTGCCGCCACGAATGACCAGGTCACACTCGATCTCAGAAATCTTCTCTCACCCCAGACAACATCATCTGCACAACTGGAACCCGATAGCAACAAGTCCGCAGCTGCCTGATCGCGACTGCGCACGGGTCGGGGGAACGTCGCACGAGCTCGCCTAGCCTTTTGACGAGGGCGCGCAGGAAGAAGGCAACGTTGGCGGGGCGCTCCGCCAGGCGGCGCATGAAGTAGCCGTACCAGTCGGTGCCGAAGGGGATGTAGACCGCGCGACCGGCCTCGACCTCAAGGACGGCCAGGACCGCCTCCAACTCCACCTGGCGCTGAGCCTCGCCGCGTTCCTGGCTCCCCGAGAGAGGTTCGACCGGGAGACGGCATGACGGGGCCGTCTCCATCGATCGCGATTGACCTAGTCCGATCGCGGGGCGCTGGGCCGGCTAAGCAATGCCGGCTCCACGGGCGGTTAGCTCGGCTAGGTGGTGGATGTATTCGGCGGTCTCGACCGGCCGGATCGAGGCCAGGCCGAGTTGGTCCTGAAGCAATACGAACGCGATCAGCGCACCGAAATAAGCCCGCGCCGTCAGGTATCCCTGCCCGTGGTCCAGGCTGCCGGCCCCGGCGTCGATTAGGCGGCCGAGCCGGGTGGCGGCGGCATCGATGAACTCAACGAACCTGGTGTCGCCAGCCAGCGCGTGGCGCACGCCGATGAGGATGGTGACCAGGTCCAGGTTGGCCTGGGTAGTGCGCACGAACGCGGTGCCGATCAACTCAAGGAGCTGGTCGAGCGGCAGCGCTGCCTGGTCCGGCGGCTCGGGCAGCTCCTCGAATACCGCGATGGCCTCGTCGATCAGCGCTGCCAGGATCGCCTGCTTGTCCGGGAAGTAGCGGTAGATCAGCGCGTCGTTGATATCGGCCGCAGCGGCCAGGTCTCGGGTGGTGGTTGCGTGGAAGCCGCGCTCGGCGAACAGGGTACGGGCGGCGGCCAGGATCTGGCGCCGACGCTCGGCGGCCGGGCGGCGTGGCCGCCGGACGGTGAGGCCGTGATCTGGCATGCCGTGGCCTGGCGCACTGGCCATCGTCATCGGGCGCGGTGCCGGATGACCGCGAGCAGCCACAGGCCAGTGCCCGCGTTGAGCAGCCCGAGCGGAAACCAGTCAAGCGCGGTATGCGGGCCGACCGGCGAGTGCGGGCAGGTAATCGCCCAGACGACCAGGACGGCCGTCGCGGTCTTGGTCAAGGCGGCTAGCACGGTCAGGATCAGCGTGCCCTTGCGGCGCGCGAGCGCTCCGGCGGCGAACGCGGCAAGCCACGCTACTGCTAGCGGGAGGAGCAGGACGACGGGCAGTGCGCGCAGCGATGTGGCACAAACGCCGACGCTGGCGGCGATGGCCAGGGCCACAGGAAGGCGCCGCGGCGCCGGGATGGCGGCGAGGCGATCAGGGCGGGGGTCACCTGCGGCTGCTATCACTCGTTGATAGTAGGCGCCTACTTACTAACTTGCAAACGCTGCCGGCCCGTTTCCCGGCCGCGCACGAGTCCACTACAGCGTGGGACTGAGTGTTGTCGACGCCGGGTCGCCTTGTGGGGCGGAGGTCCAGGACCCTGACGACTACCTCCTGCGTCCGCAGGAGTCACTTGGCAGCAGATCCGCCTGAGGCTGATTCACGCCTCCCACCCAGAACCGGCGTCGCGCGCAACGTTAAGACGCAAGGCCACCTCGACGACCGCGCCCTCCGCGATCGCTTCCGCTCGCTGCACTGCGACCCTGACCGGCACCAGGTAGCGGCCGTCCTTGGGGAAGAGCGCAGTGGTGAACTGGGTGTCGCCGATGGTTACGTGTACCGGCACCTGGCCCCAGTAGATCAGGCCGCGGGCCTCCTCCTTGAGATCCTCGCTGTCCTCCGGCGTCATGGCCACGAAGAGGTACGGCGCCGGTCCGCGCCACTCGATCACCTCGCCGGTGAAGGTCCACTCCATGCGCCCATCATCGGGGATCCGGCAGAGCGGGCCGGCGCAGCCTCGGGAAATTCCGCCATGATCGTCGATCAGCCGACCAATGAAGCCAACGGCGCCCGACGATACAATCCGAATGGACTGCAGCCAAAAGTCCGCGTTCCGGCTGCCGCGCTCATAACCATATTCTTCGACCCGAGAACCAGGATCCAGGGAGCCAAATGACGCAGGGTGCCCCGCAGGAACAAGACGTTGCCGCCGGGCTAGCCCTTGATCCGTCGGTGCCGAACCCGGCCCGGATCTGGAATTACTGGGTCGGCGGCAAGGATCACTTCGACGCCGATCGCGCGCTCGCCGAGCAGTTCGGCCAAGTCGTGCCCAAGATGCCGCTAATCGCCCGGCTCACCCGCCAGTTCCTCGCCGACACCGTGAGCCAGCTCGTAGCCGACGGCATCCGCCAGTTCCTCGACATCGGCACCGGCCTCCCCACCGCCGACAACACGCATGAGGTCGCCCAGCGCGCGGCACCCGAGTCGCGAATCGTCTATGTCGACAACGACCCGGTTGTTCTTGCCCACGCCCGTGCGCTGCTGACCAGCAGCTCAGAGGGCAGCACCGCCTACCTCGACGCTGACATCCGCGACCCGGCGAAGATCATCGCTCAGGCTGCGGAGACCCTTGACTTCAGCCAGCCGATCGCCGTCCTGCTCATCGCCGTCCTGCACTTCGTCCCGGACTCCGATGACCCCTTCGGCGCCGTGACAACCCTGATGGAGGCGGTGCCGTCGGGCAGCTACCTCGCAGTCCTGCACGGCGCCAGCGACGTCGGGTCCGACGACATGCCCGAGGCGGAACGGCGCTACAACGCGCAGGCATCGGCCCAGTTCCATGCCCGGGACCGCGAGCACGTCAGCAGGTTCTTTGACGGCCTCGATCTGGTCGGGCCGGGTCTGGTGAACCTCAGCCACTGGTGGCAGGGCACCTCGGCCAACGGCGGGGCGGACACTGAAGTCGCCGCCTACTGCGGCATCGCCAGGAAGCCATAGACGACAGCATCGCCAAGGCGCCCCGCAGGATCAGCGCGCCGGGGCAGCGCCTGGGTGAAGACCTCGGCCTGCTCGTCTCCGTGACCTCGCTGATCGCCGGAGGCACGTTAGGCAAAACCTTCATCTGGAGCGTCTCTCAGGTCGCCGACTCCTAGCGGGTGCCCGGAGACCGGGCTGTTCTCTCATGGCGCCGCCGCTGCGCGCTTCGGGAGACTATTACTCTTTGCGAAGAATATTATCTGCCAAAGCCTTAACGCGGTCGCATCGCAAGCTGCCTGGCCAGCCACAGGGTGTCGAGCGGGGGCGTGCGGAACTGAAGGATGCGGGGAGCGGATGCCGGAGCCACCGGGCCAGGGCAGGACAAGCCGGCTCGCCGACGGCGGGGCCGAGGCCGGCTCGCGCACCCGCAGGCACGCAGCCGATGCCGGCAAGCCCGGCCCGATGCTGGGCTGGGGCCGGTATCCAGCCTGGGTCGGCGTGCTCACTGTGCTGGCCGCCGCACTGCTCGGCGCGGGGTTCACGGTGGCCTCGCACGGCGACCCGGGCCGGGCCCTCGGCATCTGGATCGCTGCGGGCACGGTGGCCGCGGGTATCAGCGTCCGCGCTCGCTCGGCCTACACGATCATCCCAGTGCCCGCGCTCGCGTACGCGTCGGCCGCGGCGATCGCCGGGCTTGTCCACGACCGCGCGGTGGATATCTCGCGAACGGCGCTGACCATCAGTGCTACGCAGTGGATCGCCAGCGGCTTCGACGCGATGACCGCGGCTACCACGCTGGCGGCGCTTCTCGCCCTGGCCCGGTGGCTGCTGGGCATGCGGGCTGCGCGAGCCGCCTATCGGTAGCGCTCAGGCCGGCCAACGGGCGCAATCGGGTTCTATTCAGGATTCTCCCAGGTCAGGGTCGAATGATCGGCGCGGGGAGCATCAAGTTCGAACTAACGTAGATTCTGGCTGAGGTTGAGGTCGAGGAGCTTGGGCGTGCGTGCTATGAAGCTCGGTCCGATCACCATCGGCAGGGTCGGCTACGTGGTCGCATGCATTGCCTCTGCCGTCACCCTCGCCGTGGCCGGCTACGCCCACGAGGTCGTTGACCTGACCAGCGCCCTCGGCCAGGGCGCCAGGCTCGGCGGCGCTCAGTCCGGCAGCACTCCATCTGCCAGCGCGATGAACGTCCTGGTGATGGGGCTGGAGAGCCGGACGACCTTCCAGGGACAGGACCTGTCGGTCCGGCAGCTCACCGAGACGCACTCGGGCAATGAGGCAGCGGTCCAAGCCGGCCTTGAGGGCTCACAGGACACCGACACGCTGATCCTGATCCACATCTTCGCCGGGGCGCAGAAGGCGGTCGGCTTCTCGATCCCTCGTGACGACGTCGTCAACTACCCGCACGCCACTTACGACGGGCTCACTGAGGGCAAGATCGACGCGGCTTACGCCTTCGCTTACGACGAATCGCTTGAGCAGACCAGCGGCTCCAGCATGACCCAGGCCCAGCGGTACCTGGCCGCCAACCAGGCGGGCCAGCTGTTCGAGGTCCAGACCGTCGAGTCGGTCACCGGTGTGCACATCGACCATTTCATCGAGTCAAACATCATCGGCTTTTACGAGCTGGCCCAGCAGTTCGGCGGGCTGGAGATCTGCATCCGTCCGGCCCCGGCCCAAGGCGGGCTGCCCGCCAGGGCGAACCTGACTGACAAGGACCGGCTCACCGGCACCGACAACTCCGGGTTCAACGCCTACGACGACGGCTACAACGGGAAGAAGGGCGGCAGGCAGTACCTGCACCTGTCGGCGGCGCAGTCGCTGGCCTACGTCCGGTCGCGCGACACCCTGCCCGGGGTTGACATCGGCCGCACCGCCCGGCAGCAGGCCGCCATCGAGTACCTCCTGTGGAAGCTAAGGACCAGCGGCGTGGTGAGCGACCTCGGCTCGCTCACCACCCTGCTGAGCAACGCGAAGAGCTACCTCATGTACGACAGCGGCTGGAACTTGATCCAGTTCGCGCAGGACATGCGCGCCTTGTCCAGCAGCAACCTCAAGCTCAGCACGCTGCCCGAGATATCGACGAACGACGTCGACATTCCCGGCTACCCGGGCGCGCAGAGCGCGAACTACATCGACGTGCCGCAGCTCCAGCAGCAGGTGCACACGGCGTTCTACGGGTCCTCGATGATCCCTTCGACTGCCTCCTCGGTGACCGTGGACGTCTACAACGGCAGCGGCACCGACGGGCTGGCCGCGGACGTCTCGCAGGACCTCGTTGCGATGGACTACAAGGCCGGCCCAGCGGAGAACTCCTCCGCCCAGTCTCAGCCGGTTGGCCACGACACCGAGGTCTTCTACGGCGCGGGCGACGCCGCCACCACGAACGCGCAGGCAATCGCCGACGTGATGGGCGTGCAGTCGGCAGCACCGCTGTCGTCGCTGCCGGCCGGCCACGTGGAAGTACTGCTGGGCTCCCAGGTCACCGCGCAGGCGCCGGGCCTGGAGATGTTCGGCGCGGACAGCGTCAACGCCTCTGACTACGTCAGCGCCGCTCAGCAAAACGGCCAGTCCATCCCGGCGAACGCCCAGGCCGCTGCCAACGCCGGCTCGCAGTCCGATGTGCCCGCCTACTCGGAGGCGCAGAGCACTCCTTCCGCATCAGCATCGTCCAGCTCTGCTGCCCCGTCTGGTTCCGGTGGCTCGTCCAAGTCGAGGACCGCTCACAGGAAATCCTCGCCAAGCCGCTCAAAGAAGTCGGCCAGTAGCTCGTCCTCTTCCACGAACCCGCCGTACGGCCTCACGACCTGCCCGTACTAGTGCCACCGCCATATCAGGATCTGACAGTTCCCGGCGGCACGATGACCGGGCTTAGCCGGCCAGCTCGTAGCCTGCCTCGGTGACAGCCGCGCGCAGCGCGTCAGCATCAGGCAGCGGCTCCGCGGTAACCGTCACCGAACCGGCATCCAGGTCGACATCCACACCTGAGACACCCGGTAGCTTGCCGATCTCGGACTTCACCGCGGCCACGCAATGCGAGCACGTCATGCCGGTGACAGTGATGACGGAGGAAGCCATGGGTCTGATCCTTTGCGGCCGCGTTGGAGGGAACGGACAAATGTACTTTACCGCTCAACCATCACTGTGCGATCAGCCCGCCCGGTCCGCAGCGGCTCAGGGCGTGCCGGGCGGTGTCACCGCGGCCCTCACCGTGACCCGGCCGGCTCCGGCGAATCTCAGCGTGATCGGGACGGTGTCGCCCGCGGTCATCGGCCCCGGATCGACGAGCACGATGTCCGTGGTGAACGGGTTGAGATTCACAGTCGCGCGAGCTGGTATCGGGATGCTAGTGAGCTGCTGGCTCGGTCCTTGCGCGGTGCCCTGACGGCGTACGAACTCGACCCGCCGGGCAGCGGATGTGGTGACCGAGACCAGCCGGTCGGCGCCGCTGAGGTTCATCACAGTGAGATACATGGTCGCCGGCCTGCCCGGCTGAGTAGGCTCCGCGAGCGACGCCTCGGTGATGTCAATACGGACCCGGCTGATCGTGCCGTCGCCGCCGGTCACTACCCAGGCCGACAACAGCCCGAGCAGCAAAACTGAGCAGATGACCGGCGCGGCCGCGGCACGCACGAGCCAGCGGGGCGAGCCGTCAGCCGGCTGGCGTGCGCGAGTGACCGGCCGCGCCGTCGCCGAATGATCGATCATGCCCGCTGTTCCGCTCGGTCCCGGAGCGATCGCGAACCCGCCCCGTGCAGGCGCAGCCGGAGGCTGTTACCCACGACGATGAGCGAGCTGGCTGCCATGGCGACCCCCGCAAACAAGGGATTCAGGTAGCCCAGCGCGGCCAGCGGGATCGCCACCAGGTTGTAGCCGAAGGCCCAGGTCAGATTCATGTGGATGACGCGCAGCGTGGATCTGGCCAGGCGGATCGCTTCGGCTGCGCCGAGCAGATCGGAGCGGACCAAGGTAATGTCAGCCGCCCCGATCGCCACGTCGGTGCCCGAGCCGATTGCCATGCCGAGATCGGCCTGCGCCAGCGCGGCCGCGTCGTTGATCCCGTCGCCGACCATAGCCACCCGCAGGCCGTCCGCCTGGAACTTGCGCACCAGCTCGACTTTGCCCTCGGGCCGCACATCGGCATACACCGCGGCCATGTCCAGGCCGGCCCTGGCCGCCATCGCCAGGGCGGCCCGCCGGTTGTCTCCGGTCACCAGCACCACCTGAGCTCCGAGCCCCGCGAGCTCGCGAACGGCAGCCGGGGCGCTCGGGCGCATCGAGTCGGCCACGGCCAGCAGCCCGCGCGCCTGGCCATCCCAGCCGACCAGCACGACCGTGCTGCCCTCGCTCGCGGCCTGATCAGCCGCCTGGCACAGCTCGGCAGGAACCTCGATCCCACGCTCGGCGAACAGCCGCAGGCTGCCGCACGTGACAGCGCGGCCGTCCACGAGCGCCGTAACGCCGAGGCCGGGCAGGCTCGCGAACTCGGTGGCTGGCGGCAGTACTGCGGCTGCTGCCGCGTGCCGGGCGATGGCCTGGCCCACCGGGTGCTCCGAGCTGTCCTCGGCCGCACCTGCGAAGAGCAGCACGTCCTTTTCATTCGTTCCAGCTGCGGCGAGAACATGCTGGACGGCCATCACGCCGGTGGTGAGGGTGCCAGTCTTGTCGAGCAGCACCGCGTCAACCCGGCGGGCCGATTCCAGCGCTTGCATATTCCTGATCAGGATTCCGAGCTCTGCGCCCCGCCCGGTGCCAGCGAGCAGCGCGGTCGTCGTCGCCAGGCCGAGCGCGCAGGGACAGGCGACGACGAGCACCGCGAAACCCGCGCCCCACGCGTCCGGCGCGGGCAGCCCGGCCCCGATCCAGAATCCGAGCGTCACGATCGCCAGGCTGATGACGCAGGGTACGAAGACCGCTGCCAGCCGGTCGGCCAGCCGCTGGGCGTTTGCCTTACTCGTCTGCGCTCCGGTGACCAGGCTGACAATCTGCGCCAGCGTGGTTTGCGTGCCAACCCGGTCCGCCCGCACCACCAGTCGTCCGCTCTGGTTGACGGTGCCGCCGGTGACCTCGTCGCCCGGCCCGACCTCGGCTGGCGCGGCCTCGCCCGTCAGCAAGGAGGCGTCCACCGCGGAGCAGCCTTCGAGCACCGTGCCGTCAGTCGCGATCTTCTCTCCTGGCCGGACAACGAACTGATCGCCAGGAGCAAGCTCATCCGCAGCGATCCGGTGCTCTGCGCCAGCCCGCAGCACGCAGACGGTCTTGGCACTGAGCCGGGCCAGGCTGGCGAGCACGGACCCGGCCCGGTCCTTGGCGCGCGCCTCCAGGTACCGGCCGGTGAGCATCGACACCGTTACCCCGGCGGCGACGTCCAGGTACAGCATGTGCACGGCCACCGGGCCGAAGCTGAGCTCGAACGGCATCCGCATGCCGACCATCCCGGCCCCGCCAAACAGCAGTGCGTAGCATGACCATAGGAACGACGCCGCGATGCCGAGGCTGACCAGGGTGTCCATGCTCGCAGTGGCGTGATGCAGCTTCGCCCACGCCGCCTGATGCAGCGGCCACGCACCCCAGCCGGCCACCGGGATCGTGAACAGCAGGCACCACCATTGCCAGCCGGCGAACTGCAGCGACGGAACCATCGCGAGCACCACCACCGGCAGCGCCAGCGGGCCGCAGACGGCAAGTCGCAGGCCAAGCTCGCGAGCTTGCCGTGGCAGGCCCGGCTGTTCGCTTGCCCCAGGGTCGGGAAGCGCGGCCGTATAGCCGGCCGCTTCGATCGCGGTGATGAGCTCGCTGACGTCCCGGCCGCCCGCTGCGGTCACGTACGCGCGTTCCGTGGCATAGTTCACGGTGGCGCTGACCCCGTCCAGCAGGTTCAGCCGCTTCTCGATCCTGGCCGCGCACGCGGCGCAGGTCATGCCGCCCACGGCGAGCTCGAGCGGTGCCTGATGCCCGGCCGTCACCGTCATCTCAGCGCGCCGCCTCCGCGAGCTGCCGGATGCGCACGGTCCCGGCGCCCATGTTCATATTCATGCCGCCGCGCGAGCCGCCATTCTGTACGACTACCGAGCGGGCGTGGCTGGTGCCGATCGGCCCGAGATCATGGCCGACCTGGCGGGCAACCGCGAATAGCAGCGCCGCGAGCAGCACGAAGGCGCACAGCCGCGCGGCCGGACTCAGCCCGCGTGACCGGCTCACCCCGCCACCCGGCTGTGGCAGACTGCCTGAGCTCTCTGATGTCAGCATGCGTGCGGCCCGATCTTCAATCTCTGCGACGACTTACTCAGGGGCGGGCAGCTACCCTGCCACGCGTGATTATTGTGCCACTGACCGGCTAGTGCCTTGGGCTCGTCATCTCGCGACGGCCGTCAACCCTAATACCTGCAGGGGGTACCAGCAATACCCCGCACAGGTTTGCTTAATACCGGATGGGGGTTTCACCCCCCAAACGACATTGCTAATAATGCAGCCAGGAAATGTGCCGGGCCGCTTGTGCGGGTCCGGAGATGACATTAATGTCATGCCCGCCACGGGACGTGAGTGCGTGCGGGTTTGGGAACGGAAGGTGGCTGTGATGGCGGGCTACGCAGTGCAGCCTGGGACCGGGCAACCCAGCACCGCAGGCTGGTTGCGCGGCATCGGCGTGACCAGGGACGAGCCGTGGGCGGCGCCGGACATCCGGCGCCGGCTCCTGCTGGTACTGGCCGGCATCTGGCTGCTGGACGGGATTTTGCAGTTCCAGGAATTCATGTTCAGCCGCGGCTTCGCGCAGATGCTCGCGGGCACGGCCCCCGGCAACCCCGGGTTTATCGCCAGCCCTATTACCTGGTCGGCAAAAATCATTGCCGACCACGGCACCGCCACTAACGCGGTCTTCGCGATCATCCAGTTGCTAATCGGTCTCGGGATTGCGCTGCGGCCGACCACGAAGCCTGCCCTGGCGACCTCGATCGTCTGGTCGCTAGGCGTGTGGTGGCTCGGCGAGGGCCTCGGCGGCGTGCTGAACGGCGGTGCCAGCCCGGTCAATGGCGCGCCCGGCGCGGTCATCATCTACGCGCTGCTGGCGCTACTGCTGTGGCCGCCACGCCAGGATAAGCCGGCTTCCTTCGTGGCCGGGCGCACAGTCGGCCCGGCCATCGCCAAGGGTCTGTGGCTGGTGCTGTGGGGCAGCCTCGCCTATCTGGCCCTGCAGCCCCCCACGAAGGCACCCAAGGCTCTCGGCGGCATGGTCGCCGGCATGGCGTCGGGCGAGCCGAGCTGGCTGGCCAGCGCCGACAATCACCTCGGCTCGTTCCTGACCCGCCATGGCCCCGGTGTCGCGGTGCTGATGGCGGTGGTGCTGGCGATCGTCGCGGTCGGAGTCTTCCTGCCCCGGCCAGCGGCCAGGGCCGCGGTAGCGCTCGCCATTGTCGCAGCGGCATTCTTCTGGCTGGCTCAAGCCCTGGGCGGCATCCTTGCCGGCGGCGCCACCGATCCGAACTCCGGCCCGCTCCTCGCACTGCTGGCTGTCAGCTTCTGGCCACTAGCGGCCAGAGGTAAGGCGGGTAGCAACCAAGACGCCCTGGTCCCAGCGGCCAGCAACTCGCACACGGCCTGAAGGAGGCGCTGATATGGGAGGACAGACCTGGATCGCGGACATCCTCGCGGCCGTCATGCTCGCCACCGCGGGCTACTGCCTGTCCAGGCTGGTGATCTCGTGGCGGCGCCGCAGGTCCACGGACCGCCCGGTGGACGGTGTGCACGTGGTCATGGGAGTGGCGATGGCCGGCATGCTGGTGCCGGGGCTGCGCTTCTTCTGGACCGGCGGCTGGGAGATCATCTTCGGTGCTGGGGCGCTCAGTTTTACCTGGCTGGCGATGCGCGAGCTGCGCACGCCGAAGTCGGTCTGTAATCGGCCTCGCCACCACCATCTGCAGCACGTGCTGGCCTGCGCCGCGATGGTCTACATGCTCGCGGCGGTGACCACGATAGCGGCTCATGCCGGATCCGGCGGCTCCGGCATGAGCGGGATGGGCGGCGGGGCGCACTTCCCCACCCTGGCGCTGGTACTCGCGCTCGGCCTGCTCGGCTACGTCGTCTGGACCGCGGACCGGCTGACCTCATTCGCCCCGGTCGCCGCGCTAGCAGGGGCTGGGGCGCCAGTCGGTGACCTCGTGCTGGCCGGGGGCGGCAGCGAGACGGTCCCGGCCAGCACGGCCGCAGCCGACCCGGCTGAGGCTCGGCGTCCGAGTCCCTTGTCACCCCGGCTGGCCGCCTGCTGCGAGATCGCCATGGGCGTGACGATGGGGTACATGCTCATCCTCATGCTGTGATCGCTTAGCAGTCTTCGGGCCCGCTGTCCTGAGCTGCCGCCCAGGACAGCGCGTTGTGTGAGCATTGCCGCGTTGCCGCCGGGTTTCGCGGCTGTGTACATTGCCTTGGTACGGCGCCAGCCCGCCCGGCAGCCTGCGGGCCGACGTCGGCAGCCGGGGCCTTCCTGGCCCACGGACCAGCGGGTCCGGGCTAGAACGCGGAGCTGCGAGAAGGCGGAGCCACATGTCATCGGCGGTACTCACCGACGCGGCGCCGCCGCCTGAGGTGAGGCAAGTCGAACTGCTGATCAGCGGGATGACCTGCGCCGCGTGCGCCGCCCGGGTGGAAAAGAAGCTACGAGCCATCCCCGACGTTACGGCGTCGGTGAATCTCGCCACCAATAAGGCCGTGGTGTCCGCGCCATCCTCGGTCACTGTGGAGCGGCTGATCGATGCGGTCGACCAGGCTGGCTACGGAGCCGAGCCGGCCAGGTCAGCCGAGTCGCCCGGTGCGGCCGCGCTCGAAGCCGCCAGGGTGAAAGACCTGCGCCGCCGGCTGCTCGTTGCCCTGATCTTCTTCGTCCCGCTCAGCGACCTGTCCGTACAGCTGTCGCTGTTCCCGTCGTTCCGGTTCCCCGGCTGGCAATGGGTCCTGGTCGCGCTGACCATTCCGGTCGCTGGCTGGGCGGCCTGGCCGTTCCACGCCGCTGCGGCGAAGTACGCCCGCCACGGCGGTGTGGCAATGGACACCCTGGTCTCGCTTGGCATCACGGCGGCGTGCGGCTGGTCGCTCTACGCGATGTTCGTCCTGGACGCGGGCCAGTCCAGGACCAGCCCGACGCAGCTGCTCATCCACGGCGGCGGCGGTGGCATTTACCTTGAGGTGGCCGCATCGGTCACCACGTTCCTGCTCGCCGGCCGATGGTATGAGGCGCGGGCACGCCGCGACGCTGGCGACGCGATGCGGGCGCTGGCCGCGGCGGGCGCGCGGGATGCCTGCGTGCTGGCAGCCGACGGGACCGAGCGCCGGATACCGGCAGCGCAAGTGCAGCCAGGCGACCGGCTCGTCATCAGGCCGGGTGAAACGATTGCCGCCGACGGCGAGGTGGAGTTTGGCGAATCCGCCATCGATGCCAGCACGATGACCGGCGAGTCCGTGCCTGCTGAGGCGGCACCCGGCTCGCAAGTCCGGGCCGGCACCAGGGTCGTCAGCGGCCGCCTCATCGTGCGGTCCGCCAGGACGGGTGACGACACTCAGCTGGCGCACCTGATCGCTCTCGTCGAGAAGGCCCAGGCCGAGAAGTCCGCCACGCAGCGGCTAGCCGACCGGATCTGCGGCGTCTTCGTGCCGATCGTGCTGGCGGCCGCGGCTGCGACCCTGGCCGGCTGGCTGCTGGCGGGCGCGCCCGCGGAGCGGGCAGTCAGCGCAGCGCTCGCCGTGCTGATCATCGCGTGCCCGTGCGCGCTCGGGCTGGCAACTCCGGCCGCGCTGGTCGTCGCCTGCGGCCGGGGTGCCCAGTTCGGCGTCTTCATCAAGGGCTACCAGGCCCTTGAGGCGTCGCGCAGCGTCGACACGGTGCTGCTCGACAAGACCGGGACGGTCACCACCGGGATTATGGCGGTGACCGAGGTGGATACGGCGCCAGGCACGAGCCCCGAGCAGTTGCTGCGCAACCTGGGCGCGGTGGAGGGCGGTTCAGAGCACCCGATCGCGCAGGCGATTACCACGCACGCCAGGGCTGAAGTCGGCGCACTCCCGCAGGCATCGGGGTTCACGGCGCTGCCCGGCCTCGGTGTCTGCGGCGTCACGGACGGCACCACGGTGCTGGCTGGCCGGCCGCAGCTCCTGCGTGAGCGCGGGCTCAGCATCCCGGCCGGCCTGGCAGATCAATGTGCGGCATGGGAGCGGCGCGGCCAGACGGTCGTTCTGGTCGGCTGGGACGGCCAGGTCAGAGGGGCAGTTGCCATCGCGGACACGATCAAGCAGTCTGCCGCCTCGGCAGTCGCAGCGCTGCGTCAGCTTGGTCTTCGGACTGTCTTGCTGACCGGCGACAGTGAGCTAGTAGCTCGCGCGATCGCCGCCGACGCGGGCATCGACGAAGTCATAGCCGAGGCGATGCCCGAGACCAAGGCCGCTGTCGTGCAGCAGCTGCGCGCACAGGGCAATCGCGTGGCCATGGTTGGTGACGGGATCAACGACGCCCCTGCGCTCGCCGCGGCCGATCTAGGCCTGGCTCTCGGCTCGGGCACCGACGTAGCGATCAGCGCCGCGGACCTGATCGTCCTGCGCGATGATCTTGACGTAGTCCCCGAGGCGATCAGCCTGGCCAGGGCCACTCTGGCGGTCATCCGCCGCAACCTGGCCTGGGCATTCGCATACAACGTAGCGGCCATCCCGCTGGCTGCGGCGGGCCTGCTGAATCCGCTCATCGCAGGGGCGGCAATGGCCGCGTCGTCAGCATTCGTCGTGGCAAACAGCGTGCGGCTACGCCGGTTCGGCGAGTCGGTCACGCCGGGACGGGCTGAACGCGCACGGGCTGGGCAGCCAGCAACCCCAGCTGACCAGCAGGCAGAGCTTCCGGAGACGCCCGCTCCCGTGCCCGGGTGAACTCGGGCGTCAACGTCAGCGACCCGACGGCTGGCTGCCTGAACCTGCTGCTAAGCCGCCCTCGCCAAGAGATACACCAGCCGGGCGGGAACGCCGGTTTGGCGGCCCATGCAAGCCTGGCCCTGCGCGGCTGGCCGGCCAGATGTCAGACCCCGAAGCTAACCTGTCGGCACATAAAACCGTTCGACTTCGGGCGAAGCGAGCAGCGAGGCTGAGGACGTGGCGATGACCCGGATACCGCAGCCTGCGAGGATTGTGATCGCGGGCGACGCTGTAGCGGCGCTCGGCACCGGTCTGATCTTGCCGCTGACCCTGATCTACCTGCACGAGGTGCGCGGCATTCGGCTGCCGGTCGTCGGCATATTGCTGGCTCTGCAGGCCGCAGTCGGACTGGTTGCTGTCCCGTTCGCTGGCTCCCTCATGGACCGGATCGGCGCGCGCAAGATCCTGGCGGTCACCCTGATCGGCCAGGCGGTCGGGTCAGCAGGCCTCGCCTGGACGCACAACGTGCCGACGGCGATCCCGGTGATGATTGTCTTCGGGGCCTCGACGGCGCCGAGATTCCCCGCGTTTATGACCCTGCTCGCCGGGCTGAGTCCGCGGCCAGATGAGCAGCAGCGCGCGTTTGCCGTGAACTTCACAGTCCTCAACGCCGGTATCGGGATCGGCGGCGGGATCGGTGCCGCTGTGGCGTCGGTACACCACCCGGCCACATTCCAGGTGATGTTCCTCGGCAACGCTGTGTGCTGCCTGCTGTTCACACTGGTACTGGCCAGGCTGCCGAACGTCCGGCCACAGCATTCGCCGCACGCTGCGAAAGTGGGTTACCGCGATGTGCTGGCCAACCGGCCGTTGCTCGCCGTCGTGGTCGCGACCCTCGTCCTGGCCTTCACCGGATACGCGGCCCTGGATGCCGGGCTGCCAGCCTTCGCCACGGTAGAGGCACACGCCCCGGTCCGCATTGTGGCGCTGGCGCTGACGGTTAACACCGCGCTGATAGTCATTGCCCAGCTATTCGTGCTGCGCCTGGTTAGGGTCCTGCGGCGAAGCCGGGCCCTGGCGATGATCGGGCTGATCTGGGCAGTGTCCTGGGCGATTTTCGGACTCGCCGGGCTCGGTCTCCCCTACGACGCCCGGATCGCATGCATTCTCGGGTTCGCTGCGCTGTTCGGGCTGGGCGAGACATTCATGGCGCCGACGATATCCCCGCTGGTGAATAGCCTCGCCGACGACCAGACCAGGGGCCGCGCCAACGCGCTGTCGACCGGGGCCTACTCGCTCGCTTTCGTGGTCTCCCCGACGATCTCGACAGGCATGATCGCCGCCGGGCTGGCCGGGCTATGGATCGCGCTGCTGTGCGCGGGCTGCCTGGCGACAGTAGCCATCGGCTTCAGCCTCGGTCGCCGGCTGACCACCGAGCAGGACCGGGTCGAGGCCGAATCAGGGCAGCAACCCGACTTGGCTCGCGAGCCCGAGCTAGTGGCCGAGTGCGAGGTGGCCTAACGGCGCGAGGCCGGGACCCGTTAAGCAGGGACGCGCGCCCGCCAGGGCATCGTGAGTAGCCGGCTACTGGAGTCCCGCACGGACCGACGTGATGCGCTGAGTGTTGAAGCCGAGCCAATGCATCCGGCCCACGTATCGCGCGTGCTCAACCTTGATGCAGCGGTCCATGATCACCGTCAGGCCGCCATCCTCGGCGATTCGCGCACCCTCGGAGTTGATCACGCCGAACTGGCACCAGAGAGCCCCGGCATGGATCGCCACCGCGTCTCGCGCGATTCCCGGCAGCGCGTCCGGCGCCCGGAAGACGTTGACGACGTCCACCGGCACGGGGACGTCGAGCAAGCTCGGATAGCACCTCTCTCCGAGGATCTCGCTCTCGCGGGGATTGACCGGGATCACCTGGTAGCCGTGCCGCTTGAGGTAGTAGCCAACGAAATAGCTGGCGCGCAGTTCGTTGCTGGACAGGCCGACGATGGCGATCGTCCTGGCCGTGTGAAGCACGCGCTGGATCGTCACCGGATCCTGATACCGGCCGAGATCGATCATGCGCTCGTTACCTTCTCTCTCGCTATGGCGGCGACACGCGCGAAACCCTGCTCCAGGTCCCAGATGAGATCATCGATGGACTCGGTGCCGACGGACAGCCGCACCGTCCCCGGCCCGACGCCGGCCGCCTGCAGTTCGTCGTCGCTCAGCTGGCGGTGCGTCGTGCTGGCGGGGTGGATGACCAGGCTCTTCGAGTCGCCGACGTTCGCCAGGTGAGACCAGAGCGTCAGGCCGCGGATGAAGTCCTGGCCACCGGTCCGCCCGCCTGCGCAATCGAAAGAGAACACCGCGCCGGCACCCCGCGGCAAGTATTTCTCCACCAGTGGGCGGTAGCTGCTCGTCGTCAGGCCGGGGTAGGCCACATTCGACGCCAGCTCATGCGCCTGGAGGAAGGTAGCGACGGCGATCGCGTTCGAGACGTGGCGTTCCATCCGTAGCGACAGCGTCTCGAGCCCCTGCAGGAACAGGAAGGCGTTGAACGGCGAGAGCGCCCCTCCGAGATCGCGCAGGGTCTCGGCGCGGAGCTTCATCAGGTAGCCGTACGTCCCGAATGTCTCGTGGAACTGCAGGCCGTGGTAAGCGGGCGAAGGATCCGCCACCACCGGAAACCGCCCGTTGGACCAGTTGAACGTGCCGGCCTCCGTGACAACGCCGCCGATGCTCGTGCCGTGCCCGCCAATGAACTTGGTCGCCGAGTGGATCACGATATCGGCGCCCCATTCGATCGGGCGGCACAGGTACGGCGTCGCGAACGTGTTGTCCACGATCAGCGGCAGCTCGTGCTCATGTGCGATAGCGGCCACGGCCTCGATGTCCAGCACATTTCCTGCCGGGTTACCGATCGTCTCGGCAAAGAAAGCCTTCGTGCTGGCGCGTACCGCCTGCCGCCACGCGTCGAGATCGTCCGGATCGACCCAGGTCAGCTCGACGTTCATCTTGCGCAGTAGATGCTTGAGCTGGTTCACCGTCCCGCCGTAGAGAGCTGAAGACGAAACGACGTGGTCACCCGGCTGCAGCACGGTGAACAAGGCGGCCGCTTGCGCGGCGATCCCGCTGGCGAATGCCACCGCGCCAGCGCCGCCCTCGAGGCTCGCGATTCGCTCCTCGAACACTGCGGTGGTCGGGTTCATGATGCGGGAGTAGGTGTTCCCGTACTCCTGCAGGTTGAAGTACGCCGCCGCCGATTCCGGGTCTTCGAACACGTAGCTGGTCGTCTGGAAGACCGGAACCGCACGTGCGCCCGTGTTCGGATCGGGCCGTTGCCCGGCGTGCAACTGCCGGGTATCGAAGCCGAACTCGCGGGCTGGCTCGGCACCCGGGAGGTTGCCGGTCACGAATGCACTTTCTTCGACGTCACGGGGCAGACCCTCCTTCAGCCAGGAAACGACGGATCATCGGCGTCTGCCGCGCCTCCTCGAGCAGGAAGCAGTCGTGGCCGTACGGCGCCTCGATCACCCGGAACTCGACCGGCTTGCCGAGAGCGCTCAGCGCCTCCTCGATTTCCCTGGACGCAGACGGCGGATAGAGCCAGTCGGAACTGAACGCTATCAAGAGCGTCCGCGCGCAAACGCCCGCGAGCGCCTGCGCGAGCGATCCGCCGCCGTACTGCCGGGCGAGATCGAAGTACGTCAGCGCGCGAGACGTGTACAGATAGGTGTTGGCGTCGAACCGCTTGACGAAAGATTCGGCCTGGTGGCGCAGGTAGCTTTCGACCTCGAACTCCGGCTCGGTGAGCGTGTATCGGATGTCGTCGGCGAATTGCAGCCGACGGCCGAACTTATCGTCCAGCGCGGGCGCGGACAGGTACGTCACGTGGCCAACCATCCGCGCCACGCCCATGCCTGCTTCGGGTGCGCGGCCCGTGCCGTAATAACGCCCGCCTTGCCACGCCGGGTCGCGCATGATCGCGTCGCGGGCAATCGAGTTCCAGGCGACACCCTGCGGGTGAAGGGCGTGCGTGCTGGCGATCGCGACGAGCGCATCGACCTGATCGGGATACAGGATCGCCCACTCAAGCGCCTGCATCCCGCCGAGGGACCCTCCGGCAACCGCCGCGAGCCGCTCGATACCAAGAACGTCCAGGAACGCCCGCTCGGCACGAACCATGTCCGCGACCGTGATCACCGGAAAGTCCGGCCCGTATGGCTTGCCTGTCGCCGGGTTCACCGACCACGGTCCGGTCGTCCCGCGGCAGCCGCCGAGCAGGTTCGTCGAGACGACGAAGAAGCGGTCGGTGTCGAACGCCTTGCCGGGCCCGATCATCCCGTCCCACCAGCCGAGGCCCTTGCCGGCTGTGCCGTCGCGATCCTCGGCTCCGAACCCGTCGCGCGTGCTCTCGTCGGGCGGCGTCTTGGCGAAGCCAGCCGCATGGGCATCGCCGCTCAGCGCATGGCATACCAGGATGACGTTGTCGCGCCGGGAGGCGAGCGTGCCATAAGTCTCGTAGGCGACGCGGATCGGAAACAGTTCGCGCCCGCAGTCGAGCCGCACCGGACTCGGCAGGTCGAGGTACTGAGTTTCGACTGTACCGACGGTGCCGGCAGTTCCGGGAGGGCCGGCTGAGCCGGCCGCGAGCTTCGAGGCTGACTCCGCCATGGGGGCTATGTTAGCTTGACTTGAATAGTGTATTGTCAATGATCCCCATAGGGATTCTCGGGTGGGTCGAAGAGGGGAATCGAGCATATGACTACGGTCACCAACGGCGTCAACGTGCAGGCGTTGCTCGACGCGCGCGAAGCCCTGAAGGCCGCGCCTGAGGCTGCGCAGTTCACGTGGCGGGCATCCGCCAAGTGGAACAGCGGCGTCCACAGCACTGTCAAGGTCCAGAGCTTCTTCGGCCTCGGCCAGGAGCAGAGCCACAAGCAAGAGTCGGTCTTCGACGCCGACCACCCCGCGGTCTTCGCGGCCGAGGACAACGGCATCACGCCGATCGAGTATCTCATCGTCGGCCTGGCAAGCTGCCTGACGGCGGGCGTGGCGTCCGTGGCGGAGAATCGAGGCATCCAGTTGCGCTCGGTCGAGGCAACTGTCGAGGGCGCGCACGACATCCGCGGCATCCTCGGTGCCGACAGCGACGTCCGCAACGGGTACAACGACATCAAGGTGACATTCACTATTGACGCCGACGCATCAAGGCAGGAGATCGAAGCGCTGGTAGCCCAGTCCCAGAAGCGCTCCGCGGTCTTTGACGCCCTCACCAACCCAACAAACGTCACCGTCGAGGTTGCCTGAGAGGCCAAGCCATCGAGCGCACTACCACGGTCGTCATCGGCGCGGGGCACGCGGGCCTCGCGGCGAGCCATTTCCTCACCGACCGGTCTGTCGATCACGTCGTGCTTGAGCGCGGCGAAGTGGCAAACTCCTGGCGCCGCGAACGCTGGGATTCTCTGCGGCTGCTCACCCCTAACTGGCAAAGCCGGCTTCCGGGCCTTCGTTACGAAGGTCCGGAACCCGACGGCTACATGACGACTGCCGAAGTAACCGAGTTCATCGAGCGCTACGCAAAGCTCTCTGGTGCGCCCGTCCGAACCGGCGCGAACGTGACGTCGGTACGCCGCGCCAGCGACGGATACGTTCTGACGACAAGCCACGGCGAGATTCACTGCCAGGCAGTGGTCATCGCCAGCGGCGCCTGCAACCAGCCAGCGGTGCCAGGGTTCTCCGATGCTGTGCCGGCGTTCGTCGAGCAGCTGACGCCTTTCGATTACCGTGACCCCGCCAGCCTCCCCGACGGCGGCGTGCTCGTCGTCGGAGCATCGGCGACCGGGGTCCAGCTGGCAGCCGAGCTGCAATCGTCGGGCCGGCCAGTGACACTCTCGGTGGGCGAGCACGTGCGGTTGCCGCGTTTGTACCGCGGCCGCGACGTGCTCTGGTGGATGGACGCCTCGGGCGTGTGGGATGAACGCTACGACGAGGTCGACGATCTCACGCGCGCCCGCCGGCTGCCGTCTCCCCAGCTCGTCGGCACCCCTGAGCGGACCGCGCTGGATCTGAACGCTCTCGCCTCGATGGGCGTTGAACTGGTCGGACGGTGGGCAGCCGTGCGTGATGGCCGCGCGCTGTTCTCCGGCGGCTTGCGCAACGTCTTCTCGCTCGCGGACCTGAAGATGGAGCGCCTGCTCAACAACTTCGACGAGTGGGCCCAGGCCTCGGGCTCCGAGGCCGACGCGGTCCCTTCCGGGCGATTCGCGCCGACGCGCGTGCCGGCGTCGACGCGGTTGCAGCTCGACCTGCGAAGCGGCGAAATCCGCGCGATCGTCTGGGCGACGGGCTTCCGGCCCGACTACGAATGGCTCCAGGTGCCAGTCGTCGACGCAAAGGGCCAGCTCAATCACGACGGCGGCGTGGTCGATAGCCCGGGACTGTACGCGCTGGGGCTGCCGGTGCTGCGGCGCCGTAAGTCCTCGTTCATGTACGGCATCGAAGACGACGCGAGCGAGGTCATCGATCACCTTGCGCGGTACCTGTCGGCGCGCCAATAGTCTTCGCTGCGGCTTGCTCCCGCCGCCGACGTGGTGGCGCCGGCTCCCGCTGACCGCGCTGCGGCTACATGTAGCTCCTGATGGTCTGCGCTAGCGCGGCCTGGCTGGTGTCATCGATGTCCAGGACGCCGTATTCGGTCGAGAGTGCACGAAGCTGCTGCTGTTCGTAGGGCACTCCTGGCGGGAGGGGCGCGACGTGCCAGTGCAGGTGGGCGTTACCCTGCTGGCTGCCCAGGCTCAGTGAGTACATCCGTTCGGCAGGTACGGATCTGGCCAGTGCCATGGCAACCCGGCGCACGACCCGCTGCAACGCGAGGTACTCGTTCTCGGTCAGCTATCCGTGCATTATTAACGCCGTGCCTAGCCTGACACCCAAGCGGCTTGCGGGCGCCGTTCCCCTCCCGGTGTGTCGCGCGCTGTCGTGCCTGAGACGGATGGCCTGCCGCACGCGGCGGTTGCGGCCCGCGGCGGTCATGGCCGCGGCGGGGACGCTTGTCCTGGCTTGCGGGTGCGCCTCGGGGGCAGGAAGCTCGCCGGCTGGGCATTCTGCCGGCCCGACTGCCAGCGCGGCTGTCGCTGGCTGCCGGCACCAGTACGCGTCGGCGTGCTATACCCCGCGGCAGGCCGCTCGCGGGCCACAGGCCGGTTCAGTCAGGGTCCGGTAGGCCCGGCAGAAGCTCCAAACTATTTATCCTATAGATAAAGTCGGTTATGCTCTTCCCATGCAGCCGACACGATCCGCTGGCCGGGGACTGGCTGTCGCCATCATCGGCGGCGGCGCCAGCGGCACGCTCACCGCGGTGCAACTGCTCGCGCATGCAACCGCACGCCAGATACCTGTCAGCATCACCTTGATCGATGGCCACGGCCGCCACGGACTCGGCCAGGCGTATTCGACCACGCATCCTGGTCATCTGCTCAACGCCATGGCTCGCCAGATGAGCGCGCTGCATGACGACCCCGACCACCTGGTCAGGTGGGCCGCGGCCAGCCTGGCACCTGACAATCCCCTGTCCGGCACGACGTTCCTGCCACGACACGCCTACGGCCAATACTTGCGGGACACGCTGGCGGCGGCGGAAAGGGCAGCCGGGCCCAACTCCAGGTTGTCCCGGATCCACTCGCAAGCGGTCGCGATCAAGAACGCCGGCTCAGCAGGGCCGCTTCAGGTGGTCCTGACCGACCGCGAGGTCCGGGCCGACGTAGCAGTGCTGGCGACTGGCAACGCGCCGTCCGAGTTCCCGTTCGCCGTCCCGGCGAACGACAGGGTCATCGCCGATCCCTGGCTCCCCGGCGCGCTCGATGGACTGGGGGATGGCTCTCCGGTGGTGATTGCGGGCACCGGGCTGACAATGATCGATCTTGCCATCGCGATCACTAGCGCCAACCCGGCAACAAGGGTGCATGCCGTGTCCAGGCACGGCCTGCTCCCCCGAGCGCACGGGGGCGACAGCGCCGCCCCGCCCAGGCCCGTGTGGCTGCCGGTCACATCACGTACGACCGGCCCAGTCCGCCTGGGCGATCTCATGTGGCAGATACGGCAAGCCGTCAGCGCGAACCCGGCCAACTGGCCTGCAGTGATGGAGTCACTGCGGCCGTACGTCCCCGGGCTGTGGCGGCGGATGCCCGGACCAGACAAGCGGCTGTTCCTGCGGCACGTGGCCCGGTACTGGGAAGTGCATCGTCATCTCATGCCACCGGCCACGGCAAGCCGGATAGCCGCCATGCGCTGCACTGGACAGTTGTCAGTTCACCGAGGTCAGGTCTTGTCGGTGCGCGAGGCGAGCGGCGGAGTTAGCGTCCTGATCGACCTTGGCGCCGACATCGTCGAGATTCCGGCTGGCGTGGTACTCAACGGGACCGGCGCTACCAAGGACATTGCCACAACCAGCAACCCGCTGTTGCGTTACCTGTTCGCGACCGGCATGGCCAGGCCAGATCCGCTGCACCTTGGAATTGACGCTACGGTGCAGGGCGCCGTCGTTAGCAGTGCCGGGGTTCCTGACGACGCCATCTATACGCTCGGCCCGCCACTGCGCGGACTCTGGTACGAGACCACTGCGATTCCGGAGATCCGGGAGCAGGCTGCTGCCCTCGCGCGTCGCATCACCGAGCACCACGGGCTCAGCCAGCGTTCCGGCAGTGCCGCGTAGCTGGCTGCTCAGACCGACACCGTCGCGATCAGCCGGCCGCACGCCGCCTCCTCGGCTGGCCTCAGCGGTGCCAGCTCTGGCATACGCGCGATCTTGCTTCCGCAAGCATTGACACGAGGCCTCTCCGGGTTGTGCAGTACGGCTATGCCGCATCGATTTCCTGCCCTCATCGCGGCGCCCGAGCCGGGGGCGGCGCGGCTGTGGCTTACTGGCGTGCGCCTGTTTGACGGCACCGGCGGGCCGGTGCGGGACAGCGTCGCGTTGCTGGTAGAGGATGGCGTGATCCGGCGGGTAACGAGCGCGGCGGAGCGGTGTCCGGACGGCGCACAGGCGATCGACGCCGGCGGGCGAACGCTCCTGCCCGGTCTGATCGATGCCCATACTCATGCGTCTGGCCAGGTCCCCCGAGTGCTGCGGGGAGCGGAGCAGGCGCTGCCGGGAACGGCGGCCCATTTCCTGCAGGCGGAGCTGCGGGACTACCTGCGACGCGGAGTGACGACGATCAGGATCACCGGGTCACAAGGGCTCGCGCCGCAGGAAGCCCGGCAGGCGATGCGATACGGCGCGTTCCGGGGCCCGCGACTCTTGACCTGCGGGAAGATCATTTCAGCCACAGCGCCCGGCGGGCGGTTTTACGGGGACATGTATCGCGAGGCCGATGGACCTGACGATGTCCGCCGGGCTGTGCGCGAGCAGATCCGGGCCGGAGCGGACTTCATCAAGGTCATGACCACCGGGTCCCGGTCCAACGAACTGGAGGATCCCGATCCGCTGCAGTTCACCGAAGCCGAGCTATCGGCCGTGACCGACGAGGCACACCGGCTGGGATTCAAGGTTGCCGCCCACGCCGAGGGGCTAGCCGGGTGCGAGGCCGCGATCGCGGCGGGTGCGGACACTATTGAGCACGGGATGTACTTGCACCGGCGGCCGGACCTGCTTGCGGCGATGGCCGCCCGTGGCCAGGTATTGGTCCCGACGCTGGCGGGCTATTACTGGATGGCCGGGGTGGGCGACGGAATCTCCGGCGCGGGCACCGCCGCGCATGCTGAGCCACCAGCTGAGATGACGCCGATGCTGGCAGTCCTCGCACGCGGCAACATCGACGACGGCGCGGCTAGCCTGCGAGTAGCGGTAGAGGCGGGAGTCAAGATCGCGGCGGGCAGCGACGTCTCCCTCGGCACCGGCCTGGAGGTCCAGCTCATGATCCGCCACGGGCTCACGCCAGCCGAGGCGCTGACTGCCGCGACCGGCACCGCCGCGGCGGCGCTGGACCTCGCGGAGCATATCGGCACCGTGGCCGAGGGCAAGCTCGCCGACCTGCTGATCACCGACGGGGATCCGCTCGAAGAACCCGGGCTTCTCACCGACACCAGCAGAATCTGGCTCGTGCTGCAACTCGGCGTCCCCGTCGCCGGGCAGGCCCTGGAGCGGGAGGCCGGCATACCGGCCACGGACCAGGCAATTGGTGCCGCTGCTCGAGGGTTTATGTCAGCGGCTGGCGAGGGCAAGGCGGGCGGCGCTGATGTCCTCCCGGCCGTGACCGTCCATGACCGCTGACCGCCACTGCTGCGACAGAGCGGACAGGAGCGGCAGCGGACGGTCCCCGGCAGCCTGGATCGCCAGATCTACGTCCTTGAGCGCCCACTGGAGGGGGAACTCAGGCGCGTAATCGCCCTGCTCCATCTTGTGCAGCTTGGCGTCGGCTATCGGCGCATCCAGTGGCCCGCCCTCGATGGCCTCGTCCAGTTTGGCCGGCTCGATGCCGAGGCGCTGCGCCAACTCGAGGGCCTCGGCGGCCCCCTCGATCAAGACCGACATGTACGCGTTCACAGCCAGCTTCATCCGGCTTCCTGCTCCGACGTCACCGAGCCACACCGTCTTACGGCCGATCGCTCCGAACACCGGATCAAGCGCCGGCTTGGCCGCGGCGGGCCCGGACGCCAGTATGAGCAGCTGACCATGCTCGGCCGGACCCTTGCTCCCGGACACCGGGGAGTCGACGAACAACACGTCTGGCCGCAGGTGGCTGAGACGGTCCGCGATCTCCATGGTCGCCGGCACCCCGATCGTGCCCATCTGCGCCCACACCGCGCGCGGACCAAACCCCGTGGCCGGGCCGCTGAACATCACCGACGACACGGCATCGGCAGTCGGCAGCATCGTGATCACCACGTCCGCGCCGCTGACCGCCTCATCAGCCGACTCCGCCACCCGCGCGCCCGCATTGCCGAGCGCCACGGTCGCCGCCGACGACTGATCCCAAACCGTCGTGGCCAGGCCGGCGCCGACCAGGTTCCGGGCCATCGCCGAGCCCATGATGCCGGTCCCGAGCACCGCTACTTGCAGCCCGTCGCCGCGGCTTGCCGATTTCATTGGATTACCCCCGGCTATCCAGCCTTCTCTGCCCCTCGTACGTTCGTACCCAGGTAGGCATGCTCAGACTCCCGGGCGCCGCGCAGCGATGCCGGTGCAAGGCTGGCACGCCTGGCACGCTGGACCCGCGGGTCCGGCAGCGGGACCGAGGCGAGCAGCGTCTTGGTGTACTGATGCTGCGGCTGCGACAGCACTTGCCCTGTCGGACCCGATTCAACGACACGTCCCTCGCACATCACGGTCACCTGCTGCGAGACCTGCCTGACCACAGCCAGATCGTGGCTGATGAACAGGCAGCCGAAACCAAACTCACGCTGCAGCTGGGCGATCAGCTTAAGAATTGTGGCCTGCACGGCCACATCGAGCGCACTCGTGGGCTCGTCGGCGATAACCAGCCTGGGACCCAGTACCAGCGCCCGGGCAATCGCAACCCGCTGCCGCTGACCGCCGGAGAGCTGGTGCGGGAACCGGCTGGCGGTGTCGGCCGGCAGATCGACGCGGTCGAGCAGCTCAGTGACACGCTGCTGGCGCTCTGCGCTCGGCAGCTCTGTGTGCAGCTTCAGCGGTTCGGCCACGATCGCGCCGACGCGGGCGCGCGGGTTAAGCGAGTCGGTCGGGTTCTGAAAGACAAAGCCGATCTCGGCCCGTGCAGCGCGCAGATCGCGACTGCGTAGCGCACCGAGGTCGCGGCCCGCCACGGTGATGCTCCCGGACGCGGCCGGGACAAGCCGTGCGATCGCCTTGCCCAGTGTCGTCTTGCCCGAGCCTGACTCCCCGACGAGTCCTACCGTCTCACCAGCGGGAACGCTGAGGCTGACACCGTCCACCGCGACCATGCGGTGGTGGCCAGAACCGTAGGTGACCCTGACGTCGCGAAGCTCGGCCACGGGGTCCGCCGGCGAGGGCCCGCCAGTCGCGTCCGCCGAGGCCGGGACATCGACCCGCGGAACGGCCCTCAGCAGCTCCTGCGTATAGGCCGACCGAGCCGAGAAAAAGACGTTCTCGGCGCTGCCGGTCTCCATGATCTGACCGTGCCGCATGACGACGATGTCGTCCGCGAGGTCCGCCGCCACGCCCATGTCGTGGGTGATCAAAAGGATCGCCATGCCGCCACCCAGGCGCAATTCATGCAGCAGGTCCAGGATGCCGGCCTGCACAGTAACATCGAGCGCGGTTGTCGGCTCGTCGGCGACGAGCAGGTCCGGCTCACCGGAGATAGCCATTGCGATCATGGCGCGCTGCAGCTGCCCGCCGGACAGCTCGTGCGGGAACGACCTGGAGATCCGCGGCACGTCAGGCAGCCCCACTCTGTCCAGCAGGCTCAGCACGTGCGCGGTAGCTTCCCGGGCGCCGATCCGGGCGTGCGCCATGACCGCCTCGGCGATCTGCGTCCCGATCCGCATCACCGGGTTAAACGTCGTGAACGGATCCTGGAACACCGCCCCGATCCGCCTGCCGCGGACCGACCGGAGCGTGGCAGGCGCGGCTCCCACCAGCTCCGTTCCAGCCGGGCTGGCGCCGGCCAGGCTCGCGCCGGCCAGGACGGCCCCTGTCAGGACAGCACTGCCGCGGACCTGCGCCGTGGCGGGCAGCAGGCCGAGCAGCGACAGCGCCGTCACTGACTTACCGGATCCGGACTCTCCGACGATCGCGAGCACCTGGCCACGTGCCACCGTCAGCGAGATCTCGCTGACGGCCGTGAGCCTCCCGGCATCGGTAACGAAGTCGATGCCGAGCTTGCGCACTGCCAGGAGCGGGGCTTCTTCAAGCCCGGACGGGTATGCCATTACTGCTTCAGGCTCACGGCCGTGTAGACCGGATATGCCGGGAACTCGCCGATGTAGAAGTTCTGCACATTGGACCCGCGCAGGAACGAGTTCCGGTTGTAGACCAGTGGCACCACCGCTGCATCCGCCATCACAGCCTTGTCGGCCTGTGCCCAGATCTTCCCTGCCGCAGCCTGATTGATGGTGCCCTCGGCCCGGTCGATCAGCGCGTCCACCTTCGGGTCGTCCAGACGCGAGACGTTGTAGTTCCCGTTGCCGATCATGTCGGACGCGAACAGCGGCTCGATGTTGTCCATCGCGGACGGGAAGTCGGGCTGCCAGGAGCTCAGGGCCAGGTCATAGCCGCTGGCGCTATTGCCGGTGACCAGAGCCCCCCAGGCGTTCTCGCTCAGCGACTTGATCACCACCTTGATCCCGGCCGCGCTGTAGGCCTGCTGGATCGCCTGCGAGATGGCGGTCGAGATCGGGTCGTTCGGCGTCGCGAGGGTGATCGTCAGGTTGTGCACGCCGGCCTGTGTGAGCAGGGTCTTCGCCTTCGCGGGTTCCCCCGCTGAGCCAGCCGGGTACAGGTTGTACGGCTCGCGGCCCGCGATGCCCGGTGTGATCAGCGTCGTCGCGGGCTCTGCCGCAATCGGGCCGCCGGAGGCGACGACCACCGACTGGCGGTTGATCGCATATTCGAGGGCCTCGCGCACCTTCAGGTTCTTGAGCTTGGGGCTCTGCATATTAACGGCCACGTACTCAAGCGGACTGGCCGGAGACGTGACCAGGCGCGCCTTCGCGGACGGGTCATTCTCCACCTGGGCTAGCTGGGCCGGCGGGACGAAGTCGGCCCCGAACGAGTTCTCGGCGTTCGGGCCGTCGGCGATCAGGGTCTGCGCTTCGACTGTCGGGTCCTGATTCAGTTCCCAGATGATCTTGTCCGGCCCGCCGGATCGGTTCGGATCGGTGGCGGCGTTCCAGTACTTGTTGCGCACCAGGATGGCCGAGTTACCCGGCGTGTACGACTGGACGGCGTACGGACCGCTGGTGATGGGGTGGTCGCCGAACGTGGCGGCAGGCGCCTTGCCCTCGGGAACAGGTGCCATCGAGGTCGTCGAGACGACCCACGGCCAGTCCCCGTAGGGCTTGTTGAGATGGAAGATAATCGTCTTGCTGTTCGGAGTCACGATTGAGCTGAGCTGCTTGCCGCTGAACGGCCCGGTGTAGCCGGCCGTGCCGGCGATGAGGGGCTTCTGGTAGTTGAGGCCGCCCGACAGCGCGGGCGCGTATGTGCGCTCGATGCCGTACTTGACGTCATAGGACGTGATCGGCTGGCCGTTGCTGAAGTAGATCCCGCTCTTGAGGTGGTAGGTCCAGACCCGGCCTCCGTCTGAGGGCGTCCCGTCCGAGGTAGCAAGGTCGGGAACGACCTCAGGCGCGCCAGTCGGTGCTATCTTCCAGGTCGTCAGACGGCGCCAGAGCAAGCCGGAACTGGTGACTGCCAGCGACCAGCTCTGCGCCGGGTCCAGTGTCAGGGTCGTCTCTGAGTCGAGGATCGTCAGAGTGCCGCCTTTATCGGCCGGTGCGATGGTTGGCGTTCCCGATCCGGAGGTGTTGTTGGCACCCCCGCAGGCAGCCAGGAGCGCCGTCAGGGCGACGGCCGCCGCGCCGGGCAGGAGGATGTGCTTTCTCATGAATTCAGAACTCTCTCTCCGTGTTGCCCGCGGTCACACGCGGGGGTCGAGCAGCTTGTAAGTGAGGTCCACAAGGAAGTTCGCGACGACCACGAACACGGCCGCGAGGAGCGTCACGCCCGAGATGGTGGACAGGTCGGTCGTCTGCACGGCACCGATCAGCAGCGCGCCCAGGCCGTACATCGAATAGACCTTCTCCGTGATCACGGCACCGCCGAGCAACGCGCCGACGTCCAGGCCGAACATGGTGATGATCGGGATCATCACGTTTCGCAGCGCATGCCTGACGACGACGCGACGCTCTAGCAAGCCCTTGGCGCGAGCAGTGCGCACATAGTCCTCGCCAAGTGCGTCGAGCATCTGGCTGCGAGTGAGCCTGCCGTAGATGGCCGCGGAGATGAACGCCAGCGTGCACCAGGGCAAGATCAAGTGGAACGCCCACTGGGCAGGGCTCTGTAGCAGCGAGACGTAGCCGCTGACCGGCAGGATGTTGAGCTTGAAGCCGAATAGCAGGATCGCCAGCAGGCCGACGAGGTACGACGGTGCGGACACGCCGACGATCGCTGTCGTCATGACCACCCGATCGGTTGCCGTGCCGCGGCGCAGCGCGCTGATGACGCCTGCGGCCGTTCCTGCCACGAGCCACGCCGCGGCCGCGCCGAGGGCGATCGAGGCGGTGACCGGCAGCGTCTGCCCGATCAGCGACAAGACGGTCCGGTTCTGCTGGAACGAGTAACCGAGGCACGGGGCCGAGCAGACGATCGAGCCCGGCCCGGTGCCGTAGGTGCGGCCAGCGAAGATTGCGGCGAGGAAGTCCAGGTACTGGCGCCACACCGGCTGGGCCAGGCCCATGAACGCCCTTACGGCACGCAGCTCACTCGGCGTGCAGAGCCGGCCGCACTCGGTACGGGCCGGATCGGCCGGCAGGATGTAGAAGATCAGGTACGTCGCCAGGCTGACCAGCAGCAGCACGGCGATCATGCCGGCCAGCTTGGTGAGCAGGAATCGCATGGTCTTCATCGCAGCCTGCCCGACATCCGCGGGTCGAAGGCGTCACGCAGGCCGTCGCCGAACGCGTTCAGGGCGAGCGTTACCAGGAACAGCGCGATACCTGGCGCGGCAAGATACCAAGGGTCCACTGACACCCAGGCGATCGCCGATGAGATCTCGCGACCCCAGGACGGCGTGGGCGGTGGCACGCCGATGCCGAGGAACGACAGGGCAGCCTCGGTGCCGATCGCGCCGGGAATCGACATGGTGGCGATGACCGTGATGGTGGAAGCCAGGTTAGGCAGGATCTCGGTGCGGAGAATGTGCAGCGGGCGTGCGCCGACGGCTCGTGCTGCGACGACGAATGACCGGTTACGCAGCGCCATCGTCTGCCCGCGCACGACACGAGCCACCGACGGCCAGCCGAAGGCCCCTATCACGGCGATCATGAAAAACTGCCTGGGGAAGCTCGCCGGGACGAGAGCGCCGAGCGCGATCATGAAGATCAGCTGCGGGAACGCGATGGTCAGGTCGGTGAACCGGGAGAGCAGAGTGTCAACCAGTCCGCCCCGGTATCCGGCGAGCACCCCGAGCACCGTGCCGATCACTGTCGCCAGCAGCGTCGCCCCCACGCCGACCAGCAGCGAGATGCGCGCCCCGTAGGCCACGATCGAAAAGAGGTCGCGGCCGGTCTGCGGTTCGACTCCGAGCCAGTGCGAGGTGCTGACCCCGCCGAAAGGTCCCTTCGGAAGTCCTGAACTGGTGAGAGCGCTGAGGTGGTAGGTGTAGGGGTTGTTGCCGTTAATTCCGCTTAGCAACGGCGCGAAGAGCGCGAGTAGCACGAATCCGGCGGCGACAGCTGCGCCCGTGAGCGCCCAGCGGTCTGATAGCAACCGTGCGAACGCCCCGGACCGTCTGGTAGCCGCGGCGACTGGCACATCTGCGGGCACAGTCGAGCCGCTCAGGAGTTTTTGTGGCATAACTCTACTAATACTATCGACTTTATCGAAATTCGCAAACTGCCCGGTCATGCGCGTCCTGACAGGAAGCTTGGCCCGCAGATGTCCGCCAGCGTCATGGCATCGAGAGTCCAGGTAAGGCGACGGGAACCGGATCAGGAGCAGTCCCTATTTCGCCCGGCCCGGCCGCCTTAGCCAGGTCCGCGATGACCATGCCGCGGACGCGTGCTTCAGCGCCCGGCGGCTGCGGGCGCCCGCCCGCCGGGAGATCGGGTCGCGCACCGCGTCACACTTGGCCGGTCCGCAGCAGCCGGCTCTGCGGCGCCTGACACTGGCTGGGGCGTGGCACTGAGGCCGATGCGCCGAACTTAACAATGGCTTGCCAGCCATTTCGATTTGGTAGCACTTATGGCGATCCAAACGATTGTCATGAAGATTCATGACTAGTAGCGTCTGGGCCGGCGGCAATTCAAGCGGCCGGACGCTGCGATCGGAGAGGGCTCATGACGACGCTGCACGGCACGGGGCCAGCTGGGCTCGAGGTCCCGCACGGAGACGAGATGCCTGTCGGCCGGTTCGGCCGGATGTTCCCTACGCTGCCGCCGCGGCGGCCAGCCGGGCTATCGCTGGCCGAGCAATACGGGCTGCCAGGCGGAAAGCTAGACGGCGGGCAGACAACCGCGACGGAGGAGAACCCGGCGATTCCTGCTGGCTTCACCTACTTCGGTCAATTTATTGACCATAACATCACCTTTGATCCTCTTTCGGTGCTCGGCCAGCGGGCGGGGCTGGGGTCCCTGGTTGACTTCCGGCCGCCGCGGCTCGACCTGGCGAACCTGTACGGCTCGGGACCGACCGTGCAGCCTTACCTCTACGATCCAGACTCCGACGCGACCAAGCTCGCCCTCGCCGCAGACGGAGTTGACCTCGCCAGGACCGCTGCTGGTACCGCGCTGATCGGCGATCCGCGCAATGACGAGAACATGCTGCTTTCTCAGCTCCACCTGGCCATGATCAAGTTCCACAACGCGATCGTCGACGGGCTGCGCGGCGGGAAGTTCACCGATGTGTTCGGCAACGTGCTGCCGCCTATGCCGCCCGACGAGCCACCAACCGAGCAGCCGGGCGTGCCGCTCAGCATCCTGCTCGACGTCGACAACTACTTCGACCGGGTGCTTGCGAGCGCCCAGCAGATCGCCAGCTGGCACTACCAGTGGATCATCGTGCATGAGTTCCTGCCGCTGTTCGGAGACCCGGTCGTCGTGGACGACGTGGAGCGGAACGGGCCCAGGTTCTTCCGGCCCGGCACGCACCCCTTCATGCCGGTCGAGTTCTCTGTTGCCGGGTTCCGTGCCCTCGGCCACCCGTCTGTCCGGTCCAGTTACCAGGTCAACGCGAATTTCTCCGGCAAGATCTTCCCCGATAACCCGGACGCCCTGACGACGCCGCGCACCGACTTGCGCGGTGGCCCGGTGAGTGCCGCCGACGCCGTGGACTTCTCGTTTTTCTTCCCCACCGATCCGATGAGGCGACCGCAGCACGCCAAGGAGTTCAACGCGAAGCTGAATACCCAGCTTCTGGACCTGCCGATCACCGCCGTGCCCGGCGGCAAGGAGGGTGCGCTGGCCCGCCCGGTCGCCTCGCTCGCCGTCCGTAACCTGCTGCGCAGCGAGGCGCTCGGGCTGCCGTCAGGACAGGACGTCGCCCGCAAGATAGGCGAGGAACCGCTGACCGACCAGCAGCTGAACTCCACCGGGCCGATCTACCTGTGGTACTACCTGCTGAAGGAGGCCGAGCTGCTCGGGAGCCAGGCACATCTCGGCCCGGTCGGTACGCGGATTGTCGCCGAGACCCTGATCGGACTGCTCAACGCCGACCCAGGGTCCTACCGGGTGGCCTATCCGCGCTGGAAGCCCACGCTAGGCACCGACGGCAGATTCGGCATCGTCGACTTGCTCAAAGTAGCCGGGGTCACGCCCGACTGAACTTCGGCCAGCGATACTTCCAGGGCAGCTGAAGAAGCGCCGAAGTCCGGCGCGTTTACCGGGCCGCGCCGGACTTCGGCTGATCAGGGGGGCGAGGGCTTAGGTCCGGTTCAGCGCCCCTTCGGCGCGGCGGGCTTCCCCGCGGTTAGCGACCGGCTCGGCAACCGGGACACCCAGGCTGGCGTCCTGGCCGCCTTCCTTTTCCCCGGCCAGGCCACGGGGCAGCCAGGTCAGCCACCGCGGCAGGTACCAGGCACGCTCGCCGAGCATGGCCAGCGCGGCCGGCACGAGAATGCCGCGCACCACCGTCGCGTCGATCAGAACCGCGGCGCCCAGCCCGACGCCCAGCATCTGGAGCGGGACGATCGACAAGGTGGCGAGGATCGAGAACACCGCCACCATGATCACCGCAGCGCTAGTGACCACTCCGGCGCTGCGAGCGATGCCGCTGATCACGGCTTCCTTCGTCCCGGCTCCGCGTGATCGCAGCTCACGGATGCGGCTCAGGATGAACACGTGGTAGTCCATGCTCATCCCGAAGAGGAAGACGAACATGAACAGCGGCACCCAGGACACAATCGCGCCGAACCCGGTGTAGCCGAGCGTGTTCTGCAGCCTGCCGTCCTGGAAGATCAGCGTGATCAAGCCATATGCGGCGCCGACCGACAGCAGGTTGAGCCCGATCGACACCAGTGGTATGGCGATTGACCTGAACGCCATCAGCAGCAGGACGAATGCCAGCACCGCGACCACGGCGAAGACGAGCGGGATGCGCGAATGCAGGTCCGCGATGTCGTCGTAGTTGTTGGCCGTCTCGCCGCTGACCGCATAGCTGATGCCGCTGACCTTCCCAAGGGTGGCCGGTAGCACCCGATCGCGCAGATCTAGCAAGGCTGCGTCCGAGCTCGCGTTCGTACCGTTGCCTTGCAGCGGAACGTTGACGACCAGTCCCCGGCCGCCTGCGATAGCGGACGCCGTGACGGGCTGGCGGATCGGCCCGGTAGCAGTCGCGGATCGCTGCAATGCGGCCACCGCCGCGCCCACCGCGTGACCGCCCAGGTCCTGACCGGTCACGACCACCTGGGCAGGCGACGGCGCCTCGGGGAAGGCGGCCTGAATCCGCTCGGCGGTCTGCAGGATCGGAGTCTTGCCAGGAAAACCACCGTCGGGCGGCGTGCCCAGCCGCATGCTCAGGGCAGGGGCAGCCAGGGCGAGCAGCGCGATAGCGGCAACGCCGCCCCACACGGCCGGCCGTCGTACCACCCGGCGCACCACAGCCGTCCACAGCCGGGAGGGCCGGGACGCGGTGCGGCGCTTGCCGAAGAACGGTATCCGGCCCCGGTCGGCCCACGGGCCCAGCCAGGACAGCAGCGCGGGCAGGAACGTGAGCGAGCCGATCACAGTAATGCCGACCACGGCGATCGTGCCGAGCCCGATCCCGGTGAAGACCGAGTATCCGGTCAGGAACAAGCCAGCCAGCGCGATCATCACGGTGAGGCCGGAGATCACGATGGCCCGCCCAGAGGTCCCGGCCGCGATCCGCAGTGCCTCGCTGGTGCTGCGGCCCTGGCTGCGTTCCTCCCGCTCGCGACGCAGGTAGAACAGTGAGTAATCGATGCCGACGGCCATGCCGATGATCAGCACGACCTCCGAGGTGCTGGAGCCCGTCGGCAGCCATTGGCCGATGACCGAGGTCAAGGAGATCGCCGAGATGACCGCAGTGCCGGCCAGCAGTAGCGGGATCCCGGCCGCGATCAGCGCGCCGAACACGGCAACCAGCAGAATCAAGGTGATCGGCAGCGAGGTCGACTCGGCCTTCCTGAAGTCGTGGCTGACCAGCGCGTTGCCTACCCGGTCTTCGCTGGCGCCCCCTGCCTCCGCGATCCGGAGGCTGGGGTAGCGTGCCTGCACCGTCGCGACCGCGTGCAGCGCGGGCACCACCGCTTGGTCCTCGTTAGCCCCCGTGACATTGAAAGTAACGAGCACCGACCGGCCATCAGCCGAGAGCAGCGAACTGCCGCCCTGGCTCAGCGGGGACCGGATGGCGGAGGCCGTCGACCTCGGCAGGCTGCTCAGCGCACTGACAACTTGCCGGGTCGCCTGGCGAAGCTGCGGATCGCTTCGGAACGTGCCAAGGCCGCGGGCCTGGATCAGCACGTCCTCTGACGGCGGCGGCCCGTTGTCGTTGAGCCTGGCCAGCGCCCGCTCCGCGACGCCTGACTGGCCTGGGTCATACTGCGGCACGTTCTTGGCGGCAATGGACTGGCCGGCCACGAACACGATCGCGACCAGGGCAAGCCAGCCGAATACGGCGGTCTTGCGGTGCCGGGCGCTCCAGCCGGCGATCCGCTCCACGAGCGGGCGCCTCGCCGGTCTGCCGCGGTGCCGGCGGGTGCTTTCCGTGCCACGCCCTGTTTCGGGCAATACTGAACTCTGCGATTGGCGCATGGTGACCTCTCCTGGGAGTCGTGCGGACTGTCGCGTTCTGGCCCTCGCCCGTGAGCTGGCACTCGCGGGCGGGGGCATTGTGCTATCGGAGCAATCGGTCGTCGGGCCCGCCCGAGCGGGACGGCCCCTGACCAGACAGCACGGGGCTGACGAGCGGGCCCAGCGGGCCCGGGCCCGCTAGTACCGCCCTCGCCGGTGCCAGCGGGTCGGCCGCCCGCCCGAGCAGCGCCCTGGCTACCTGCGCGTGCAGTCGGGCAGTGGCGACCAGCACGTAGTTGAACAGCAGGAACAGCACCGCGAATCCAGCGGCTGCGAGCAGCGCGTTATGCAGCGAGTCAACGTAGAGGCCCTGGCTGCCAGGCCCTCTGACGCCATGCGGGAAATAGCCGATCATCACCCCCGGCGGGCCCTGCAGGGTGGAACCGCCCACGCCGATGCCCAAGCCAGACACGTGTGAGTACCACAGCGGCAAGGTGACGCCCGCCAAGAACGTGGCCCAGACCGCGAGCACTGCGACAGCCAGCACCTGCAGCACTGGCCTGATGGCGATGAGGTAGGCGAGATCACGCCACGTCGTGCTATCGCCCCAGCGTGCCCGCGCCTGCTTCCACAGCCCGTCGCCGCGCGGCGCGGGATAGTCCGCGTGCACCGGCTCGGTGAAAGCCTGCCGTAGCATGGCCCGCTCGACGGCGGCGCAGCCGCGGACTACTTCCGCCGCGGCGATCAGGAGCGGCACCGCCACGACCGTGATGCCGAGGACAGCCGCGACGATGCTGGTCGCCAGTCCCACCGCGAAGAGCAGGCTGCCCACGAGGAGACAGCTGCCGAGGTATCCGGCCGACCGCCACAAGCTCGCCGAGAAGACTAGCCCGATCGGGTTATGCCTGAGCGTGAGCCGGCTGTCTCCCCGTGGCTCAGCGGGCTGCGGTGCGGCGGCGCGTTGCGAGCTCATCCCACATCCCGCATGAGCTTCTCGACGGCCGCCACCTTCTCGGTGAGCTTTGCCAGCTCGTTGCGCAGCTGCTCCTGGTTGGCAACCGCGTCCTCGGCCAGCTTGCGGTAATGCGCCATGGCGACCGCGTCGGCGCGATGCGCCTGCAACCGGAACCAGGCCCAGACGATCACCGCGATGGATCCGCAGACGACCAGTGGAATGCCCACGGATATCAAGATCACCTGCACGGCATGCGCAGGGGTGGTCACTCCCGCCAGCACGCCTGTCATCTGTCGCCCTCCTCAGTCTGGCTGCGCTGCTCTTCCGCAGGCAGGATTGGCTCGTCGCCCGACGCCTGGCTCGCCCGGACCGCGTCCGTAATTATCGCTGCGGTCAGCGTGAGCTCGAAGGGCGCCAGTTCGAAGTACTTCATGGCCTTCCCATCCGTAGACAGTTCTAGGTGCCCGGTCACCAGTCCGGCCTTCTCGAGCCGATCCAGGTGCATGTACAGCAGTGGTCGTGAGATCCCGAGCCTGCGAGCCAGTTCACTGACGTGCACCCGGCCGTCCGACAGCTCGGCCAGTACCCGCATCCGCTGCGGGTTGGCCACGGCCGTCAGGACGGCTAGCAGCTCGCTCTCGCTGGTCAGCTCTGACTCCAGGGCTCGGTTTTCACCTGTCAGTCAGAACTTACATATGGAGGTGCCGCCTGTCAACTGAAAGGACGGCACCCGAAGTCGCCGCGATCAACGCGACTGGCTGCGCAGGCTGCGGTTCTTAAACTGGCTGCGTGAGCTTCGCGCTAAACCTGCTGGCGGACGTGCGCTGGCGCCAGCGGCCCGTAGTCGGCGACCGGCCGCAGGCGCTGCTGGCATCGCTGGCAGCCCGCGGCTGCCGGCCAGTGGCTGACGACGAGCTGATCAAGCTGGTCTGGGGCGAGGAGCCGCCGGTCAACGGGCTCAAGAGCTTGCAGGTGCTGGTGTCGCGCACCCGGAGCGCCTGCGGTGCCGACGTGATTGAACGCGACAGCGCCGGATACCGGCTGGGCGCCACGCCCGGCGAGATCGACAGTCTGCGGCTCTCCGAGCTTGCCCGTGATGCTGCGGCGGCATTGGACCGGGACGCGGCGCTCGCCGCCGAGCTAGCTAGCCAGGCTGAGGCGCTGGCGGACGGCCTGCCGGTGACGGCTGACGGCGTCGGACCGCTGGCAGAACTGCGCCGCGCGGCTGCCGCGGACGTCGGCACCGCCCGGCTGATCCAAGCGCGCGCAGCTAGCCGGATGGGAGCCCATGGCGCCGCGCTTCCGGGCCTGGAGGCGGCGCTCGCCGAGGGGCCGGACGACGAGTCCCTGCTGGCCGACTTGCTGCGCAGCGAGGCTGCCGTCAAGGGCCCAGCGACCGCCCTGGAGCGCTACG
>Ga0335072_10001551_pt1 | contig 37161 bp, 38 predicted proteins | sample Lox_Sample_21_FD_206725 | JGI IMG/M metagenome (GOLD analysis project Ga0335072, IMG submission 206725) | Soil microbial communities from Loxahatchee National Wildlife Refuge, Florida, United States - Lox_Sample_2.1 | ecosystem: Environmental > Terrestrial > Soil > Wetlands | place: USA... | reverse complement strand
TGGATGATCCACGTCGAAAAGGAGGAAGAGATACTTGGCAGTCTCACCAAGAAAGAAGCTTTCCATCCTGTCGCTCTTCTCTCCACTTCGGACATCTTGAATCCCCGCCCATCCGCACTTCGTCCAACATCGTCGCTTAATGTCTCGAAGAACCATCTCTGCAACGTGGACATACCAGGGGTCTTGCGTTGCTCTGTAAAGATGGTATGTCGACTCGATAAACTCCGGCCTACCAGGCCACCACCCGAGACCGCCATCTACTCCGCCGTTGCCAGTATTCCATCGCTCCGGGAGTGCGGAGAACCTTGTCCATACAGCTGTGGTCAGGAGGTGAGTTTCAATGGCTTCATCCACGTGGCCAGATAACACCAGAAGACCGGGATAGTAGGCACTCAAGCTGTCAATCCAGAAAGCTCTTGTCGCACCTGTGAACAAATCTGCCTGGATGTAGTGAGGGTGCTGGTAGCTTGGTCCACGATACAAATGTCGTTTAATAGCGGCGTGCGCATCATTCCAAGCCTGCAAGAAGCTCTCGCCGGATTGGTCCTCATCCGTCAACGGATCGAATAATGTCCTCGGGTCTATCTCGTACTCGCTTAAGGTATGTTCTGGGTGCTTCTCTCTCGATAGAAGAATGTGGGACTTCAGTGCGTACTCAAAAAAACTGTCAATGCCAGCTCCGATACCGGTCCACGAGCCAATCCACTGCCCACTCTCGGCATCAATTCCAGCGCCAATTAATCCAATATCGCTCCTACGAATCCATATCGCCCAAAAGGCCCGTTTTGCGAGGTCCTCGAATCTTTCGTCGCCAGTGAGTCTGCTTAATACAGTAAATTCCAAAACGAGGCTCCCCGCCCCGGCGCTACAAGTTTCAGTGATCTCAGCTGAGGCATGCTGGTTGACATCACATTGGCCGTCCTCTGCATCATAAAAGTAAGGAGAGTTAGAGTAGAATGGAATGCCACGCCTTAGATTAACTCTTGGGTAGGGAATTCCAGTAGTGGTGAAAAAGGCAGGTATCAGCCTATTCCCAAGGTCGTACGCAAGCCGCAGAAGTTGTCCATCGTAAACGAAGCCATTATTCCAGGAGATGCCCTTTCCTTTGTCGCCATGCTCTTTCCGATCCCACAAGCGGGCATACGCGGCCTGCTCTTCCGGAGGAGCGTATCCACGAATGGGTAGGTCTCCAACGGCAAATAGATGAGCGCTGAGGAGACCTCCGACGCCACGTATCACCGTCTCGAAGACTTGTACCTTGCTGTCTACATCAAATCCTCTTGCTCGTATCCCTTGTCCTTCAGACCCTTCGGTGCCGTCGCCATACAAATGGACGAGGTGTTGGACGCTATCCTGAAAGAGTTGCAGCGGCTTATGCTTCTTTCGACTTGTGGGGGAAGAGGCAAGGATGGCGAGGGTCGATAAGCTATCGATCAAGGTCAGGGAATAGTTGCCGAGGACATCGTTGATTTCCACATGTGTTGGGTTCTCGCGGTCGCGGGTCAATGGCTTGCAGGAAATAGGTCGAAGTTCATCCTCTGGGAAGGCATGCTTCATGTAATTATCGAATCCATGGTAAAACAGATCCTCTGCTTCTCTCCTATCGAAAAGTTGTCAGATTTGTGCTCGAGTGGAGAAAGTCATGAGGCGTACTTCAGCGCAGTGACCTGACTTCCAACCAAGCCGGGAGCTCTAGGAAGAGCAGAGCAGAAGGAGACGATGAGCAGCCATTTCAGGACGAGACGACTGCAGCAAGAAGCAAGATTAACAATATGTTCTCGTTGTGACCATTTCAAGAGCATAACCATCAGTCAAGTATGCGGGAGAGTTGCAGGTCATCTCAGCTGGTTGTATGCTCCTACGAAATCACCATGTAAGCGGCCAGGAAAAACTCGAAGAGATTATTCTAGATTCGCGACTGCCCGCTCCCATCATGATTATTAGGGGAGGGCGCCAAGCATGCCAAGAGCATCCAATTCTGAGAAATGTCCGCTCCCTGATTCATGTTATTCTCGCGAGTCTCGATATAGCGAAGTGGTCAACATTAAGCCTCATCGGAGAGTTTCAAGTCAAACCCACAACGCCAAAGCTCACACGGATGACACGTGTCGTGATGCCCCCATTGTGCAATTCCACCAGCTGCCAAAGCCGGTCTATTGAAAATCTCCATCAAGAACTGTTACAAATACGCTCACGCCGCTCGTTCAGGGAACGTGTCGTCACATCACCAGCTCCCCCTAGTTCATAACGATGTTTGCTATTGTCATCCTTGAATTGCCAGAGCTAGCTGACGGTTGCGGCTGACGAGCAGGCTGAAGCCGGGTAGGTGTTACGGCAGCTTGAGGGTGATGTGATTCCCCAAATTGCGTCTGCTGTCGCTGTTTCTGCCGCTGCCGATCCTGCTGCTCCCATAGGTCACGCAAAGACCTTTCAACCTCTTCCCAGCCGTCCCAGACGCGCGACGTTTCTTCGACAGGGACTCGATCATACGGAATCTGCCTCAGATCTGCCCGCGCGAAGGGCGGCCAGCCGGGTTCGCTGTTGCCACTTGATGCATTTATGCGTCCTTGGTGGGGATTGCTCTCGTTGGTGAGATTGGCACCAGTCTCAGATCCTTGCCACACCCAGCTATTCTCCGCGCTTGACTGCATATCAGCAGAGACGTAGGCCATTAGTTCCTCATCTTGCTCGAAATCACTTAGCAACCCACTCTGAAGGCGATCCATGATGCACGTTATAAAGAATGCAATATGCCGACCGCAGTCGACGGTAACGCTCCTCGCCGAACCAATTGCAGATAGAGCATGTACCAGGATCAAAGCTTGTTCATACTTGCCTCGGAAAACAAGGAAGAGCGTAGAGCGCCAGAGATGGGTGCACAAAAGGGTTGTCGCTGACATTGCAAGGTCGTTACGTGCGGCTAGGGTGCGGCCCAAGCATCGGGACATCACATGCGACGTATTGAGGGCGATGTTGACGCAGGCTTCTACAGCTCCATGCCTAGCTTCATGCCTGCAAAATGGCGAAAGATTGTGCCGATGAAGCATCATTCGTACGTTCTGTAGATAAATTACTGGCGCAACTGACCGGCAATCAAGCGGCTCTTTCGAAGATAACAAAAGAGGCGGCGGAAAAAGATTGTGGCATGCGTCGAGGTGTTTCCCGAAGGAATTAATAGCCTCAGGCGATATACATTCTGACTTGAAGAGCCTGACAAGAGTTTGGACAGATCGGACAACGTGGATGGTTGCAAGCAGTGGTGTCGGCTGTCCATCTTGGGCCACCTCGTTATTAGCGATATATTCGTCATCAACTGGCTCGGGATATTCGGTGTCGCAAGCGTTGTCATCTATCATAAGAGGTTTGCCAAGTTCAAGCGCGAGTAGTCTGCCACATTTGGTCAGGGATGCCTTGCTTAGGGGATGCGTGGTTGCCAAACCTGTCAGATGCGTATATGCTATACCATATTCGCCTCCTCATCTCTCTTTCAACGGCTGGCCATGGTCCTGTCTCTACGTGCAATCCAACGTCTTGCGCTATTCTTGCCGCTCCAGCTAACCAGATCCAGGCAGCTGATATCAGGTTGATCTCTGTCAGGAAAATGCTGGTGAGGAAGGCCATTTTAGCCTGGTCCACAGATAGCTCATCTTGCCAGAAATCCATCATGGCCGTGCCTTTCGTCAGGTATTCCTTTCCGTCTTGCAATCGATTCGGATCTAGAGTATGCAGCGTACCGCAGGCAAATACGCAGAAGAGGACGGCTCCCCACCCCCTCCCCATGCCAGCTATGGTTCCTTCTTGGTAGACCTTCTCGTATTCAGCGGAGAAGCTAGGCTTGTGCAAGATTGGGAATTGCAGGTGTACGTGGTTGAAGTATTGGCCTAGCAGGCGGTCTGCAGTCTGTTTTGGAGGCAAATCCGGAAGTTCACGCGGTAGTCCCTGTTGTGAGCCGAGTTGTCGATATGGTGTTGGGGCTTTGAGTATTGAGCCACCATAGGTTCTTAAATGAGACCTGACGCGCGAGAAATCTTGCATGACTGGCGGTTTAGGCCTTCTTAGTGGAGGTAGTCCAATAGGAGGCAAGTCGCCTGTGGACTGAGATGGGCTGCTCGCGGCTAGCCCCATCGACAGATTGTCTTTGGATACCAGTGCCCTTAAATGATCTACTTGCTGGCGAGCCTGAAAGAGCTGTCGTTCCAGATCCTGAACCTGCCTGGTATCTATTAGCCTTTCCTCCAAATTGTGTCAAGTTAAAGGCCCCGTCTGACTGACTTCATTGATGACATCCGTCGATTAGTCTCTTTGGTGAACTGACATCTGACGTTCCTACTCGAGCATTCCGAGCAGCTAGAGGCATCCGTTGCGTCGCACTGGCATGGCTTTTAGCCCCTAATCGAGGGAAAACGGCCACATGAGCTCACCTTCACTTTCCGCTCTCGACAAGCATCGCAGCTTGGGTCTTTTCTTCGCTGCCTGTACACCCTTTTCGTATTGTGTGCTAGTGCGGGACTTGTCTGATTTGTCGCAGGCCCTTGAAGCATTGTGCCATCTGGCACGAGAGAGTCGAAGTTTTGAATCGCCTGCTCGTTTGGAGAGATCGAACCCGAGTCGTAATCAGAGTAGATTGGAGGTGCTGAATGGTGTGCATTTTGAAAAGGAGGAAGATTGCCCGTCGGCCAATTCGGCACGCTCATCTGGGCAAGGCTCATGCTTGGGTGGGCTGTTGCTTGTGGCGATGCAGTGGAGCTGACAGAGGACGAGTCATACGAACCCGACGTGTTGGGTTGATGTGTAGGGTGAGGATGGTAGGAGCTCATTGTGACAGCTGCAATACCGCTTTGAGAATTAGACCAGTTGAGTCGCGGTCCCAAAAATAGAGGGATTGATGAATACGAGCCGATCACAACAGCCTTCGACAAGACTCAATCACTCGATTCGCTCTGGTGAACATGCTGGGTATTGAGACGCAAGGAAGCTTTCGGCTTCGATCACCTCCTCGAATGTTGAACCACAAACACACTCGTGAAGCGCAGCGGCGATTTGAGGAGCTAGGAAGTCAATGGCAACCTGAAAAGATCGAGTTTCGCTTGGAATCCAGACGGCCTATCTCATTCATACGTAGAACTCAATTTTTGCTTTCCGGAATCGACAGGGACTGGCAAATCAGAGATTCGCCTGGTGTACAACAGTCGGCGGCTCAGTATGCCGATGTCGGGTCGAGAATTGAGCAAACAATTGGAATTAATTGCACACTCTGCAGTCCCAGGTTTGCTGCAATTGACATAAGATAGGAAATGAAGTGTGGTCGCAAAGTTAAACCGAACGTTGACGACAGATGGAGAACGGTGAATATGAGCCAAGATTCGCGGCGATCAAGCCACTAGGCAATACCCCGTTACCTTGATGGAAGCGGAGGCATGTAAAACTTCAGAGGTACACATGGAGATAGGACCGAAAACGTACGCAACGCCCTAGTTGAAGTCACGGCCCAGATCAATCGTGGTTGACCGCTCCAAGCACTCGAAACCTTTGTTGAGCGCCAGGGATAATTAGCGTTAGAGTAGTTGGCAGTCGCTATGTCCTGTAGATCAGTGCGTTGTATCACAATGGAATGAGGGCTCGGCCCATTTGCTCCGGACTGACAAGCCGGGATCTGACAGGGGCGAACTGGAACATGCATGGGACAAACGCAAATGTACGACACCCAGCAAAATGTCAGCCGGCGCCCAAGAGGCGCGAGTATTGCTGGTGCCAGAAAAGCTGAACCAGTCGCACGCTATGGAATAATGGTCTCTTTCCGGTAGGATGTCCGTGTGGGGGACTGGGCATTGATGCCCTGAAACGTTGCTCGACATGAGGGTCGCGCCGTGCGTCGACAAATTGGAGGCTCTCTGGTTTCTCTTCCGAGAAGGCAGGGATAGTTACCGATTCGTCAGGTTATTGGAAATCCGACAAAAAAGATGGGCAGTGCAGTACGATGCTAGGGGGGGGGGAGGGGCAGTGTGGATGTAAGGTTAAATTTTTAGGGTGACGTCGCCAGGTTTCGTAGGAAGGATTGAAACTCGCCCCCACAACGGGGCAAGAGATCGCCTTGTTAGTCACGCATTTCATCTTATCATTTCAGATTTCCACACTTGGAGTACGCCCGAAGGTCAAACCAAAGGGGAAGGTGGTTTGTGAATTGGGTTTTTGGTGGCATCAGTTTCCGCCACAGATGTTCTAATGACGACGGAGAATGCGAAGTGATGGTGTAACCGGACAGCCCTGTCAGAATGTGATTGTCCTCCAGGTCTCTTGCGCGCCGTGGGCCAATCATAACCCAGCCGTTTCTAAAGTTGCCCATTGCGGCCAAGCTAGGAAAGCCAGGGCACCAATTTGATGACGCCGGGCAAAGGCGCAGATGGCTTTGGGTGGGTGGTGGTTGGGGTACCATTCGGAAAACGACCCAACAAAGCCCGGGTATTACGGCGGATCGACGGCGGTGGATTCTTGCTACACAGGTAAGATCATCGCCTACAGTTGTTAAGAAGGTGCTGATGGCCCAGATGCGCTTTCTAGTTTCGGGTCTTAAAATGGCATGCCTAACTCTTGGGATATTCATGATTGGGTATCGCGAGAACACGCTGCAAGACGCAGATCCCATGATTGTACAGCCGTGGTGGATCATAAATGGAGTCCGAACTTTATCACCCACGAAACTTTCCGTCTCGAGCAATTTGACTTGTCTCCATCTCTGACATCAAGCCTTTTTGCCGTAAAGTCGCATAATGCAGGTAGATCAGGTGTCAATCAAGTTAGATTCCGCAATCACCTAACCCACCGCAAGTAATCGTGGTGGGGTTGAACTTTCCTTGCCCTTGTCAGTACAACCTAAAAAAGGAGGATCCGCTGGACTATTGCGTGGTGGACCACAACGCTTCAACTCTTCTCGTGCGAGCTTTCTGTTCTAGCTCGCCACGCTTGAACGAACCTTGGGAAACATAGCTCCAGTAGCAGTGCAACGGGTTTTCGGCACGTGCATTCCGGGTAGCCAAACAGAGAGACGGGACTTTGAAGAATACTCTCCCCCCCCTTTGTCAACTTTCCCGATTGCAAGCGTGCATTAGCAATTGTCCGGCAAACAGTTGCTATAGCCAACAGTAACACCGGGAATTTCGATTACCTATCTACCTTGATATTGAAAGTAGCTAGGGCGGGGTAATCTGAAGGTTCGGGCTTGCTATCGGAACTGACAAAGGGGTGTAGTCGTTTCATGGACCCGCTCAAGCCGCACCAGCGCATGCGCCAGTGTTTACTGGCGCCGAGTCCTTAAATTCCTAGTCATGATCGACAATCTAGAAAGGATTTGGAGTGGAGACCTTGAAAAAGACATGCCGTGACATCAAGCGCAGTGCCACGAAGGAGAAAGACCATGAGGTAGATGAAGCAGAATAGATTCTTAATGATCGTCGCTGGTGCCCCCCTTCAGCGGCGACCTCGGCGATTGCGACGACCATCGAAAGACGTCGTAGATCGAATAGCTGGAAGGATGTGTGTGGAGCTGTTCTGAATCCAGAGCTGTCGCGGCAAGAGTGGAGAACTATGCGACTCACTCCGGCTCAAAAACCCCGGTTCTCGTTGCTTGAAAAGTTTCGGTGGAGACGTGTCAGAAAACGACACCCACGGTGAAATAGGGTCAATTCATTGAGCCACTCATCTGCTAGCGGTTTGATCCAGCGCAAAGCCAATGATGCGTCGTTGGACTTTCGCAGGGAACCTTTACCCTGCACGTCTTTCCCTTAAGCCGTCCGTAGACAGTATTCCTACAAATACAACCGGCGCTTGTTAGATTTAACCGACCGCAGCCTCTCAAAAGACGTCGAGGAAAGTTTTGTGTGATAAAGGTCAACGCTCAAACTCGGTCATGGCGGCGCCTTCTTGGACTGCCCTCGACGCTATCATGGACTATCGAGCGGCTAATGCCATTTTGAAACTGTCACAAAATTATGACTATCTCGGCGTCGAAAGGCAGAAAGGCAAAAAGACCAGAGTTCGCGTGTTGAAGCCCAGAAGCGGTGCCATCCCGTTTCCCATGCGACCTAGACCCTTGTCGGTTTTGCTTGATGGGTCGGGGCCCCAAGTGCAATCTTCGAACGCTGGCGTCTGAACCTGATTGTCCATGTGATTCAACAGTAGAGCGTTCTGCAGTAACCCGCTTCCCCAATTCGAGTCAGCTTGCATGAAGTACCGACCAAAGCACTCCTAACCCAGGTTCATCACCACCTAAATCCAGACATCATGCAATCTCGAACAAATCGTGTTCCAACCTCCCCCCTCCAGGTTGACGGATGCTAGTAAGCCTATTTTCAAGGGGTTCTCTGTTACGGAAAACACCGCACCAACACCACACTATTCACCAAGAAGGAAGTGAGGTTCTAGCCAATATGCAAGAAACGTTACTGCGACCACTTTTGCTTTGCCCTAATCCAAATAGCTGCGCGCGCGAGCTTTTGCGCTGGTGATTTGTGAGAGGTTTCACTTGGCCAAAATACTGTTGATGCTTTCTCGATTGACGCCATCGTCGTCTTTTCCTTCCAAGTGCTCCTTGGCAAGAGACAACTGCTAGGCACTCATCATGTCCAGCTCTCATTGTCACCGCCGAATGGAAAGGCATCGCGGTCCGGCCCCGTAGAAAGGCATGGATCATTAGTGATTCGGAGTATCCGTACATTGCGTCAAGGAATTGACCGTCCCTCATAATTTCTCTTTCCACCTAGTCACAACAGTCTCAATGACTTTCGTTAGCCCTTCCATCTCTTCCTCGACCGTCAGGCCCGAGAAATTCATGCTACAACCAACGTACACAGGCAGCGCCGTCTTCCGAGCCAGTATCTTAGCCACCCGATTGGCGTAATCGATGCTTGAGTCGGACGAATATATGGCAGTACTGATTACATTTGATTGATTCGTGCGCTTTTAAAATCGTCAGACAAGGGCTGGAAACAATGCTTCCAGTCCGACAAAGTGACGCTTCAAGCACTTACGTCTGGCATGGCATAGACAAAGCTACCCATTGGAGCTAGCGTTGAAGCAGATTCACCGACAGCGGTTGTAGTTAGGAATAGTGTTGTAGACGTAGCCAGGAATGTAAGGTGAGCTTGAAGGATAATATGTGGCGCTTTCGGATGTGGAAAAGAGAGTTCCAGAGGCTTGGATGAGGGATACATCACTATACGTCCGTAGGCGGCGTTGCTGATGTTGACTGTGCCGCGTGGGGAGAAGGATATGAGTGATGTTAAGAAAGTCTGAGTAGAAAATGTCACAATATTCGGAGAAGGTAGGAACCTCGTAAGAGCGCCAAGACCTAAATATTTTCAGAATTCTAGCCCTCAATCCCGTCCCAATGCTCCAATGGTTCCACACCGTGTTATTGGTTTTCACTCGAAGGACAACAATAGGAACAACACCACCAGTGATATGGATACCTTGGACACACGGGTCCCATTCGACCCTTTGTCCGACCTAGAGGAACGTCGAGTGATATTTGCCGCGCTTGACTCTTTCCAGTGAGTTCTCTCCTCAGGTGTAGCGAAGCCACCAAGTTAGTGAACCTTCATTCTTTCAGCCCTTTGACTGATAACAGACAGTATCGCAAAAACGAACACTACAACGTGACTCATCGAAGACGGCAGAATTTGTACAGTCTTCCAACTTCGCAATGGCAGATGCTCTCTGACCCGCCATTCTCGCTACTTGACAACCTCAACGCCGTTGATGATGCCATAGACCACAATGCAGAAATAGCAGATGAAATCCTTGCCCATGGACTCGAGGCTTTCGGACTACCAACCGACCCTCCAAAGGGTTCAGGCAAGGACTGGACGGGTAAAGCAAGGCCACACGATATCGCTAAAGCACATTCTACCATTCGCCAATTTTACCGAGACTGGAGTCATGAGGGATATTCAGAAAGGAGGTTCTGCAACGACATTGCACTTCAAGATCTTAAATGGGCACTGAACGGGCCTCTTTCACACAATACTTCGTCTAAGCCAGCACCCAAAATCCTCGTTCCAGGAGCTGGGTTGGGCAGATTGGTGTTTGACCTGGCCCTCGCAGGCTACGATGTCGAGGGTAATGAGCTCTCTTATCACCAACTGCTGGCTAGCAACTGGATCTTGAATCAAGCGCATGCGAAAATGGCGTATCCTTTGTTCCCCTTCGCGTCAACATTCTCCAACGTCGTATCACGGAAAGACCAGCTTCGAAGAGTCTTGATACCGGACGTCCACCCTGGACAGGTATCTGCAGCGGCAGCTGCACAGGGATCGTCGGTTGGACGGATGGACATGACGGCAGCCGATTTTGTGGTTCTTTATAGCGATGCAGCCCAGCGAGAGACCTTTGACGCTGTGGTCGCAGTCTTCTTCATCGACACTGCCCCGAACCTCATCAGGTACATCAAGACGATCCACAATTGCTTGAAACCAGGAGGTGTGTTTGTGAACCTTGGGCCGTTGCTATGGCACTTCGACGACCGAGCACCAAATCTAAATGGCAACAAAGACGAATCAAACGTCGCAACAAACAGCCGCAAAGATCAGGGAATCGGGGAGCCTGGAAGTTTTGAACTTACGAATGAGGAAGTACTTCTCCTGGTTGAGAAGTTGGGGTTTGAAATTGAAAAACAAGAGATTCTAAACGAAGGCGTTGGTTATATTCAGAACCCACAGAGCATGATCCAGAACATGTACCGAGTCTCCCACTGGATAGCAAGAAAACCTAGTTGACGGTGTAGTTGGACGTTTTGGGAAGGGGTTCAGAAGTGGCTTCAACAAGTGAGATTCATGGACAACAGAGAGCAAGGAAATTGCTGAACAGCGAGTATTAATGAGCTCTGAGAAGCTGACGACGTAGAACAGAAGGATAGGGTGGGCGACGACAAAAACTCGTCGTCGTCATTTAGGGAATGGGGATTACGGTAGTAGCTGTAAGAAAAGGGAGGAGCAGGGGGCGTTCAGCCCGTCGCGAACTTTCCGCCGACCGCAGGCCTAGAAGTGCAAGGCCGGGTGGGGGCTTCCTTCCATAATCTGGAAGCGATCTGAGAGCAATTTGGGCCTCGAAGACAAAGTTTGATCACGTTGTGCACCGTTTCAGTCTCTCCCGCGCATGCAGCCTCATCCTGTACATCGTCTCGGCTTCCCCATATCCAAGTTCCCGCAAGTGACAATAGACAAAGGACTTTTGCACGATTCACGAACCAGCGACTGCGGACAAAGCGACAATCGCTAGGGACCCAAACCGACCGGCGCCCTTGCAGCCCTACACAGCCCTCAGCCGCGCCGCTAAGGTCAGACATTCAATTGCTCGGACCTGAAGACCCGCACCCAGAATAACGCTCCCCCAGGCCCGCAGCTGACAATTTTCTCCTTTCCTCGCATTGTCCTCCCCGTCCGTCTCATGGATGCCATGAGCACTCGCTTTCAAAAATTCGGATTTGGATCAAAGCGAAAGAGCAACGTTCAGACGGCCATTGTTGCAACCAACGGAACTCCTGCCACTACCCCTCCTCCAAATTCTTCCACCACCAGCCTCCCCCAGTCCTCGATGAATCCGCAACCCAACGGCCTTGGTCGTCCTCCAAGCTACTCAAACTATAACGCTGGCCGGCCACAAAGCCCCATGCCCCCCCAAAACCAACAAGTTGCAGCACACCATCCACCTCCAATAGATACCAGCCAAAGATACCCAGGCACCAACCCGACGATGGGTGCACCTCAGCCTCCTGGCTATGGTGGAGCTTATGGCCAACAACCAGCGCCGGTTCCTCAGCCGCTCGGACAGTATGGACCGATGCGCCCTGTAGCAGAAGCACCAGGAGAAGCAAGAAACAAAGCTCAACTCATCGTGGGGATTGATTTTGTAAGTCGACGTTGCTTATCAACCGAAGATGATACTCCATCGACTGACATGCGCAGGGAACCACATTTTCTGGCGTTGCATTCGCCTTTGCAACCAACACCGAGGCCAAAGAAGATATCATCACTGAATGGCCTGGCGCAGGAAATCAGACGAAGCAAAAGGTTGGCTTTCCTGGCCTTACCAACCCAGCAGCCTTTGCTGACTAATTTTTCCCCCAGATCCCAACAGTCCTCTACTACGATCAATACCAGAAAGTTGTGGGGTGGGGTCCTGACATTGCTGATGCGCTGGCCCCGACTGGCTATCCGAAACCGGGTGTGCAGAAGGTCGAATGGTTCAAGCTTCAGCTCATGCTATCTGGAAACACATACATCGACCCAATAAATCTCCCTCCTCTTCCACCTGGAAAGTCGGAGATCGATGTTGCAGCAGATTACTTGTTCAAGTTACGGCAGGCTATGCGAGCGCAGCTTCAGAAGACACTGGGCGAGGTGTTCAACCGCGAGGAACGCAACATCCGCTACTTCCTTACAGTCCCAGCCATCTGGAACGATGCTGGTAAAGCGGCTACGCGCGCTGCTGCCATCCAAGCTGGCTTCCTACGTGATGAGAATGACACTCGACTAACTTTGATCACAGAACCTGAAGCTGCTGCCATGTTTTGTTCCAAGACCGGCCTTTTGAACCTCAAGATCCATGATGCAGTCCTTATTGTTGACTGCGGAGGCGGGACTGTGGATTTGATTGCCTATGAAGTTGAAGAAGAGACACCATTCTCCGTCGCCGAGTGCACGGCCGGCAGCGGAGATAGTTGCGGTTCAACAGCGCTTAATCGCAATTTCAGCAACATCCTCCGTGCGAAGATCAGAAAGATGAAGCTCCCTGATGGTTCAAGAACGGCCGGCAAGGTGTATGCCAAATGTATCATGGACTTCGAGAACAGAATCAAAGCCGATTTCCGCAACAACGGTCAGAAGTGGGCCGTCGATGTCGGGATCGAGGCGGAATTCCCAGAAGCCGGGATCGAAGAGGGTTATATGACGTTCACAAACGAGGAAATCCTCCAGTGTTTTGAGCCGGTTGTGAACAGGATCCTGGAGCTGGTAAGGAACCAGATTATTGCAATTCAGGCACAGAACAGGTCGCTGCAGAACGTGCTTGTCGTGGGTGGGTTCGGTGCGAGCGAGTACTTGTTCTCGCAAATTAAGCTACACGTGCCGCCTCAATTCCAGCCAAAGGTTGTTCGGCCCATGGACTCAGTCGCGGCAATCGTGAAAGGCGCCGTCACAGCCGGCATTACCGAACGAGTCGTCACGAGTAGAGTCGCAAGAAGACATTACCTCATGGCTACGTTGCAACCGTTCAAAGAAGGCCATCATCCCGAGCAGTACCGCGTCCCAAGTCTTGATGGTAAGGATCGGTGCAAGTATACAAGGCAAATATTTGTGCAGAAGGGCGAGAGAGTAAAGATTGGCGAACCTGTCAAGGTCTCCTTCTTCCGCCAGGTGGCGCCGGGGGCCACTCTCATGTACGAAGATATCCTTTACGCATGTGATGAAGATGTTTGGTAAGTTCAATATTGGATTCTGGGGCAGGAAATTGCTGACCTCGTGTTTCAGTCCTGAATACACCAAAGACCCACGCATCAAGGAAGTCGTCACCCTCACCTCCGACCTATCGAGGAAGAACCTAGAGAAAGATTTCGAAAGGATGGACACGCCGCAGGGTACCTTCTACCGTGTCTATTTCGACATCTACTTGACGCTTGACGGCAGCGAGTTTAATGCGGAGTTGGTATGTCAAGGGGACGTCATGGGCAGGTGCACTGCACGGTTCAGATAATGGAGAGCCCAGCAAAAAAGGAACACGATAAGCGGGCTTTCGTTTTGCGAGCGGGAGGGGTGTGTTGTAGAGCCTACTCAGGAAGATGCGTGGAGAGATGACAACTCGGTGCGCGAATTCTGTTCTGGGGCCTGCATGTGCATATTTTGGCTCCGTCCGAAGGAAAACCTGCTAGCACTGGCGTCAGATGGTTTCTTGCAAAAATCTGGCGTTGGAGCCGTTGCGCGTGATAAGACAGATAGGAAGGAGGACAGGAGATGTAGGAGCTAATTGCGTACGAGGAATTTGTAGCACGATCATAGCGAAGAAGGAGTAAAAGGAGTATTTCAACCAAAATAGTACTATGGGTTTATTCCTCGAAACCTCTTGTCCAATGCTGCCCTCCGCACAAGGATCCATCCGCAAATGAGAAAGACAGAAAGAAAAGGCTCTAAGAAAGGCGTAACAGGAGAGGTCAGTCAAGAATGCGAAGCAACCGAAGAGCCTCGTACGCGAAATCCAAGAAATGAACTTCGTGTAGATTGGTGTATAGGGGAGAACAGAACAGAACGCTGTAGACCAACGGTCTAGAATCAAGGCGAGATCTTTTGGCTCTAGCAACCTGGAATAGCCCACCAAAACTCCATACGAATGCTAGTTGGGTATATATGCAATTTCCAAGTGTACGCCCTCGTTATGTTGACTCTGATTGTACTGTTTGCCTATGTTTGGGATTAGTGGATTGCCCCCTTGACCGTCATTGTAGAACTCACACAAGCCAGTCCATACCCTCCGTGATGCCTTTACCGTCAATCGCAGAACAAGCGACGATACTCCAATTCCGATCTCTTAGCTCTCCAAGCTTGAGTGCTTCTGATATTTCTCCTGCTCCTTGAGCGTCCGGCTGGTCCTGTTTGTTCGCGAACACTAGCAGCGCAGCGTCTCGTAACTCCTCCTCGTTTAGCATGGACCGGAGCTCGTCCGCGGCGATTTCGAGGCGTTCTATGTCTGTGGAGTCGATGACAAAGATGACGGCTGCTGTGTTGGCGTAGTAGCACCGCCAGTACGGTCGTATTGACGTTTGTCCTCCGAGATCCTGGATCGGTCAGCTCGCAGCATGATAGATAGAGGGACTGTACCTTACCCAGACATTGAAGTTCAGATTTCCGTATGTCACGGACCTATCAGGCTCTCAGTGAAGGTTCGATGAGGCGCAAGGCAAAAGGGCCACAAACTCGACATTGAACCCGATGGTAGGTATTGTCGTTACTACCTCGCCAATCTGGTTGTAAGTCAGATCGATGCTATTCCTGAGTAGCGCCCTCACGGCTTTTCACTGCTGACCTTAAGTCTGTAGAGTAATGTTGTCTTGCCCGCGTTGTCCTGATTGTTGCATAAGCTTTCTGCCTGCGCAGACGAAAGCTGCTCATGACGAGCTAGTCGCCCTCACCAGTCCCAGAATCAATATTCTAATCTCTTTCTTGCCCCATATAAGCCCGGTGAAGAGCTTAGATATACTTGCGCCCATGACGCCGTTCTCCCCCAACTCCTCCGTAAAGTACGGGCTTGGTTGGTAGTCGTCACAGGGTCTGAGGTTTGGGAACGGTGATGCTGCTATTTTATGGATTCTGCTATGAAAGCACACAGGGGCGTGCTATAGATTACAGTCGCAGAAGTGAAGAAAGGAGATTCAAGATAAATTATGTTGTATTGTGTACAAGCTGATGGTCATGTGGGATTTGCGGCGGAGGAAAAGTAAAGTGATCGACAATGTACTTTTTATGATACGCATTTCGCGACCGAAAGAGCTTCTCCATGTGTAGCGGTCACTGCCGGACAGCTGTAGCGCACGACATCACTGGCCGGCCTCGTATCTCGGGCCATTTCCCAAGCTTCAATACATAAAACTCCATGAACTTCTGTGAATGATCCTAGGATTGGTGTCCTAGACGAGACAGACTCCTCCGAAACGGTACCAGCATCTTCTAAGGAACTGCCCTGCGTTCAGCATGGTCGGGAAGAAGTCTGGAAAGGCTCTCCTGCGGGAGGAGGGTATGCAAGTCCGTGGAGAACACTTTGGACAGCAGAAGCTAACCACTAATAGGCCTCGAACGAACGGACAACAATATGGAAATGACGAGCTGGCCCATGGTCAATCCCATAAATCAAAAGAACTACTATACAGAATACCTGAAGCGCGATGACCAGATCTTGGCCTTCCGCTTGCAGCAAGAAGAAGCTCGGAACAGAATGACAAAACAAGCAAAGGACCGTGACAGAGCACTGGCCCAAGGGAAGCCCGTTGGACCAGACGGTGATGTGGAAATGGATGAGGACCAAGAAGAGGCGGAAGACGAGGCACATAGTGGCTCCAAGACAATTGTTATACATATCGGGAGCCAGAACATGCGCATCGGACTAGCAAGCGACGCTCTACCAAAGACCGTGCCTATGGTCATTGCAAAGAAAGCCGAGCAGAATGAGTCTGAAGAGGGTGACGGCGAGCCGAAACCGAAGAGGCTGAAGCTCGATGACGGCAGTCCAGCTGAACCAGAGAAGATGTTCGGAGAACAGGTGAGCCTATATCATTTCTAGCAACTCTTGAATACTGAGGTTATCCAGTTTGCGTCACAATACAATGCTATGTCCACGGAGCTGAAGACACATATGCGTTTGAACAAGCGACGAGTACTGCCAAACTCCAAAGAGATGGTGGTGAATTACAACCGCAGGACGCCGCCTGACACGATCCCCGAGCACAACGACCCAATGCGCATTGATTGGACAGAACTGCCACCTGACCCAAGCGAAGCTCCTAAGTATATCACGGGCAAAGAGGCACTGCGAATACCAGACAACTCAAGACCGAGGTACAGGCTCTATTGGCCTATAACACATGGATGGGTCAACGAGCAGGACTATGAATCGAAGAGGTTTCTCTACCACGACATTCAGACCATCATCGAAGAGGCAGTAAAATCCCAACTTGGCCTTGCGATCCGAGATTGGGCCCAGTATAGCTGTGTCTTCATCATTCCTGACCTGTACGACAAGACCTATGTGACAAGCCTTTTGAACATGGGGATAGCAGAATTCGGTTTCGGGCGAGTGTCCTTCTTCCAGGAGAGCCTGGCAGCTTCCTTTGGTGCAGGGTATACCACAACGTGTATTGTGGATATCGGAGCACAGAAAACCTCCATTTGCTGTGTCGAAGAAGGAATGTGCATCGAAAACTCGCGTGTCAATCTGAAATATGGTGGTCAAGACGTCACAGAGACGTTCATCAAGATGATGCTCTTTGATCATTTCCCGTACGCAGATATCAACCTCAAAAGACGTTATGACTACCTGCTAGCTGAGGAGCTGAAGCAGCGCTTCTGCACGATGAACGAAGCTGATGTCTCTGTCCAACTTTTTGACTTCCACCTTCGCGCTTCCGGCCAAGACACGCGCAAATACACGTTCAAAGCGTACGACGAGGTCTTATTGGCGCCATTGGGCTTCTTCAAACCCGCTATATTCGACGGCCAGGGCAAGCTGGACGGCCGACGGAAACTCATCAACCGGTCATACGACATCTACGACGGCAAGCCCAATGATCCAACATCACAAGCCCAAGCCGAGATCTTGACAGCCATCGCGCCAGCTGCTGCCGCAACGACTGCCACAAACGGCGCCAATGCCACGAATGGCGCCAACGGCCATAACAATGGCCCCGACGAAGAATCCAAGGACCTCCTCCAACCGCGCCTCCAATCGTTCAGCCGCCTTCAAGATGGCGGATCCAAAACTCCCCTTTCCTCTATCGCCGGTTCACCTGCTCCCGAGCTCGAAGCCACCCCTCAACCAGACCTGAAAGACACCGCTGACGGCGCCAATGACTCCGACGCTGAGGAGCCCGTCTCCATCGAGCGCCGCGACGACATCCTCCCCGTCTACCCCCTCGACTCCGCAATCCTCACATCCATTATCCACGCCGCACGCTCCTCGCCGCAGAAAACACGTGACTTCCTCGGTGGCATCATGCTGATTGGCGGGTCGTCGACGATCCCGGGACTGGCAGGGCACCTGGAGGAGGCGCTGCAGGCGCTGCAGCCCGGGTATGCAAAGGATGTCATGATTGGGCGGCCGCCGAGAGAACTGGATGCGCAAGTTGTGGTGTGGAAGGGTGGAAGTGTGTTTGGGAGGATGGCGAGAACGAACGACTCTTGGTGAGTTTAACATTTCCTCATTTGTCCGTATTGGTGCTACTTTTGTTGTCGTATGTGAAAGGACAAAATTTTTGCTGACATGGTGTTTGTAGGGTTTCGGCCATGGAGTACGAGCGCTTGGGAGACAGGATTTTGGCTTATAAGTGCATGTGGGCCTTTTAGAGGAGGATGAGCGCCTTGGGGGGTCTGTTGCAGCGCGGGCATGCTAACAACTTGGTCACGGTTGTGAATTGTGTCTAAATCTGACATCCATCGCTCGGGGCCGAAATCAGCCACCTCGAAGTAGACAAAATCAAATAGAGAGTTCAAACGTCTTCTAACGCAGGAAGACATGGTTTTTTTCCGAGGCCCTGAAAATGGTCTTGGTTTGGGTATCCAGCTTTAATTAACGCTCTCAAGAAAGTATAACGACCACGCCCTAGCTTACACAGCATTGTCTCTACAGAAGGCACGCCCGCTGAATACCAAACCAGAGAGGATCGCCTCTGTGCTGTCTCCAATGCCCATGCGCTCCATCAGCTGTCTGACCCTAAACATTTCCTCGAGGAGTTCGGGCGTATTGGGGTTCTGCATTTCACTGACGTGTCGCCAGGCGCAGAGCTCCAAATCGGCCACTGAACATCCATGGCTACGCTCTGGCGGATCGGCGGGCGTGTCACGGCCGGCAGTGAGCAGGATGTGCGTTAGCAAGTGTATGCGGTCTGCGTCTGTCTCTCAGCACGCCAGATGTCTGGTCTAGGGTGGTCATAAAAAGGGGGGGACTCACCATCATTACCAAGGTCTTCCGTATATGCCACGTTCTCTGGCCACCAAGCAGGCATACTTAAATGGTTATGGTAGATGCTAAAGGGGGTTAGAAATGCTTTTAGATAGAGCGGGGAGCGGAGGGGGGGAGAGGGGGTCGTACTGTGGCTCGATGACGCGAAGCCACTTCTTCGTCATCATCCTGCAGTCTGTCTCCTGCGCAGCGTGGAAGCCCAGAATGAAGTACTTGGCTATCGCGGCGTGGTCTGAGATGCACAGGGAGAAATTGGGCGTCCGGTGCAGATCACAGGGTGTCGGAGAGATGTGCGAGAGGAAGTGACATGTCGTCTCGCTGTGGCCGGAATCGCCGGGTCTGCGAGCAAAGGCTTGGTGGATCTCGACGACGGCGCTGCGGCATATTTGGATAGTGGGGGAGATTTGGACGTAAGGGAGGGCTTCATTGCGGATTTGCTTGGAGAGGGAGAGGATGTTGCAATTGGTAAGGGTCACGATTGTGGGTTGCTCGAGGAGCTGCCGGTCGGGGGCGAGGAAGCGGGGACGGACGTGGACTGTAAAGGTGCTGCAGGTGAGTTTGTAAATCATGACGCGGGTCTCGGGTGGAAGGTCGAGGAAGGTGGGTTTGCCGAATGGAGGTGAATAGGCTGTGGTTGGCATGGTGAGCGGGGAGGAGAGTTTGTGGGCAATGTGGAATCAATAGCGGATGGGGCTTTCAATTGCTGATCATGCGTCGAGCAAGATGCGGTTGTCCCGTTTGCAAGCCAGGAGCCGCTGGGTTTCGAGCTTTGAAGCTGAACGCAGTAGACGGAAGCAAACCGGAGTGGAGGAGCGGAAAATTGAAATGAGATAACGCAGACACGTAGAATATAGGGGAGCGGATTTAGGAACCTACCTGTGGCTAAAAGGGACTGGAAAGAGTAGAATTTCGGGATATTTTCTCACTCGAAATCGAACGAGTCAGATACGCACCTCAGCTGCAAGTTCTAACAGCCGGCACTTGCATACAAACCACTTTCCGACTCACCATTGGTACAGGCATGCAGCTCCCAAGTGCTGCCTGGGCTAGTATGCAACTTTGCTGGCAGCATAACTGTGTCAGCCGCCTGGAGACTCTGTTACAGTGTGTTGATTTAAGTAGTGTGGTTCGGATGGAGCCATATCGCGCCGCCGGAACGCATTCCCCGCTCCAGTAAGCAGTTGCCGAACACTGTAAGCAAGAAGCTCCGCTCAGCCAGGGCACAGCCTATAAGCGATAAGCCCTTAATTAGCCGGCAAAACGGCTGTCTAGGTGGGGATGTACAGCAAAACAATGCAAGCATGATGATCTATTCGGAAGTTACACCCATGAAGGAGCAGTCCTGTGAGCCTTATATCCCTGAGGAGCATAGACCATGGACGTCTTAGCAGAGATTTTGCAGCTACCAGAACAGACCATAGGCAGTGCGAGGGCATGGGTGATGTACGAGGTGACAAGAATGAGCCTTACGATATTAGTCTGACGAGCCTTCCATTTCAAAAGAACTTGGGGGAACAGGCCCCTGGCATAGCCTTGCCAGGGGGTGGAGAGAGCTCTCCCAGTAGACTTTAGGAAATCAACAAAGCTCCACATCATGCCGTCCAAACGATCACCGGATTAAAATCATCGACCACTATTTCTGCAGAGCCAGCATTGGCTCCGGTTAAATGGTCCTCCCGTTGCAATACCTAGGATCCGTGGATCTAATGGAGATAGGCGCAGAAGTCTTTAGCGACAACGTCTAAGAATGCATACCTGGGTTGTTAACGATGGAGTCTCATACATAAATCCCTAACAGTGCCGCTTACCATACCGTAGACACCAACGTGAGGTGTTTCCTAGTTGTGTTCCAGTCGCCGATTATCGCCGGGGAATTTACTCAGAAGCCAGTGTGCACCTGAACACGTCCCTTTTCCAAAGTATGGCCCGAAGCCGGGACTTTAAGCCGGAGGCGTCTTCTCTAACCGCCCTTTTACGTTCACCTCTCTGCGCCTTACATATTCTAGATCTCTGTTACAATTTTCGATTGATTCCTCTAATTCTCTGATCGCGCTGTTTCGTTCTAAACTCTCTCCAGCCTATAAGACTTATTTGTCTTCCCTGCGAGCCGTCCGCAGCGACTTCTTTTATCAGCCGTAACTCCTTTTGTGCTTCGGTCTTTGTCCTTTACAAGGCGTCTATCAATTCCTTTTCTCTTTCTAAATCCTCGAGTCGACCCCGTTCCGTGATGAATTCATGGTTAGATAACCTTGAATGGATCGGATCTGGGTCGTTCTTGAAAATCTCTGCGCGTCTTTCCTTCAGGAACCTCTCGAACCCCCAAATCACCCTGTCTCGGTATTTGTAGAAGTCCGTCACATTGCCAGTGTCCATGGCATCTTTCGCTAGGTGCAAGTTCTCGTTCTGAAGAAATATTTGGTAGAACTCAGCAGGGGTATAACGGTAGCCGTAGCCCTCCAAGTTGTCATACATCTTAGGTAGGTCTATGATTGGGCGATCACTTTTCGCGAGTTTGCTCAGTTCGGTAGCGAATTGCGGAGATACGCCAGTAAATTCGATGTGTTGAAGCCGACGCAGTAAGTTTAAAGGCCGCAGGATCTCTTCGTCGGAAGAAATTTCATCTTGCATAGGACCGTATATGCGATTTTCCAGACGGATATCCAAGCTGCGCCACTGAGGGTTTGCCTGGAGAATTTTGACCAACTCTCGCACGACTTCCCGTATGGCCTTAGAAGTGTGAAATAATGGAATGCTAGCATCGATTGTGATTCGCAATTTCCGTGCTCGAGCATTGAACGACTCTGATATGCTTGTTAAACTTGACAGATGACCCATCCACTCAAACCTAGGTCCGCAAGGATATCCTGGATTGAAAGAGGCCACCACGTCTATCGTGTTCTCCTCGTAGAGTACGAGACCGCCTTCTTCGTTCAGTTTGCGACAGACCGCTAGAATCTCTGGATAGAGAGTATAGTTGGTTCCTGTAACCCCATCGGCCCAGGACTGAGGCCCCACAGGATAGAACAACATCGGTAAGGTATTAGCTTGCTCGGAAGCTTCTCGAAATAATCTTAGTGGTTCCGGAGCCCGTAACAACTCTCTGAGTATTTCCAACCTGATCTCCGCAGGCAATTCCATGAAGGGAGACTTTTTCTTGGGTGATGGTCGGGTTTGCCTCTTTGACCGCGATCGGCGGAGAGCTCCCAGATTGTATGAGGGACGTTTGCGAGGAAGACCGTTGGAGGCTTGAGTGGCGTTTCGTCTCCTCATGTTTAGGTTTGGTTGAGTAAGTTATTTCTCTTAGACCGTGTTCTGCAGTTGACGCGAGTTAGGTCGACGAAATGAAGTCAAAAGCTCAGCGTGTATATCGATTTTGGCGGAAGGACCATGTGTGGGAATGTTCTGGTTGAAATACACTGGCTACTTTTCTGTAACGGACGTTCATGAATGAGTAAAGTCCGGGGGCGCACAAAGGTGAACATATTAGTTGGAGCCAGTCTAGCAAGACAAAAAGACGTTATGTGGCCCCACAGGCATCTTCAACCAAGCTAGCAGAAATGGGAACAGCATTGCCTGGTCAACGAGGTCAACGGGATGATTCGGGGCAAGCAATTTCCGCAAGCACATTGCACTCATAAGCAACTTCGGTTATCGAAGCAGGTAGGGCTTCGGGGTAGGGCTCACAGGTAGATTTTGCTAGCCATACACATACAAATGGTACCTCGTCGACCAATATTCTGACTGTTACATCTCGGTGCCGCCAACCTTGGTATACAAACCCTCGGCGTTGCAAAATGTCTAGCCCTAGCCCTGACCCGGTTTTTGTCGCACACCCCTTTGTGTCCTCCACACCTGCGCGGCCTTGTGGAGGACACCGCCCAAGCCTGCGACAATTTCCGGTTGCCTCCACCCTGTCGAGGGAGGGGGTTTTGAGTCTGGTAAGGCTTGTTCAGCTCGTCTGTAAGGCTATGCGCTCCACATAAGGTACAGAAGCCGAAATGGGCGAAGTTTAGAAAGACTCACGGCAAGGCCTCTGGCAGATCCTATACGGGCGCGGCTGCTGACTTAGCAGCAGGTCAGGCGGAATAGAGAAGCAGGTTGGCCGCTGCTCAAATAGCCAGGCCAGATGCTCTAGAGAGCGACATTGAGGACGTTATTGTGTCTAGTACCTCCGCTGGCAGGCGAGTCGCAGGAAGGTACTACTACAACTTTAGCTATAAGGACACCTGGACGCGTTCCAGGACCCCCCGAGTTAATCCCTGTCCTAGCATCTGAGCCCCAAGGTAAGTCTGAAGCTCATGTACAATCTCCGGCATCGACTGCCCCTGCAAGGATCGAACAGGGTCCCTGGAAGGAGCGCCGCGTGCCTAAATAAGTTGTACAGGGACAGCCAGTACGAGCTATGATTAGCTAGAAGTGACGGCGAGGTCTAGGGGCGCAGGTATAGTGGCGACAACGAGGTTGGGGGGCGATATCGAGGTCTATAGCTATCTCATATAGCCTGGAAAGTGATGAGGACTCCTTAGGCGCGTGCCCATACAATTTACTATGCGTCTACGTCATCTCTGACTCAATAGCCGAAGTTGTTTGTGAGTGCAATATGCTTGTGGAAGTGGCTAGCCCCAAGTCATCCCGCCTGGGGGCGCCTGCGGGGCGTTGGGGGGTCAACTCTCAACACGCTTCCATAGAGTGTAAATCTCAGCTTTCTCGCCCGCCGTTTGCGATCTGGGAATTTCAGGCGCGGCTACCCACCATTAGCGTTCTCCATGAATTAGATATGGAGCAATTAAACACCAGACCCTCTCTCCCTTGTCATGTCCACGCAATCGCTACCTTCTATGGCACCGAAATGCCCTAACATAAACCCAGACGCAACCGCACACGCTCGATGCTACTATTGGCCGGCCCAACCCTCGATACCGTTCTCTCTGCACAGTTTCTGAAACCGCAAAGCATGCCTGCTCCTCCGCGCCTCGATCTTTCTGCTCAGCAGGTGGAGGCCGTCCCGTTACACCGCGATTGGCCCGAACCTAGCCAGTCCTGAGGAAGAGATGTGTCTCCGTTATTGGGAGCCATGCGTTACAGAAGAGCACGCCACAGAGCCGGCGGTCATTAAGAGGGTTAGCTCTGATAAATTCTGGGTTTACCGAGAAGATAGCGAGACAGAATCTTGTGTACTCGTCAGGGGAAAAGGCTACGTCCTTGAAAATCCTCTGTTGTTTTTAGAAAGGCGCATCAAACTAGATACCCTCGGACAACTGTGGCTAGAAATGACCTACAACGCTGAGGCGAATGTTAAGCATGCAGCAATCCTCATAAACGAGGGAGGGAACCACAAAGGCTTGGGAAAGGATGAGGATACAGTCCGTTCAACCAAGTCACCATTCCTGTCTGAGAAATTGCTGACATTACACAGGCGAGCGCTAAACAAACTGCTTCTCTGCCGATACTGGCGAAGCTTTCGAGTCTCATCTACTGAAACTTTCGACAGCGGCTCTGTTCAGCATGCAAACAACCATTGAAGAGGATGTGATCTGGCTGGATGGCTAGCTTCCACTAGAACTTTCTAGCAAGGATCAAAAACATGGAATTCTTGCAGCAAAGCTTCTCATGGAGTTTCACAAGAAGTTCCTGCCTAACAAGAGGCTGGAGGAGAAGTTCCAGAAACAGTGGCCAAGGGTAAGAAGACCTTTCAAATGATTGTAAAGCACCTTCAGAGTTGTTAAATCGGGCTTCGCTTTTGAAAAACAGGAAGTTTCAAGGACGGACACTGCAAGGGGTTGCACAGGGGAGAGTGCGAAAGGGAAAGCCCCACGAGGGGAGGCGGCGGAGTTGGAGGAACTACAGGTTGATGCTCACCAGCAAAGAGTTAAATCGGGAGACGATGCGAGAAATGAAGCCTGGACCATTGCAAAGCCTGCAGCTGGTGGCTCAACCAGCAGAGATAGCACAGGAAACGCTCAAGTGCATGCTTTTTTGCGAGAACTTTCGCAAGCTCTACTGCCGGAATATTTCTCCCATCCTATCATGAGTCACTAGGACGGATACGATGGCCGCTGCTGATGCTGGCTAAGCGGGATGCTTGTACATCCGCCTCGTGTCAGCAGTCGCTTGACTAGTCTTCAAGGATGAACTCTAGCTCTAAGGAGGTAGGAGGTAAGAAGGGTGGGCTCTGTTCAGAAGTGCCGTGTTGACAGCTATGACAAAATGCCGGCGAGCAGTGCCACTGCCATTAAATCTGTGATCAATACGGATGGAAGTCCAAGATAACGTCATTGCTGCGAACAAGAAGCGATCTGTCGTCCGGTACTCCCTTGTTCCTTCTCTTGTCGGCTTTTCTCCCGTGCTACTTGTTTCTGTTCAAGCCTCTGCCCCGAAGCCCGAGCCCTCTCGGCCCTGCCCTGTTCACGCTCTGCCTAAAAGTTCAGAACATCAGTGATGCCTTCGCTTTCCTCCACGCAATTGTGTCTGCATCCAGGTCCCTCACCACTCCCTCGACAGTTGCGCCTCTGACTATTTGTTTGTGCGTGAAGAACACATTCACTCTCTTGAGATACCGCCAACATTATCCCCATCAAGCTGGATCGTTGTCGATGTTCCTCACCTCAGCAAAAGCTGTCAACATAACGCGATGGACATTCTAGCAGAGCTGACTGACTCAACGGTGATTCTGGTAATTGTCCTACGCGAATGTAATGCCTAAATAGTGCTTGTAGCAGCGGATATCACTTCTGTGAGATGTGTCAAACAGCCTTCCACGTCGGTCATTGAATCTCCTTTACGGCTGTTAAACCATTCCCTGACCAGACATTCAATTGGACACTGCCGGAAACGAGGCCACATTGCACTCCACGGAAGCAGCTTGCCTACTCGCTGTCGGAGAGGATATTTGGGCTCAAATCTGGGAGATGCGAGCCGGGCAACTGCCATCCAATTTGGAGACCTCCAACCTCTTCTGGGCTGCCCTTCACCAACAGGGGTGCGCCCGGCAATTCCCACAGCGTGCCTTGAATTGCAGCTTCGCATACCCATTCCTGACAACGTTCGATTGCATAATCTATCTCCCTGAAACCAGGTATCGGCACGTCGATCCTTGCGATCTGTAGCTTGTGTTTCTGATTATCGGACATGGCAACCCAGACTTTGCCGAGGAAGCAGTCTTTCCATTTACGGCGTGAGAATGCGGGACTATACTCATGGTCGTCGGTGAAATTGACGATCAGCACTCGCTGAAGACTATGGCTCATTTGCAGAGGCGGAGGGGGGAAGAGCGATGGTGATGACGGAAAGACGCGTCCAGTGAGACCATCTGCGCGGGTGAGAACGAGATGCGTTAGCTGTCTGCATTGTCGAATATCTCTTAAGAAGCGCATGGAAGATACGTCGACGTTGTACAGGGCGAGCCGCTTTAGATTTGGCCACGTCGACCACACGGCCGGATGCTCCCTGTCATGCTCGGTTACGTCCAGGAATAGCTCGTCTCGGGTGCTGACGAACTCTTCGAGGGTAACAAGCTCCTGAAAGGCGGCTTGAAGGAATGGGCGGACGTTATTGGTGTCGTCTTCTGGGTAGAGGCTTCTGAGCGGTATGTCGATTACGAGCCGGGTAAGGTAGTGACCTATTGTCGTGCAAAGACCGAGAACTAATGGTGCAATTTCTGGAGAATCGATTGTGTCATCCGGGAATGGAGCAAGGAAGAGGGAGTTGATGAAAGGCTTTGACGTATTTTCGTGGCAAGTTTCAAGATTGAAGTCGGGTAAGTCACGGTCTAGTGGTAATTGCCGGGGAATCCTACTTCCAAAAGCTCGTTCCACGTGGTGATCGACGAGAGTCCGTTGCAGGAGCCGAAGTCGGTCAGGAGAGTCAACATAAACACAATGGGCGAACAGGAGGCGGGTTGCTGCGTAGTGTATAGTTTTGGAGACTAGGCAGAGCTTCAATAGAGTGCGTGTCACGATGTGGGAGGCGGGAAAAGCGACGGGCGGGTTAGACGGTATGAGACTGTCGATGGTGTGAAGTAGAAGTTCGGTCGGTAGGCGACACCCCCCTTCCATCACTAAGGATACTGAAGAACTACTTTACATTGCTGTCTACAATCGTTGACAGCGTATAACGTGTATAGCTATGATCTGTTCTTTGAGTGAGTGAAAGCTGAGGGCAAACATCCCGCATCAAAGCTCTTCCGACCCACCAACTACTAGGGAGCCAGATTTCTGCTCCAGGAGCTGCTCAAGGTCCTTTCCATTCCGCGGTCGAGCCTCGAGAGCATCATCTTAGCCATCTTCTAGCTTACATTCAGCTCGATACTAGATTCGCCTAACTTTGGGGGACTGGAGCTCGCTACACGTTGCTATTGTGTGGATCTTGACCATTGACAGTTCGCTCCTGCGTTCCACCGAGTCGGTTACAAGGTTAAGTCGAACTAGGTGGCAAAACCAAACTATCGTCCCGATTCAATTCCAGTCACGAGTGGCTAAAGCTTCCTCTTTCTCTTTTCTTTTTGCCCTGGAAGGCGGGCCTACATTGCTAGAAAAGCCGGGCGGTTTTCGTCAGACAGGATCGGACGCTTGGTGCTATACGACACCCGCTGTACCACGGAATATGGTACTGCCAGTGTTGAAAAGATCCTAACAGTCCCCGCTGGTGCTTAAGTATAGCTGGAGGTGCCTGAAGGGAGCTAGAGACGATGACCCAGAAGTCAGGTTTGTAGAGTACCAAAGGAATCACCCACTACCTAGATAGAATGGAAAAGTCCACCCATCTCAACCAGATTCTAATCGCAGGCCCGACCTGCGATTAGCTAAACGCCGGAAAAGTCTGACAACTTCCAAACCACGAATTGATATCAGCGAATGCGGACAAGCCTTAGGCACCATTGTTCCAACGCTGGTACATTGGGAACGAATCTTTGACCACCGACTGCGTTCTCGGCTCCCGCTCCTGAGGTCAGACTTGACTCGTTGGCCAAAATGGATCTCAATGGGTTCTCGACCCACACTCAGCTGGTGTACACGTGACCACAATCTCCAACATTTGCGACGGAAAATCTCGACTTTATGCTCCTTGTGTTCTTGTAAGCCCTGTCAGCCTTCTTACGAGCTTTGCCCAGATCTGCCCAGTCTGACATGCATTTCCAAGATTGCCATTTTGTGACGGCCAAGGATGCCGAGCGCGGTGAGGGCGGAAGTGCCAAGTGCCAAGCCCTGCAGTATGGATCCAAAAGGTGGAGCATATCTTCTTATTCGCCAGCCCAAAGCCCGCGAGACTCTTCAACTTGACTACTTCAGGTCTATTTCTGCACGAACTCAGGTGAGACTACTGTCTGATTTAGTAAGAATGGTCTCGGAAGAAGAGCATATTTAAGACACAACTTGCTAGTCACCATGTACAGGCTGACCTAGGCTAAAACAAGCTCCCCTTATTTTTGGCCAGAATCCTTACGACTTGACTTTAGCGAGAACAGGCCAAGATCACAATGGAGGCCTTTTCTTGCCAATACAATAGCACTCGCGAACCGGAGTCTCAGTCCCCAAATCTCACTAAAATGAGGTAATATGCTCGGAGGATCGACAGAAGATATAAACCTCCCACCGTTGTCGAATGCCACCCAACCTCATCCCTCGCCGACTCATCGCTGACAAATTTCCTTTCTCCCCAACCTCTTCTCCAATATAAATTGGTACACAGCCAAGACATCTTTCGTCTTATCCACTCGTTCCCCCCCGAAAAACTGCCCACACACCATGCATTTCTTCTCCGTCCTCATCCCTGGCCTTCGCCAGCACGACCCTCTTCAGCGTCGCGCTCGCCTGGCCGCCCGTCCGCAACTACCCGGGCGGTGGCAGAGTGCCCGTCGACTGGCACGGCAGCCCGGACTCCGCACCGGGCAAGTTCTGCCTCACCGATGCCGAGGCGCAGAACATCGTGGATGGCTTCGTCGATATGCTCGAAAACACAATGGAAAACTTCAACGTCACACTCGCCAACATGCTGCTCGCCGACGACTTCTCCGACTACTCGGACAGCATCAACTACCTGAAGCGCACCCCCTTGGGCGAAGTCAGCTTCGCCAGCAAGCAGGAGTTCATCGATGGCCAGGGCACGCAGCCGCCGTTCCCCAGCGTCGAGACGCTCAACATGTTCCATACCTGCGACAGCATCGCGTGGCGCTGGCAGGGGAACTACGCGCCGTTGTGGATCAGGGGCATCAACATGTTCTTGATCAATGAGAAGAAGCAGATCAAGACGGTGCTGGTGGAGATGAACAGCGGGGCGTTCTTGAAGAATGTCGGCAAGCCCGAGTGTGACCTGAGCATTGCATACTACAACTGAGCTGTGGCTGTGGTAAGGCATGTAACTGTACGCATGATGGCATAGAAGGGGGCGCATAGCAAGAGGGGAATGTATGATACTTCAATTCAATTCGATAGTCATGACCAATCTTCTCCTATCGCTGGAGACCCTTTTCTTAACCTCAGCTGTGACGAGTCCGCATAAGTTTGTGCACTACAGATTGTAAGGGAGGGCTTTGTTGCTTCGTTTCCATTCCTGCTCCGCCTCGCTCTCCGGTGGTGGTGGCAACAGCCCTCCGACTCTCCACAGATCGAACGGTGTCTCGGCGAAGTTGTGTTCCCATTCTAGTTCCGGTCTGTCTGCGATATGTGGTTTCAAGACCTAGGTTGTTGGTTAGCATTCACTACCTCAAAGCAGCATCGTTTCGATCGTGAACGCACCTGGTTGACCATATCCATCCAACCATTGCGGTGATCTCTTCCAACCTGAGTGTCCGGACTAGGCATCGTTCGCGCAATGTGTTCAGCAGTGATACGGACGAAGTTTTTCCTGGGTTCTCCACCGATGTAGTAGTTGTCCTGCTCGAGGGGAATGAAGAACACGTTGACGTAAAAGGCTGGGAGGTTGATCCCGTTGACGTAGAGGTCTGTTATATCCTTTGCGAGCGCGGCGCGCTGCGCAGGGGTGAAGGTGTCGGGATGAGCATAGATTCTCCAGAGAGGCATGGCTGCTATGTGGGCTGTCTTTGGGCTTGCAAGAATTGGTTGCTGCTTTTGTTTGAGTCGATCAAATCGTGACGAGATTTTGGTGCACACGTCGTGTGTCGCTGTTCTTTTATACTCGACGCCACGGTCCGATAAATAATCAGCTATTGCTGTTGTGTGTAACGGTTCTCCATATTTCCACATCAGCGTTTCTATTTGGAGCCGCACCCATTACCCAAATAGGAAATTGTTTTTCTTGCCTCGGAGTAGTACAAATTGGATCACTAGCTCAATATGGACCACTTGACTCAGCAAAACACACCGCCTCCGAAACAGGACTTTATTTGGCAGCAAATTCAAGGAGTCTCTGAGCCTCAATCCTGATGAGTGGTGATCATAAATTTGATCGCTCTGTAAGTCTTCTGAGAGACTTGTAGGAGTATTCGTTGCCGTTCTTGGTGATTCATTCCGTTCTTCAGCTCTTGGCTTGCAACGATGCAAGGACGGGGTAGATTGCTCTCATGGGATGTAAGAGCTTGTCTGGGGATCGTGATGTCGGGTGACGAAAATTTAAGCAGTTCGTTTCGCTCTGGCCACTGGAAGCTATGTAGCTGAGGATTTTTGCATCGGATACGAGTAACGACAAGGATACGGGTGTTTGTTTCAGACCTTCTCCTCACCCTCTCTCCCTCGCCACGACACTCGAGCAGGCTGGCGTACATCCTGTTGGCCTCCTTGGATCGTAGTAATCTTCTTCATCGGTGTAATCACTGTCAAGCTCTTCTGGCTTTGTCATATCGACATCTTGTGCACTTTCGACTTTCGTTACAACCTCGGGGTTTTCTTGCTCCTTTTTGGCCTCCACTTCGTCCGTCGTAGCCCCAAACGCGTTCTTGAATCCTCCCTTCTTGAACCCCCCACCCGTACCTGTACCACTGCTACTTGCTGCCGACTTGCCCGCACCACCAAGTTTGATCTGCATCAGGGGACCTTTCTCTTCCTTCTTCGGCTGCACCACCTGTCGCTGCATTTCTTTCATCTCCTTCAGCCTCTTCTTGTGCTGGTGATCGTAGGACGACTCGTGCGCTTCAAACTCGTTCATGCGCGAGTAACCTTTTTGGCAAAGCGAGCAGAAGAAAGCACTCCGCGCCGCTTTCGCAGAGGCGGTGGAGGCCGCTGGGAGAGTGAAGCCGCGCTAGAAAAGAGTGTGTCAGTTGGCACATATCAAATTCGGGTATCGCTGGTCAACCGCAAGGCGTATCCCATGAACATCACTGGGGTTGAAATCCTGCCCCTGCCTGTAAGACTTACCGGAGCCATGCTATCGCTCTTAAAAGATGCCCAACTGGAGAGTGGCACCTGTTCGCCCGAAAAGGACGGAGATGAGATAATGGTCAGCGGGAGTGCGATCCGCCAAGCCTTCGGAGTAAAACGGGCGAAATTTCGGTGATTTTCGCAGTTGTGCAACCTTGAAGACACAAGAATTCTGTGAGATTGAACGGCGATGATATCTTACTGTAGCATGAGTTGAGTAAAAGCTGAGTATGTGGCAAGACCATGTGTCCAAGATTTACTACTTAATCCAGGTGAGAAGCCCTACTTCTTGAATTAAAGGGCATATCTTTCTCCGTCGTCTTGAGGTCTACTCAACTACTATCTCCTGCATCCATCAAAATGTCCGAGTCCTTTTCTTTTCCCTCCTTGACCAAAACGTACCACAAGAGCTCGTATCCGGCGATCGATCCCACAAAGCCGGAGCATTCCACAAAAGGCAAGACCGTCATAATTACAGGCGGTGGCTCCAATAGTATAGGAGGCTCTATTGCTCTGTCATTTGCCCGGGCAGGTGCAGAGAAGATTGCGATCATTGGTCGGACGGAAAAGACCTTGCTGGAAACGAAATCCAAAGTTGAAGCTGAGTGTCCGTCAACTACAGTCCTGGTGTCCATTGCAGATATTTCGAACCCTGAAAGCGTCAGCACGGCAGCACACCAGATCCGGGCGACATTCGGCGCGTGGGACATATTTGTGCACAACGCTGGCTATCTACCGGATGCAGTGTCACTGGCAGGTGCGGACACCGATGACTGGTGGAAAGGCTTCGAAACCAATGTCAAGTTTCCACATATCTTCGCAAAGCACTTTTTGACGAAGTGTCGTCCGAATGCAACCTTCGTCTCCCTTTCCTCAGCCGTCCTGCACTTTCCTGCATCAACGATGACTGGACTGTCATCATATAGCGCCGCGAAGCTGGCAGTGCTGAAGCTGAACGAGTACTTGGCCGCCGAGAACCCTTATCTGCGAGTGTTCGATGTCCATCCGGGGTCCATCGAGACGCCAATGTATGAGAAACACTGGAGCACGAGAGGTGGAATTGATGCAGGGCCGGCGACAGACGATCCTGCACTCCCAGGAGATTTTATTGTGTGGTTAGCAAGTGCTCAAGCTGAATTTCTACGTGGCCGGTTCGTTTGGGCGAATTGGGACGTCACTGAAATGATGGCAATGAAAGAGAAGATAGAAGCAGACCCGCTTCTTTTGGCACCTACTCTTGGAGGATGGCCTTTCAAAAATGACAGCAAGTAAGCAGTGCTGGCTGAAGGCAGGGAATGGCAAAGAGAATTCAGATACCTATCGAGTTTAAGGTAGCATAAAGTGTCGTTGAAATCCGTCCAAATGCGTTGTATAATGTCCCACTATCGCGGCACCCGCCAAGAGTAGCTAGGGTCCGAGCTACCGCAGCTCAAGGCTCCCCGAGCTCAAGGCTCCCCAAAACTCGTCCCAGCTCTCTTCCGTAAAACTAGATATCCTTTGAAGATCGAACAATGCATCGGTAACACTCATAACCAGCTCATCCCTTCCATCAAACCTTCTCCAACCCTGGGCCCCACCACCAACATGGCCGCCGACGATGACAACCCAATAAAAATGAAAGAGCTCGACCCCTCCCCGGTCGAAGAAACGCCCTCCTACGACTCCGACCTCGAAAAGTCCCTCGACCCCTCGAACCCATACTTCCCACCACAGTCCTCAACCCATTCCTCCACCTCCTCAACCCTCGGCCTCTCCTCCCGCTGGAACCTTCCGCACATCCTGCATACGCTCCAGAAATACTCCACTGTGCCTCCCTCCCTCTACCTTATCCTGCACTACACCAACACCTCGCTCATCCCGCTCCTCACCCGCTCCGTCCCAGCCTCAGAGTCCTACCTCCTCCTCACCCGCCCCTACTACCAGTCCTTCCCGCTCGAACCTCTGTTATTGGCTGCGCCAATTGCGACGCACGTCCTCTCCGGCATCGCCTTGCGCATCTACCACCGCCGGCAGAGCGTCCTGCGCCACGCCGGCCAGGGCGCGAGCTATATGGAACGTCGAAGCATCCCGTGGCCGAAACTCAGTGTGCAGAGTATGTTGGGGTATATGCTGTGGCCACTGCTGGCCGGGCATGTGTTTGTGAATAGGATATTGCCGCTGGAGGTGGAAGGGGGAAGTAGTGGTGTGGGGCTGGGATATGTGAGCCATGGGTTTGCGAAACATCCTATCATTGCGAATCTGGGGTATGCAGCGCTAATCGGGGTGGGGAGCTGGCATGTCGTGGGAGGTGTGGCGAAGTGGTTGAAATTGAGCAAGGAGTTTGTTACGGAAGGTGGGGATTATGGACAGAGGAAGAGGAGGAAGAGGGGTTGGGTGATTAATGTCGTTGCAGGCGTGGTTGTCGGTATGTGGATGTTGGGAGGCTTAGGAGTCGTGGGAAGGGGCGGGTTGGGTAGTGGATGGGAGGCGAAGAATTGGGATTTGTTGTATAGCAGGGTGCCGATATTTGGGAAGATTTTGAGCTAAGGTTTATGATGGTAGGGGCATGGTGGGTCACGCCTTTGTATGATACTGTGGAGCTTGAGAGAAGGCGAGGACTCAAGATCACTTCAAGTTATGATATGGAGTACATTGGGCTCTAAGGCTGGAGGCCCGGACGTTGCGCATGCATACGTTAGATTTGTACAATAGTCTAGAGCACAGCTCCGCTCTTCGCAGATGAGACAATGACACTACGAACGATATGATTTATGGTTTCGCCCCTATACAATTTCAACCACGCATTCAGCTTCCGTCAGGTGCGCGAAGATCTGAAGTGTAGACTTCACGTTTGAGGCTACCTGGATGCTCAAGAGCCAATCGCCCCTTTGGCTTCACACATTAACTCTTGCGCACCGCAAACCCCAGCCAACTATCGCACTGTTTAGGCCAGAAATACTTATCCTGAATCCTGGGGCTACCGCACCTTGATGTTGATCGATAGACATGCTCCAGGCTACTCTTGTCGAGACAGACAGAGAGGGAGAGACGAGAAGACGAGGAAAGCACACCCGGCCGGAATGCTTTTGATGGCAGTAGAAAGGCGAAAGCATTAACTCCGTCTAATTTTTCTGATGCTTTGGCAGCAGGTGCGTAGGAGTCAATCACTCTGCCATCAGTCGAAGATCCGGCCACTGAGCGTCTGCGAAGCTTCGACACTCTGTTTCTCTCCATCTGAGTAGTGAAGCTTGCGTTGTGCTCGCTTTGCCGTAAAGGCACTGTCATGAGGCCAAGGGGTGTGGCATACTCGCGAAAATGTATCAAAGGTTAGAGCAATGGCAAATAAAGGGATATTTTCGTGTCTCTGCAGCGGAGACTTCTTAAGAATTGCGGCCGTAAGGACGTTGTACACTTTTCCGGTACTCTGGGACTGTCAGTGTAAGATACCATTAGGAGTTTAGAAGGGATCTTTACTTTGATTCCTTCTCCACGTGTTAAAGAGGTCCACTATTAATTGTTCTCATTGAACCCGTTAAATTGATGGATCGCAGATGCCGCAAACGATCATCAAGAGAGTTCAACCGATCCATCACCGGTTGTCGGAAGGAGATATCAGATATCCCAACTTCTAGCTGACGGAGGGTGGTCGGTAGGCTGTCGAAGAAAGAGACATCCATCTCTGGCCAGCCGACACTCAGCTTGGTCAACATTGGCGTTGACATCAAGAAGGCTCTCAGGAGGGAGTCGACGGAATGATCCAAAGGTGTCTCCGATAGAACACTGAGCTTGCGTAGGCTGTCCCGATGAGTCATGTATAGGGCTTCGAGGACGTCTTCTGTAAGAAATGATGGCTCATCGTGTGTTGGCACTGAAACCTCACAGACGGTGAGGCTCTTGAGTGGCCTCATACCGCGGAGTACAGCATCGGTGAATGACTGCACCACGAAACGGTGCTGGTAGCCGTATCGCTGCCGGCGACGGAATCCATGGAACGGACCAATGATTTTAAGCTCCTCTAGGTGTCCCAATTGACTCAGAATATTGAGCAGTTCTTCTGGTTGTGTGGCAGAGAAACCCGAGAAGCTTAGCATGCGCAGATTGCGCAAACAACGGAGAAAGCCGAGAGAGGTGTTTTCAACTGATATACTCAGGCTTTGAAGCTGCCTATAGTTCTCATGCACCCAAGAACAGATACTCTCGAAGAAGTCGCGAGAGGGGGGATTTTGGAGCTGGCCGACTGGCCTTAAGATGGAAAGGTTCCTGACAGTGGGCATGGAAGCAAGGCTTCTTGTAACCTTCTCGATTTCGTGAAAGTACGGATGCTGTCGGGAACTGATAGGTGGACCCGCCACGAGTAGAGCCAGAACTGGCTGCATCACAGTAGAATCAACTTCCTGAAACCTGACGTTCAAGGTTTTGATTTGTTGTAGAGTTTCTGGAGCATGGCCCAGCGCAAACAAATCAAGCGCATCTTGGGAATTGCAGTTGAGTGGTCTGCGGTAGAATTGATCTTTTCCTTCGCTGAATGTTTGTTTGCAAACACAAAGCAGTGAGATATGGTCCCTAGCTGGGAGCTGAAGCATCTCCTCATAGATGTGTTGGCGGAGCTCCAGTGGCAAACCAAGAAATGATGGGTGTGGTGGAGGAGTAAGTCTTCTGATCATTGTTGGTCAATTCTTCGTTCCGGTCTTGAATGAATCATTTGAGGAGCAGGCCAAACAGTAGTATCGCCACGCGATACAGGTTCAACTCAACCGCCTTGAAGGCGTAACCCAAAGATTTCAAACTCAGGCCTGCGATTACTAGTTCGGGTGAGAATATAGTACATGTTATTAGCGAACACACAGCCCCCAGAGCTTGACAGGGAAGGATAGATTTGCGCTTCTGTACCGCATGAGCTTGTCCTTCGGGACAAAGTTAGGAGATTTTCGATTGCCGATAGCCGGGGGCGCATGAGAGACAGAGAAGGCAAAGGGGGTGGTAGAAGTGGGAAGCAAAATAGACCGTAGATTCAGCATTGGGATATGAACCGAGAAGAGGCCAGATGCTTTAGACGCAACTATGTCAGAGTTTAGCGGATTGACGTAGTGCTCTACAGCCTCGCGAATGAAAATGTGCATCTTCGGGCCGTAGCTTCCCCAATGAATCACGTTTCCACTCAGGAATCCTTAAGCGTTGGCAGCGCCGATAGCAGATCATGCGAGAGGGATCTCGGGTCCTGGGTACAAGGATTGGGAATAACAAATGTCTCCGCATAGAGTTGAGCCTCCAAGCGAGATCGAAGACAGTGCCGATTACTGGTTTACAGAGAACCAAGTAGGCACAGTACCTACTCCTCAGACTCCACTCTGCATCACCACACATGGCGCATAGGCCGTTCAAGGAAGACTTTGATTAACAAAATAGCGTGTAGCCGGAGATCATTTGATATCCGAGATAATGCCTTATGGAAGTGTTAGCCCAAGAGTCAGCTACTGTTCCTTTATGAGAAGAGGTAGAGCCATTAAGCTGGTGCAGTCAAGAGTGGAAGCGAAGCTGGTAATATCGGAACAAGAAAGTTGCCGAATTCGGCGGAAGGTTGATGGCCAGACCGTTTCAGCAAGCTGTTTATGCTCATCAGTTCATGTTTGTAGGGACACGACGTGATGGTGGGCCCTAAGGTGAAACCTTTTCATTCCACGTGCCTTTCTACGATTAAGACCTAGAACGGTGGTTGAGAGCAGGATGATAACGAGGTTACAGATGCTCGGCAGAGTCCCGGATTTCGAAGGCAATAGCCCGCCAAAAAGGCTGCCAAACAGTAGAAGGCTGGTCTAGGCCCTGCAAGCCTCATCTGCCTCAATGGGTTGGGGCTACGGAAAATCCCCGAGCCTGTCTTTTTTGTGGTCGAGTAGAAATGACAAATTGCAGTTTCCTCATCTTGGCTACATGAATGCTCCGCAACGTTGGCCAACTCGAGAGGCGAGATCAGATCGCAGTCCGCGCCACCGCCCTGTTTCTTTCTCTATCCGTCAGAATCGAGCGGTTCCAGAAATGTTTCTCGTGTTGGCAGCCGCCGTGCTCATACTTCCTTACTTTGTCCTGCCCTCTCCTGCATTTCCTGCATCTGCACCGAGCAACACTGCTGTGCCAGAAGTACTAACAGGGTTTCCCAAATGCC
>Ga0335072_10001548_pt1 | contig 37192 bp, 26 predicted proteins | sample Lox_Sample_21_FD_206725 | JGI IMG/M metagenome (GOLD analysis project Ga0335072, IMG submission 206725) | Soil microbial communities from Loxahatchee National Wildlife Refuge, Florida, United States - Lox_Sample_2.1 | ecosystem: Environmental > Terrestrial > Soil > Wetlands | place: USA... | reverse complement strand
ATCAGCGGGCGAAAGCTCGCCTGGAGACGCATCAGACATGAAATCCGCGCTCCTGATGACTGCGTTGCTCGGCCTCTGCTGCAATTCGGCGGCAAGAGCCAGTAACTGGCCCCTTTGGGACCACTACGCCGCGCATTTTGTCAGTCCACAGGGACGCGTGATTGATCCCGATCGAAATTCCATGACGACTTCAGAGGGACAGAGCTACGCGATGTTTTTTGCTCTGGTCGCCGGAGATAACGGATCGTTTGACCGGATCCGGGAATGGACGGAAGAGAATCTTGCGGAGGGCGATCTTACCAGAAACCTGCCAGCGTGGAGCTGGGGACATAAAGAGGATGGCTCGTGGGGCGTGCTCGATCCGAATACAGCTTCTGATGCCGACCTCTGGATCGCCTGCACCCTGATTCAGGCCGGGGAGCTTTGGGCGCAACCGCACTACAGCAAAACCGGCAAGGCGATGCTGTCACTGATCGCAAAGGATGAAAGCGCAGTGTTGCCGCAGATCGGCGCTGTGCTGTTGCCGGGGCGATCCGGATTTCGTCCTGATCTCGGGCGCACGATACTCAATCCGAGTTATATGCCGTTGCCACTTCTATTGGCGGCAAAACGCGCAGATCCTCAGGGGCCGTGGGGCGCGATGGTTTCCGCGCTTCCAGAGTGGCTGGAGTTGGCAAGTCCTTCTGGGTTTGCCATGGACTGGGTGGAATACACGAACGGCAAAGGATTCTCCGCGGTCGGTGAACCGGGAAATACTTCGAAGCCCGCCTGCGGCAGTTACGATGCGATTCGTGTATATCTCTGGGCCGGCGTGACGGACAGGGAATCACCGGGAGCCGTCAGCATCCTGCATCTGTTCACGCCCATGTCCAGCTATGTAAAGACGCACCTGTCTCCGCCTGAAGCGGTAAATCCGGACGGAAGCATTGCAAGGACGACTGCTCCTCCTGGATTTTCGGCTGCGATGGTGCCCTTTCTCATACAGTCTGGAGAACAGGCTGCAGCCACGCTGCAACTCAGGAATGTGATGGCTCTCATCGAGCCATCGACGGGATTGCTGGGATCTCCACCAAAGTACTATGACCAGAATCTGGCGCTGTTCGCGCTGGGCTGGGAGGAACAACGCTATCGATTTACCCCGGATGGAACGCTGAGGGTCCAATGGAAAAAGTAAACCGCAACGTTTGCCGAAATCTTCTTCTTGTGGCCGCCTGCGCATTCAGTCTTGGCCTTGCAAGAAGCGTGCCCGCGCAATCCACGGCTGAGCGGGCGTTGCTGACGAAAGCCCAGTCGCTCGCCTCCAGCGGTCATCTCGACATGGCGGTACAGACCTGGCAGCAGGTATTGCTCGCGAATCCGGGCAACCGCGAAGCGTTGCTGGGTATCGCCAAAGCGGATATGCAGCTTGGGAATACGGAAGAGGCAAACAAATATCTCGACCGGTTGCGGGCTGCCGGTGGAAACGCTGCGGATATTGCCAGGATCAAGGCCATGCCGGATGTTGCGCCGCGAAATGTGCGACTCAGCCAGGCGGCCAGCCTGGCCCAGAGTGGAAGGTATGCCGACGCCATGCGTATCTACCGTGATGTGCTCGGCGGCACGCCTCCCGCCGGGGATTACGCGCTTGCGTATTACGACACGGAGGCCGCTATTCCAGAGGATCGTCCTCACGCTGTTGCAGGTTTGCGGAAGCTGGCGGAACAATTCCCGGCTGATTCCCGGTACTCAATCACGCTTGGGCGCGTTCTCACGTACGACCCAAAGACCCGCGCCGAGGGGATGGAGATTCTGCGGCGATATGAAAGTGTCCCATCGGCCCAGAGCGCATTGAAGCAGGCGGAGGCATGGAACGCCGCTGCCCTCACTGCGGTTTCTCCTGCCGGTGCGCCTTCGGGCAAGCCTGCAGCACGTGGTCCGGCAGGGAATCCTATGGAGGCATCGGCCTATCGCGCTCTGAACAGCGGGCGGTTGGACGAGGCGAGGAAGCAGTTCGAAGGATTGCTGGCGAAGCAGCCGAACAATCCGCGAGCCCTGAGCGGCATGGGTTATGTGTACATGAAGCAAGAGGACTTCGCGGATGCCTCCGACTACCTCGAACGCGCTCGCGCTGCCGGAGCCCGTGGTCTTGACAGCGCAATCGCCACTTCGCGCTTCTGGGAGAAGATGTCTGAGGCGGGAGGCGACCTGCAGTCCGGAGACACAGAGGCTGCCATTGAGTCGTACAACGCCGCGTTATCGCTCAAACCATCGAGCCCCGAGGCTCTCGAAGGCATGGGCGGCGCTTACATGCAGGCCGGGAACTATTCCGATGCAGCCGATGCCTTTGAGCGCGCCGTGCGTCTCGCGCCGGAACGGCAGGCTGCATGGCGAGGACTCTTCCTGGCGCAATCCGGCGCGGGCGATTCTCAAGCGGCGCTGGCTACCAGCGACCGCATGCCGAAGAATGTGCGCGCCCAGCTCAACAGTGATCCAGAGTACCTGCGTGCGCTGGCGCAGGACAATCTTGCGCTCGGGCGCAAGGCTGAGGCAGACCGCACGATCGAGCAGGCGCTGGCTCTGCCGTTCCCGAATGAGGGGCGTGGCCTGCCGCTTAATAAGCAATTGCAGTATGCGGCGCTGCTGATGATGGCTAACCGGTATGAGCCGGCGCTGCAGCTCTACCGGCAGATTGTCGCCGAAGACCCGGAGAACGCGGGAGCGTGGCGTGCGCTGATCGCGGCGCAGCACCAGCTCAATCGCGACGATGACGCTTTGGCCACAGCCGGACGGATGCCGCAGGCAGTTCTCGACAAGGAACAGACGGACCCGGGCTTTCTGGTCCTGATCGGATCCATCTACCAGACTCGCCATGAGTGGGACCGGGCGCGGAAGTATCTGGAGCAGGCGCTGGCGCTGGCTCCGCCTCCGCAAAGCGGCATTGAGCTTCAGCTCGCCGATGTATACGCGGCGCAAGGGAATCAGCAGAAGGCCTACACCATCTATCGCCAGGAACTCGACCGGAATCCGGAGAGCGCTGACGCATGGCGGGGCCTGCTGAGCGCTCTGCACCAGGGGAACCATGACCGTGAAGCGCTGCGGCAGATCGCGGCCATGCCGGAATCTGTGCGTCTGCGCCTGGAACAGGATCCGTCATACTTGCAAACGCTCGCTTCGATCCAGTCTGCGACGGGGCAGAATACGGCTGCGCTGAGGACCTTCGCGGAGCTGACCCAGATCTATCGCGACCGCAATGTCGACGAGCCGGCAGGCGTGCAGATCCAATACGGATGGGCGCTGCTGAAAGCCGGCGACGATCAACGGCTGTATGCGTTGGTTTCCAACCTGTCGAATGCGTCCGATATGACGGACGATCAGCAGGCCGAGTTCAATCGGCTCTGGGCGAGCTGGAGCGTCCGCCGCGCCAATAGCGCGCTGGCTCTCGGAGATCAACGCCGCGCGGTCGCCATTCTTGACGCGGCTGCTCAGGCGTTTCCTGGGAATGCCGAGGTTTACAGCGCGCTCGCGGGTGTTTACCTGAAGATCGGACAGCCGAAGCAGGCGGTTGCCATCTACGCTTCGCTTGATATGAGCCACGCGACCAGCCAGCTCTACGAGAGCGCGATTGGCGCGGCTCTTGCTGCCCGCGATATGCGGCAGGCGGAGACGTGGCTCGAAAGCGCTCTGGATCAGTACAAAGATAATCCCACCATTCTCAGGATGGCGGCGCAGTATGAACAGGCGCGCGGCAATTCCGAGCGGGCAGCAGCTTACTACCGCGCCGCGCTGGATGCTATGGGGCCGGGAACTCCCGGCCTTATGTTCACGCAGCCGGGCAACAGCACCGGCGCTCCGGGAAGTCTGACTCCGGCGCAGCAGCTTATGCAACTGCTTGCTCCGGCGGGCAAAACGGCGCGGCTGAATGTGCCGCTTGATTCCTCTGATAACGGCAGCGGTACGGACGTTTCCTGGTTGGACGCTCCCAGCAGGAGCGTTCCAACGCTGGGCGACTTTGCGCAGTCCAGAGACGGCGGCGCTTTACCGGCCTCGGACCGGGACGATCCACGCGAGCAGCTGCCAATGCCCGATCCGGTGAATGCAGCTGCAGCTTCCGCGCAGGAGGTTCCGTATGTGCCGGCTGCTGAGTCCTACGCTCAGCCGACCAATACCGTGCGTTACCATCGGGCGCCTGCGGTCGAGCAGGACCAGGTTTCCGCGCCGATGGATTACCTGCAGCCTGCTGCGATGAAGGCGCCAGACAGACAGCTGACCGATGCCCAATCTCCACAGGTCGCCTATGATCGCTCGGCTGGCCCGCCACAGTTTGCGGACGCGAACGATCCAAATCCGGCGAGCCGGCTGGAAAGCGCGGTGAGGGCGATGGACGGGCAAACGCAGTCGCCTGACTCCGGACTACCGCCGATCCCGCAGACAAACAGCGAGGGCGCACCGCCGGCATTGCCGCTGCTGAACCAACCGGAGGCTGCAAAGGCGGAAGCGCCGGTGCTGCCGCCGCTGACCGGGCCGGGGGTGCGCGTGGTGCGGGCGAAGACTCCGCGTGAGCAGATCGAAGAGCAACTGGCCATCATTCAGGGTGCTTCCAGTCCGTGGGTTGGCGGCTCCGCTGGGATCGACTATCGCAGTGGGCAGCCTGGATACGACAAGCTCTCGGCTTATACCGGGCAGATTGAGGCTTCCAGCATGCTTGGGCCGGACGTGAGAGGCACAATCATTACGCGTCCGGTGCTGCTTGATTCCGGTACCGCGACCAGCACGGAGACATTCCAGCAGGGAACGCTGCCCGCGAATTCGCTGCCCTATCTGCAATCGGCTGCCGGGATCGGCGGCGAGTTTCAGCTGCGGACGCCTGCGTTTGCCGCCAGCCTGGGTTATACTCCACACGGCTTCCTGGTCGAGAATGTGATTGGCGGGATTTATGTTCATCCTCCAACCTCGCATTTCACGCTGACGTTTTCGCGCGATCAGATCACGGATACTCAGCTCTCCTATGCCGGGCTGCGTGATCTGGGCAGCAAGAGCCCTGCTTATGTCGGCAACGTCTGGGGCGGGGTCATCACGAATGCCGGGGAACTGCAGCTGGCCTTTGGTGGCGCTGCTTCCGGATGGTACATCCAGGGCGGAGGCCAGTACATTACGGGGCGGCACGTTGAGGACAACTCCCGCATTGACGGCGATGCCGGGGCTTACTGGGCGGTGCTGCATCATCCGGACTACGGGAACCTGACCGTGGGCATGAACTTTTTCGGTATGCACTATGATCACAACCTGCGCTACTTCACTTATGGCCAGGGTGGATATTTCAGCCCGGACGCTTACATGCTGGGCGGAGTGCCGCTTACCTTCAACGGTCATCGTGGGGCCAGGTTCCACTATCGCGTGATTGGCAGCTTCGGCCTGCAGGCATTCGACGAGAGCGCGACGCCGTTTTATCCGCTTGATCCGGCTATTCAGTACGCGAGAAATAATCCGTACTACTCAGAGAACACCAGCGTGAGCGCCAACTACAGTTTCGATGGCGAAGGCGCTTATGCGATTGCCGAGCACTGGTATGTAGGTGGATACATGAGCTTCAACAACACCCGAGACTATGCCAGCAGCAAAGGCGGTTTCTACGTGCGGTATCTCTTCCGTCCGCAGCCGGCGCTGGAGGAGAACGGCCCTACCGGCCTGTTCCCGATACAGGGTTTTCGGCCGCTGCAGGTGCCTTAAGCCATGGGACTACCCCCTCCCCCGGAGCTGCATTTGTCTTCAATGGTTTAGCGGGGGATCGTCCCCTGCTAAGCTAATGATTTTATGCGGGTTAGAATCGTTCCAGTGTTTTCAATACTTTAGCCGGGGATTACTTTCGTTTCCCGGGTTTGGCTTTTCCCACCCTTCGCTGCGCTCAGGATGGGGCACCTGTTTCCCGTGCTTGTGCGGGGGATTTACTTGATGGCTGATTTAAGGATAGCCGGTTTCAGGGTAATTGTACGCCAGTCGTCGTTGGAACGAATATCGCGTGGAATCAGCTGGTTGAAAAGTTTTCCGAGCGGGAGGGTATTGACACGGGAAAAACGGCCTGGTGTGCTTCCGGGGTAGTCAGAAAGGGGCTGCAGCAATTAGTATTTCTGACGGTAAAGCGATTTTCTAATCGCGATAGCGTCGCAAAATTCTGCAAAACTGAGAGATTTCATGTCGAAAAGAGCTGTTTTCGCTGCGTTTTCAGTGGTTGTTTTCCTGCTTGCCGCAAACGCGCAAGGGAGGGCGCAGGCGGATGGCGGCGGGAAGCCGAAATATCTTGATCCTTCGCTGCCAGTGGAGGAGCGCGTGAATGATCTGATTTCACGCATGACTCTCGAAGAGAAAGTTTCGCAGATGCGCGATCATGCGGTAGCCATTCCGCGTCTCGGCGTGCCGAAATACGACTGGTGGAATGAGGGATTGCATGGCGTTGCCTTTGCCGGGAATGCGACGAACTTTCCCCAGGTGATCGGCATGGCGGCGACGTGGGACACCGACCTGGTGCATCGCATGGCGCAGACGATTTCAATCGAGGCGCGGGCGAAGTACAACCAGGCCATGCGCGAGGACGATCATGAGATGTTCTTCGGCCTGACCTTCTGGGCCCCGAACGTCAATATTTTTCGCGATCCTCGCTGGGGGCGCGGGCAGGAGACGTATGGCGAAGATCCGTTTCTTACCGGCCGCATGGCGGTTGCTTTTGTGACAGGCATGCAGGGAGACGATCCGAAGTATTTTCGGGTTATATCCACTCCAAAACATTTCGCGGTGCATAGCGGGCCGGAGCCTTTGCGCCATCAGTTCAATGTGGATGTTTCGCCGCACGATCTTGAGGACACGTACCTGCCGGCGTTTCGTGCCGCGGTGACGGAGGCGCATGCGCAGTCGGTGATGTGCGCTTACAACGCGATTGATGGCGAGCCGGCATGCGCGAACACGATGCTGCTCAAGGACCATCTGCGGGATGCATGGCGCTTTGACGGCTATGTGGTGAGCGATTGCGCTGCTGTGGCCGATGTGTACACCGGTCACCACTTCACGCCGGACATGGCCCATGCTGCGGCTGTTTCGTTAAAGGCCGGAACCGATATAGAGTGCGGCTTCGGAAAGGGACAGGCGTTTCCGGCGCTGGTGGACGCAGTGCACCAGCATCTTGTGATGGAAGCCGATATTGATAGGGCATTGCGCCGCTTGTTTACGGCTAGATTCGAGCTTGGCATGTTCGATCCGCCATCGAGTTACGCCTACGGGCGCATTCCGTTTTCCGAAGATAATTCTGCCGCGCATCGCGCGCTTTCGCTGCAGGCTGCGCGGGAATCGATGGTGCTGTTGAAGAATGAGAACCAGACACTGCCGCTGAAGCCGGGACTGCACAGCATCGCCGTTGTGGGACCTACGGCAGAACTGATTCAGTCCTTGCAGGGCAACTATAACGGGCCGCCGCCTTCGCCGGTTTATCCGCTGAACGGGATTGAAAAGCAGTTTTCTTCGGCCAGGATTTTCTATGCGCAGGGATCGACTTTAGTGGATGGCTTTGCCGTGCCCATCGAGCATACGGCGCTTCATCCGGCGCAGGGATCGGGCTATGGGCTTACGGGAGAATACTTCAACACGAAAGACCTGAGCGGGCAGCCTGTGGTGACGCGCACCGACCGCAACATCAATTTCAACTGGGACAAGGTGGTTCCAGTGGAGGGGCTGCAACGCAACGACTTCTCCGTGCGCTGGACGGGCACGTTTACGCCACCGGCTCCGGGCGATTACAAACTCGGAGCGCGTGTGAACTACTGCTATGCCTGCGAGAACTTTGAGGGGTTCAATCTATATCTCGATGGCAAATTGATTCTCGACAACCATGGGGGCACGAGCGAACGAGGCGCGGTTCTGGAATCGGCTGTGCACTTCAGCGACACCAAGCCGCATGCGATCCGGCTGGAGTATTTTCACGGGACGGGCACGGCCGGCATTGACCTGACGTGGGAGGCTCCGGCGGCTGCGCTGCGTGTAGAGGCGGTGCAGGCGGCGAAACGGGCGGAGGTTGTGATTGCTTTCGTGGGGCTTTCGCCATCACTCGAAGGTGAAGAGATGCCGGTGCATCTGGAAGGCTTCAACGGGGGCGACCGCACGGACATTGTGCTGCCTGAGGCGCAGCGGCAGCTGCTGGAAGCAGTGGCGGCCGCGGGGAAGCCTTTGATTGTCGTGCTGCAAAACGGCAGTGCTCTGGCGGTGAACTGGGCGCAAGAGCATGCCGACGCGATTCTTGAGGCGTGGTATCCGGGTGAAGAGGGCGGCACGGCGATTGCGGAGACGCTGGCGGGGTTGAATAATCCGGCGGGACGGCTGCCGCTTACGTTTTATACCGGGATCGATCAGCTGCCGTCGTTTGAGGACTACTCGATGAAGGGGCGGACGTACCGGTACTTTACCGGCAAGCCGCTTTATCCGTTCGGGTATGGGTTGAGCTATTCGAAGTTTGCTTACAGCGGCTTGAAGTTGTCTGCGGAAAAATTAACTGCGGGTGAGCCGCTCGATGTGGATGTGGATGTTCGCAATGTGGGCGCTCGCGATGGCGATGAGGTTGCGGAGCTGTATCTGGAGTTTCCGCCGTCGCCGGATGCTCCGGTGCGGGCGCTGCGCGGGCTGCATCGAATTCACATTGCCGCGGGGCAGACGGAGCATGTGCACTTCACGCTGGATGCGCGCGATCTGAGCGAGGTGAATGCGCAGGGTGCGCGGCTGGTGGGCGCGGGCGAGTATCGCGTGAGTGTTGGCGGCGGACAGCCGGGGACGGGTGCTCCGGTGGTTGAGGCTGGGTTCGCGGTGAATGGGGAGAAAGTGTTGCCTGAGTGAAGTTATCTGGTTGAGGGTTTTGCTTTCCCACCCTTCGCTGCGCTCAGGATGGGGCACCCGTTTTTGTGCTGGTGCTCAGAGATTTATTTCGCGGTTAGAATGATTGAGTGGCCCTGTAGCTCAGGTGGATAGAGCGACGGTTTCCTAAACCGCAGGTCGGAAGTTCGAATCTTCCCAGGGTCACCATGTCTGGTGAAACATGAGCGCCGCGACGCATTGCGGCGACGCTCACTTCTCAACAAACAGATACATTGCATTGACAGTTTTTAACCAGCGAGGCCCAGTTTTTAATTTTTTAGTGGCCGCCGTGCTCTTCATGTACTACGTGGCCATGACCATCACGGGCTTCGTTGCCGTGGAAGTTTTCAGGGTGGCCGTTCCATCCATGCCTGGGGGCTTCGCCGCGTGCGGGCATGGGGCCGTGATAACCGTGATCGGGGTGGTAGTGGTTATCGACGTAGCCGTGAAAATGCGCGGGGCCGTGAAACCACGGGCCTGCTCCGATGAAGATTCCGCCACTAAACCACTCCGGGCCGTAGTATCCATAGGGCGCGCAGGCATATGGAGGGACAGAGAAATAGCCATAGGGACAGACGGGTGGGGGACCGATGCTAATACTTACCTGAGCTTCTGCTTTGTGGGACGTTGCCATGAAGCAAAGTCCTGCAATCACAGCCAACGCGAGGAACCTGAATTTTTGCATTCCATATCTCCTGTTTTCTCTCCCTCGCTTTACTTAGAGGCTATGCGGTTGATGGCAGTTGCTCTCTGAAGAAATGGGGAGCATGTGAATGCGAGATGCCGCGTCGCGCGTTTGATTCTGCCCGCGGCCGCGTGGTTGCTTTGACAGCATTGTTCTTCTACCGGAATAATCAAGTATTCCGGCTTGTGACGGAAGTTCTCTTCATGCAGCGGAGCGCGGATGGATTGCGGCTCTTCTGCATGGTCCACGATAACGATCAAACGCATGAGATGTTCGGGAAGACGGTGGGAATCCGTCACTGCCCCGCAACTGTGAGCGCGACGCTGCGCGTCTTGTCTGGTAGAGATGCGCAGAGGATGTCTGACCTGAAGGCCACTGGAGATATCCGGGAAGGCGGTTGGACGGAAAGCGTGCGAGTCAGGAGACCGGTTTCATGCGGAAGAAAAGCGGATTGCTTTGTGTTGATATCCGCTGGAACCGCGTTCCGAGGGGAACGAAGGAGATTTATGCTGAATAATCTGCGGCCCGCGGGCCGTCTTGCCCTGATTTCTGCTTTATTGCTGGCTGCTTTACCGTTGCGCGCCGTGGTGGTGAACGGGCGCGTTACCGATCCTCTGGGGCGGCCGATTGCGAATGCGGACATTTCTCTCGTTCAGAATGGGAAGGTTGTCGTCGTTGCCAAGACGCTGAACGATGGGAGCTATCAGCTTACTTCGTCGGCGACGGGGCGCTTCTATGTGCTGGCGGGAGGGAAGTCGTTTCGCCAGCTGGCGACGCAGAGCTTTTATGGGGGCTCGCTGGACAACGTCGAGCAGAACATTGTGCTGGAGCCGGAATGGGTGCGGCAGTCGATTGTGGTGACGGCGACGGGCACTCCGCTGCCGCAGGCGCAGTTGAGCGCTTCGATTACAACCCTGAGCAAGACGGACTTCATCAATCGCGCGGACATGGTGGACGTGATGCGGCAGGTGGCCGGCATCAATGTGGTGCAGACGGGGCAGCGCGGGGGCTTGACGAGCATCTTTGTGCGCGGCGGGAACTCGGATGCGAACAAGATTCTTTTTGACGGCGTGCCGATTGAGGACATTGGCGGGACCTTCGATCTTTCGACGATTGCCTCGACGGGGGTGTCGAGCGCGGAGGCGTATCGCGGGCCGAACAGCGTGCTTTATGGATCGGACGCGGCTGCAGGCGTGATCGGGTTCAGCACGCCGAGGGGATCGACGCCGTTTCCTTCGCTGCTGTATGAGGGCGATGCGGGGAATTTCGGGACGTATCGCAATGAAGTGCAGCTGGGCGGGACGCATCGGGCGTTCGATTACTACGGCGGCTTCAGCGATCTGCAGACGCAGAATTCGATTCCGCAGAGCGAGTATCACAACATTGTGGAGACGGCGAACCTGGGGTATGCGTTGTCGGGGGCGACGACGATTCGCGTGAGCGCGCGCAATGCGGACATCGCGACGGGGCTGCCGAATGCGTACCAGTTCTATCAGATTGCGGATGACGCCAAGGAGTCGGACCAGGACATTTTTCTGGCGGGGAGCATCGATCATAACTTCTCGGACCGCTGGCATGGGCTGGTGCGCTATGGCATGGCGCGCAAGCGGGAGGAATCGACACAGTGGTCGCCGACGGGGATCTATGACGCGGATGACGGGATTTACCTGGGCAATCCGGTGACGATCACGGGCGCGAATGGATATTCGGTGAGCGGACAGGCGATTCTGAATTATGCCGGGACGTATCCGGTGACTTCGGACCTGGCTTCGAACCGCGACAATCTGTATGCGCAGATGGATTATCAGTTCACGCCGCATTTGATGGCGATTGCGGGGTTCCGGTTTGAGGATGAGCGCGGGTTGGACTACTATCCCGGCTTCGTGAACGATTCGCTGGAGCGCGCGAATTATGACTATATGCTGCAGCTTGGCGGCGACTTCAAGGAGCGCGTTTTCTATTCGCTGGGCGGAGGCATTGAGAAGAACCAGCTGTATGGGACGGAGGGAACGCCGCGCGTGGGGCTTTCCTATTACGCGGTGCGTCCGGGCGCGGGGCATTTTCACGGCACGAAGCTGAACTTCAACTTTGCCAAGGGCGTGAAGGAGCCGACGCTGACAGACCAGTTCGATTCGCTGTATGACTTTCTTTATTCGTATGGCGGACAGCAGGCGGCGCAGCAATATGGAATTCAGCCGATTGGGGCGGAGCTTTCGCGCAGCTATGACGGCGGCGTGGAGCAGTCCTTCTTCAGCGAGCGGCTGTTGTTTCGAGTGACGTACTTTCATAACGAGTTCGGCAACCAGATCGAATCGGTTCCTCCGGCCGCGTTGACTCAACTGCTGCCGAATCTTCCTCCGGATCAGTTGCAGCAATTGATTGCGCTGCTGAATGCGTCGTTTGTGTCGCCTACCCTGAACTCCCAGGCTTTTCGCGCGCAGGGAATTGAGAGCGAGGTGCAGTTTGGCTTCGGGCGAAATGTCTTCGTGCGCGGCGGATATACGTATCTGGATTCTGTGGTGCAGCATTCATTTTCGTCGGATGCGCTGAGCCCGACTTACAACACGCAGTCGTCGTTTCCGGATGTGCCGATCGGTGTGTATTCGCCGCTGCGGGGCGCGCGGCCTTTCCGTCGTCCTCCGCACACGGGGTTTATTACTGCGACCTATACGGGGAAGCATTGGACGGTGGTGGGCAATGCAGCTTTTTCCAGCCGGAGCGATGACTCGACGTTTCTCGGATACAGCGATGCGAACTTTGGGAACTCGCTGCTGCTGCCGAATCGGAATCTGGATTATGGCTACGCCAAGCTGGACGTGGGGGCGGTGTATCAGTTGACGCCGTGGATCGCGATCTATACGCAGCTTGAAAATGGGACCAGCAACCAGCATATCGGGCCGATTGGGTATCCGTCGCTGCCGTTCAACTATCGGACGGGGCTGCGCTTTGCGCTGGGGAAAGAAGTGAAGTAGCGGTGCGCGATGCAGGGAGGGACGATGCGGTTTCTTCCTGCTTTCGGTAGGTCGGCTTGAAACAGTCAATCCCTCAGGGGCTAAAGCCCCGCTCATCGATTGCCACTTACGGCACCCTTCGGCTTCGCTCAGGGCAGGCCCATGAAGTAGTGCCCCTTCAAAAACAAACCTGAGCTGACCCTTTACCCTGCATTCGCGCAGGTTTTCTGATGGCGACGAATTGCTTACAATTAAGGGCATGAAGTGCGTATGGTTCCGGGGTTCGTTGTTTCGCAGGAGCGTCGTCCTGTCGCTGGGGTTGTTACTGAGTGTGCCGCTGCTTTCCGCGCAGGAATCGAAGCGCGGCCGCAAATATACGCCGCCTCCACCAACCTGCAAGATTACCGTCACCGTCACCAAAGCCACGAACGGCAAGCCGGTGGAGAATGCCGGAGTCGTCTTTCATCCGATCAAGAACGGAAAAGACGAAGGCAACATGGAACTGAAGACCAATGAAGAGGGCAAGGCTGTGATGGATGTGATTCCGATTGGAGACACGGTTCGGCTGCAGATCATCGCCGATGGTTTTCAGACCTATGGAGCGGACTACGAGATAGATGCCGCGACAAAAGACATCAACGTCAAGCTGAACCCTCCGGGACGCCAGTATTCCATCTACGAGAAGCACAGCAATGCGCAGGTTGGCGGGAAGGACCAGACAACTCCGTCAGACCAGAACGCGCAGCCGCACTAATCCGAGTCCTGATCGGAGTGCAGGGTTGTAATCTCCACGCGACCGTTGCAGATGGCGAGCGGATGGTTGACGGTGAAAGTGTCGGTTGAGCCGGGAGCGGAGACGCTGATGCGCGAGACGACGGGACAGCCTGCTCCGGTAGACCAGCCGACCTGAAACCAGGCTTCGTCTTTGGGCGCGAGGGTTACCTGCGCGTCGGGCCTGGCCGCGGCGGGTTGTGCGGGTCCCTGGGCGAGTTGAGCGCTGAGGGTGGATGTGGTTACGCGATCGACGACCAGGTTTGCCACCGGGGTTCCAGTGTGGTCGAGCAGCGAGATTGCCGGATAGCCGCCGATGCGGCAGGGCGCGAGGCCTTCGTTATCGAAGGCCAGCTTGACGGCGCGATAGTTTCCATTGACCGCGGCGGCAATTTCTGTGATGGAGAGGTCTTTGCTCTCGCATGGACTGACTGGTGTACTGAAGGTTTGAGGACGTTTGACCAGTTGCGGGTGCGCGGCCATTACCAGATAAGGCGCGTTCGGATTGGCCTCCCGGCGCGACTGCACCGAATCTTCACTAAGCAGCACCGGGGCGCTGCCTTGCACGGATGACGTGTGCGTGGAATGCGAGCATCCTTGCGTGAGGGGCCACACGATTTGCAGGCTGCCGGCCAGAGCTATCGTAGTGAGACGGGACAGCAGGGGAGTCATGATACAGCCTCAAAGTAGTCATTAAGATGCCATCTGCACCGAATAGGTTGCAGGAAGCAGGTTGGCTGCCGTATGCGTCTCGGCGCTTACTGACAGGTAAAATCAAGCTTATGGATAGTTTACAAGGCCGGGTTGCGCTTGTCACAGGCGCGGCCAAGCGCATCGGGCGGACGTTGGCGCTCACTCTGGCAGGTGCGGGAGCCAATGTCGCGATTACCTATCGCGATTCAGACGCGGAGGCGCAGAAGACGGTTGCAGAACTGGAAGCTTTCGGCATCAAGGCATACGCGGTGCATTGCGATGTGCGTGATCCTGAATGTGTTGAGGATGCGGTCGCCAAAGTTGTTGAACAGTTTGGGCGGCTCGATCTGCTGGTGAACAATGCCGGGGTTTTTGAGACGGCGGTGCTGGAGCAGATCACCGTCGCGCAGTGGGATGCGATGTTCGAGACGAACACGCGCGGTCCGTTCCTGATGGCGAAGGCGGCGCATCCGCACCTGAAAGACGCACGCGGACGGATTATCAACATCGGCTCGCTGGGCGGGCTGCATCCGTGGCCCACGCATGGGCACTACTGCACATCCAAGGCCGCGCTGCACATGCTGACGCAGACGATGTCGAAGGCGTTCGCGCCGGAGATCAGCGTGAACTGCGTTGCTCCGGGGATGATTGTGAATGGCGAGGTCGCGGAGGATTACGAGCACTTCGCGCGCAAGACTCCGATGAAGCGGAATGGGACGCCGGAGGATGTGGCGGCGGCGGTGATGTTCTTTGCTACCGGGCCGCATTTTATTACCGGGCAGATTTTGAGCGTGGATGGCGGGTTGGGGTTGTAGGGTTGGCAATCAGATTTTAAGTTGGCCGTTGAGGGTGTTGCTTTTCCCACCCTATCGCAAACCGCGCGATAGGATGGGGCACCCGGGGGTTGAGGTTTGTGCTTTCCCACCCTTCGCTGCGCTCAGGATGGGGCACCCGTTTTCGTGCTGCTACTGAGGGAAAGTAAGATCCTTCGCTCGGGATGATAACGGTCATGTGTGGGTCATTCGATGCGCAGGGCTTTAACCGGGTCGATGGAGGCTGCTCGCTGCGCGGGCAGGATGCTGGCGACGAGGGCGCAGATTCCGAGCGCGATGATGGAGCCTGACAGCACCAGCGGGTCCCAGCTCTTGACCTGATAGAGTTGCGCGGCGATCAGATGGCCGCACAGGATGGATACGGGAATGCCGATGGCGAGTCCGATGAGGATTTGCAGGAAGGCTCCGCGCAGCACGAGCTTCACGATGTTGCTGCGATCGGCCCCGAGCGCCATGCGGACGCCGATTTCGCCGGTACGGCGCTCGACAGTATAGGCAGTGACGCCGTAGAGGCCGACGGCGGCGAGAATCAGGGCGAGAATGCCGAAGAGCCCGGTCATCTGCGCGACGGCGCGCTGCCCGTCAAAATTCGCGTCGACATGCTCCTGCATCGTATCGAGCCCAAGCAGCGTGATATTGGGATCAACATCGCTGAGGACGCGGCGGACCTGCGGCTCGAGTCCTTCCATGCTGCCGTGGAGCTTGAGGACCGCGCCTTCGATAAAATGCGAGCCGTCGTCGATGCTCTGCATCATGGCGTTGTCATAGTGAACGCGCTGCGCCAGCGGGACGAAAAAGATGGGCCGCGGCGGTTCGGTTCCATAGAGATTTCCCCACATGTATTTCGCCTTGCGCACGACTCCTACGATTTGGAAGGTGGCGCTGTATTTGGGCAGATCGAGGCCGAAACGCTGGCCGATGGGGTCTTCGCCGGGCTTGAAGAAGCGCTTGACGAAGGTCTCATCGACGACGGCGATGTTGGGCGTGGCGGCTGTATCTTCCGGAGTGATGGAGCGGCCGCGCACGATCTGCTGGCCCAGGGTTTCCAGATAGCCGGGGCTGACGTGGTCCCAGGATGAGCCGACCTGTTCGTTCATGTTGGGCATTCCGTGGCCTTCGCGGATGACCATTTCGCCCCAGTTGTCCTGCAGTGGGGCATAGAGAGCGAGCGCGGCGCTTTCCACGCCGGGAATGTGGGCGAGGCGGTCCTGCAAGTCGCGGTACATGGCGTCGAGCTTGGGCTGCGGGTATGAATTGAAGGGGCCGATCAGACCGATGACGGCGCGGTGGTCCGTCTCATAACCGAGATTCTGGTGCTGCATGTTCATGAGGCTGCGCGTCAGCAGACCGGCGCCGGCCAGCAGGACGATGGACAACGTTGCCTGCAGGATTACGAGAATCTTTTGCGAGAGCGAAGAACGGTCGTGCGTGCTGCGGTTGGCTCCGCGCAGAGCCTCGGCGGGATCGGCGTGCGAGGCGAACCACGCCGGAGCGGTGCCGAAGAGCATACCGGTGACGAGGGACAACGCGAAGGCGAATGCGAGGATGGGCAGCGATGGAGCCGCGTCAATGGGGACATACTTTGCGCTGTGGAAGGTCACCGCGACGAGCAGCTTGACTCCCAGATATGCGATGACTAGACCTGCGAGGCCGCCGAAGACGGAAAGGACGAGGCTTTCAGTGAGCGACTGGCGGATGAGTCTTTTGCGCGATGCGCCGAGGGCGAGCCGGATGGAGGTCTGCGTGCGCCGGGCTGTTCCGCGGGCGAGCAGAAGGTTGGCGATGTTGGCGCAGGCGATCAGCAGCACGAGACAGCAGACGCCGAGCAGGATGCGGAGGTTGGCGCCGTAGTCCTCTTTCATGATGCCGACGCCGGTCCCGGCGGGAACGACTTTGACGATCTGTTTGGGCAGGCCGGCCTTGATGCCGGCCATCCAATCCGCGGGCATGCCGCTGTCATTGACCAGCCATTGCCGGATGAGGGTTGTCATCCGCGCCGGCACCGCGTCGGGAGTGGCTCCGGGCTTGAGCCTGCCGATGACGCGCAGCCATGCCTGGAAGTGATGGAGGAAGGAATTCTTTCCGCTGAAGGTTGGTTCCTGCAGGATGGGCAGCCACAAATCCGGAGGATCGCTGCGCAGGGTTTCGCCGAAGAAACCGGGAGGGGTGATGCCGATGATGGTGAAGGGATGGCCGTTGAGAATGAAGGTCGAGCCGACTATTTTAGGATCGGAGCCGTATTCCTGTTGCCATGCACGATAGCTGAGCATGGCTACGGGAGCCGCTGTTTCCTTATCGTCTACGGGCTGGATAGTGCGTCCGGCAAAGGCGTCAACGCCGAAGGTCGAGAAGTAATTGCCACTGACGAACTCTTCGCGCAGAGGCTTGGCCATGCGGTCGCTCTCGCTGCGCCGGGTGCTCATCTGCCAGCCACCGGCCTGGAAAGCAGCTAGCTCTTCGAACTCGGGCGTGTTCTTCTTCATCAACTCATAGAACGGATAGGAGAAGAAGCCCCAGTTGTCCTGCGGACTGCCTTCGACGCAGCAATCGTCGCCATCGCCGATGCGGTAGAGACGGGATGGATCGACGACCGGCAGGGATTTGAGCATGATGGTGTGGATCAGCGAGAAGATAGCGGTGGTGGCTCCGATGCCGAGGGCCAGGGTCAGCATGGCGGTGAGGGTGAAAACCGGCGAGAGCCGCATCTGGCGCAGCGCGTAGGAGATGTCTTGTCGCAGTGTTTGCATCGATAGCCTCTCTTCGGCATACGAGCAAACGAGGGGCCGTGTTCCGGGAGAGTTTAAGCTATTGATACGAAATGTTTCGTACATCGGCGATTAGCATCGTTTGCGTTCGTTTTCGGACAGACTTGTCCAGTAGCGGACAGTCCTGCGCTGGCTTTGCTCAGGTTACTTTGCTGAAAACAGACGGCTCAGGAGATTCTTTCGCGGACCCGTTTCCGGCTCGTCGTACAGGCCCAACATCTCGGGCTGAGACGGGAATTCTGTGCCGTGGAAGGCTGCTCCGGGATTGGCGACGCAGAGGCGCTCGGCGGTTTCCTTGCCGTATTTGTTCTCCAGGGCTTTGTATGCCTCGCTCATGACCGGCGGACGCGAGGTGAGGTTGTGCGCGTCGGTGGCGATGAAGTGCACCCAGTTCTTATCGAGGAAGCTGAAGGCCAGGGATTGCGCGGTGCGGCCGAAGCGTCCGGTAAGCGAGGAAGCGGTGACCTGGACCAGACAGCCTTCGCGCAGCCAGTCGATCATGCGGCTGGGATGGCGCTGAATGGTGTGGTTGCGCTCCGGATGAGTGATGATCGGGTGGATGCCGGCGATCTTCATTTCATAGAAGGTGTCGGTCATGCTCTGCGGGATCATGAGGTCGGCGAATTCGACCAGGAGATACTGCTTCTGATTGATGGTGTACTTCGTGCGGTTCCGCAGCGCGTCTTCGATATTGTCGTAGGAGAGATGGAAGTCGCAGCCGAGGCCAAGGGTGATCCTGCCATCGAGGCGCTGCTGCAGCTCGGCCAGACGCTCGGCGTTGACTGCCGGATCGAAGTGATAGCGGTGGTTGGCGTGGGGGGTGCAGGCAATGTGAGTGATGCCGTCGTCCGCGGCCATCCGGGCCATGGCTACAGAAGTTTCTACGTCTGTGGCACCGTCATCCAACGTGAACAGCAGGTGATGATGAATGTCGATCATGTACTGTCAAAGCCCCCCTTACGATACCGCTAATTCCTGGGTCGTGGGGGTCTGGCCCGCTTTCTGCTGAAGCTCTTTTACTATAGATGCAAAAATCTTGTACCCATCCACGGAGCCAAGCAGGCTTTCAGAAGAACGATCCGGATGCGGCATCATTCCGAGTACGTTGCGGCCTTCGTTCAGGATTCCTGCGATGTTGCCGAGCGAGCCGTTGGGGTTGGCTTCCGGCGTGATTTCGCCGGCTGATGTGGAGTAACGGAAGACGATGCGGTCGTTGCGTTCCAACGTGGCCAGTGTCTCGGCGTCGCAGAAATAGTTGCCTTCCATGTGGCCGATGGGAATCTTGAGGACCTGGCCTTTGCGCAGCGTGCGGGTGAAGGGCGTGTCTACTGTTTCCGTGCGCAGGTAGACCTGCTTGCAGATGTATTTGAGCCCCGCGTTGCGCATGAGCGCGCCGGGCAGCAGGCCGGCTTCGGTGAGGATCTGGAAGCCGTTGCAGATGCCGAGCACGAGGCCGCCATCGGCGGCAAATTTCCTGACCGATTGCATGACCGGCGAGAAGCGGGCGATGGCACCGGTGCGGAGGTAATCGCCGTAGGCAAAACCGCCGGGGACGAGGATGGCGTCGCAGTTTTCGAGACTCGGCGAGTCATGCCAGAGAAAGGTCACTGGCTGATGGGCGATCTCAGAGACGACGTTGTAGGCATCGTGATCGCAGTTGGAACCGGGGAAGACGAGGACGCCGAACTTCATACTTCTAGGCTAGCAGTTTTGTGCAGTTCCTGTGGCTAATTTCCGGTGAAGGATGTTTATTGCTGTGGACCATCTTTCAGGCTCGCCAAAGCTTCTAACCGAAGAATATTGTTTGGCTATGGGCGGCTTCGATCTCAAGACGACGGGACGCACGGCGGGAACGGCGCTGGTGAACTGGTGGCGCGCGGTTTCGATTGAGGCGCTGTGCATTGCGGTGATGTGGCTGATCGGATTGTGGCTGCTGCATGTGCCGCTGTTTCCGGTGTGGGCGCTGCTGGGCGGGTTGATGACGTTCATCCCGAACTTTGGCGGGGTGATTGCGCTAATCGGGCCGGTCTTCAGCATTCTGGTGACGGGGGAAAACCTGGAGCGGCTCGGTTTCGTGCTCGGGCTGTATGCGGTGATCGTGGTGATCGATCAACTGGTGCTGCAGCCTGCGTTGATGAAGCGGACAGCGCGGGTGCCGATCTGGGCTTCAATTCTGGCTCCCATTGTCCTGGGTATTGTCATTCCGTTCTGGGGCGTGCTGCTGGCACCTCCGCTGCTGGCGGTGGTTTATGCGTTTCGCAAGCCCAAGGTGAAGCCAGTCCCGCCGGTCATACCTCCGGCGAGTTGAATACTGATTTGCGTGTTAACTGCGCGTGTTCATGGCAAAGATACAGCTCCCCCTTCGGGTTGTCGCCGATGAAGACGCACAACCTTCGTTGGCTTTTGGCTAGCGGATCAATCCCCGACTACCATCCAGACTTAGAAGATATACCGGTACCCATATTTGGGGCTGCTACACTCGGCCACTCGGTTATGAGGGGTGCTCTAGGACCGACCTGGAGCTTGTCGATGAGGTCTTTGACGCCCTTGGTGCTGGCTACCGCGACGACCACCTCAGAAGCGAAAATCGGGCCGTAGACATGGCCGTCCAGGGTGACGGCTCCATTCTGCACTTGGACGGAGATAGTCTGGTAGGCGTTGGGAAGGAAGCCGTAGTATTCGAAAGCACTATGAGCAATGGCCCTCTCGATCTTCGCCCGCAGCTTCCGGTCGGGAATCGTGGGGCCGACAACCTGAGTCTCGTCGCGAACGGCGCTTACGCCGGGAACGTGGCTGACCCTCTGGTCGGCGTTGACCTTGTTGAAGTAGAGATCGACGGAACCGGTGAGAGTGACGACGCCGTTCTGGACGGAGGCGTGGACATCTTTGAAGAACGAGGCACTGAGGGCTTTCTGGACGGCTACCTGGGTGGCGCTGTCATTCTGCGCGAAGGCCGTCGGCAAAGCAAAAGCTGCGGCACAAACGAAAAGGAGAGCGCTCTTCATAGCGAATCGCTCCTCCCAGAAGAGACCTACTGTTTATCCTCCGTCCCCGGCTATTGGACGTAACTGTAATGATTTTGGACTCTCCAAAATGAGGTCGCCCGGAGTTTCCACAGGTTCGAGCGGATGCATTACGGCCTTTACCCGGCATGCCTGGTCCACGCCCTTCTCATCGTTGAAACCGATAAATTTACCGATGAATCTTAGCCATGCATCACCTTCTTTGCTGATTTCATGTTTTCTCAATCACCGGCTCGCCTTTGGCGGGCGGGTGATACTCGCGGATGCGCTCGCAAGTGCCCAAGCCGATGGCAGGTCAGACATCTTGCGCCTCGCGTCCTTCGTGGCGCATCTACTAGCGCATGGAATATAGACAGCTTGGGTATTCGGGACTGAAGGTTTCGGCGCTCAGTTTTGGGGCGGCGACTTTTGGCGGCGGCAACGAATTTTTCAAAGCCTGGGGCAGTTCGGATGTGGTGGAGGCGAAGCGGCTGGTCGATCTTTGTCTGGATGCGGGCGTGAACCTCTTCGACGTGGCGAATGTGTATTCGACAGGGCTGGCTGAGCAGGTTTTGGGCAGGGCGATCGAGGGCAAGCGCGAGAAGCTGCTGATTTCGACCAAGGCGACGTTCAAGATGGGGGATGGGCCGAACGATGTGGGGTCTTCGCGCTACCACCTGATTCAGCAATGTGACGCGAGCCTGAAACGGCTGGGCACAGACTACATCGACATTTACCACATGCATGGCTTCGACGCGACGACGCCCATTGAGGAGACTCTGGATACGTTGAATACGCTGGTACATCAGGGAAAGGTCCGCTACATTGCGTGCTCGAATTTTTCCGGATGGCATCTGATGAAGTCGCTGGCAATCTCAGAGCGATATGGATGGGCGCGGTATGTGGCGCACCAGGTGTATTACTCGCTTGTAGGGCGCGAGTATGAGTGGGAGCTGATGCCGCTGGGGCTGGATCAGAAAGTTGGAGCGCTGATTTGGAGCCCGCTGGGATGGGGGCGCCTGACGGGGAAGATTCGGCGCGGGCATCCTCTGCCGGAGACGAGCCGTTTGCACAAGACGGCGGACTACGGGCCGCAGGTGGACGATGAGTATCTCTATGATGTTGTGGATGCGTTGTATGACGTTGCCGAGGAGACGGGGAAGACGGTTCCGCAGGTGGCGCTGAACTGGCTGCTGCAGCGCCCTACAGTAGCCAGCGTGATTATTGGCGCGCGCAATGAGGAGCAGCTTAAGCAGAATCTTGCTGCGGCGGAGTGGAACCTGACGGCAGAGCAGGTGGCGAAGCTGGACAAGGCGAGCGCGGTGCAGCCGGTCTATCCGTATTGGCACCAGTGGCAGTTTGCGGAACGCAATCCTTTGCCGGTGCCGCAGGTGAAATAGCCTCAGCGGCTCTGGCTTTTAGGTGCGCGGGCTGAAGTCCGCGCCTACCCCAAGCCTATGTTAAAACCAGATAGATTTGGCCTGTTTTTGGGCTTCTAAGTGCGGCCGGCTCCAAAATTCGTCAGACTTTGATCGACGATTTTGCGGGCGTCAACGTCAAAATAGATATCTGCAAGTGATACCGGCCTTCTTCGCGAGGTGTGTATGGTTCGCAAATCCTTCCTGTCGATCGGCATGTTGGTGGCGGCGCTTGCCGTTTCTATCGCTGCCTACGCGGTGCGCGTGGGCGACGCCGCTCCTGATTTCACCGGAACCGATTCCAACGGCAAGACACACAAGCTTTCCGAGTACCGTGGCAAGTACGTGGTGCTGGAGTGGACGAACAACGGCTGTCCTTACACGCTGAAGCATTATGAAAGCGGCAATATGCAGGCGCTGCAGAAGGAATGGACAGCCAGGGGCGTGGTCTGGCTGACGGTGCTCTCGTCCGCTCCCGGAGAGCAGGGATATATGACGGCTGCGCAGGAGAATGCTTATCTCGGTAAAGAGAGGGCAGCGCCTACGGCTGCGCTGCTCGATCCAACCGGAGCGATCGGCCACGAGTATGCGGCGAGGACGACTCCCCATATGTTTGTGATCGATCCTTCGGGGAAGCTGATTTATGCGGGCGCGATCGATGACCACCCGACCACGGACGTCAGCGACATCAAGTTGTCGAAAAACTACGTCTCCGCGGCGCTGACCGAGGCGATGGCCGGTCAGCCGGTGGCGATTTCGTATACCCGTCCTTATGGATGCTCGGTGAAGTATCAGTAGGGAATGGATTGCGGCGGATTTCTCTGTAACCAAGGCGGCGACTCCTGCACTATTCTGCGAATGCCGCAGTACGGCACGGGAGCGAAGCGATGGCGATCGTCGAATCTCAGGGAGCGGAAAAGCCGCGTCAGCAGAAGACCCATACCGACATATTTACCGGCGTGACTTCGACGATCATGGCAAGTTCGTCCAGTCCCCGGTCGTTTGCCACGGCGATCCGCGCCGACCAGGGAGAGGCGGAAGCGTACAAGGCGGCGTTGATTCGCGGCGAAATCGGGATTCAGCGGCCGACCGGGGCGAATATCGCAGGCGTGGATTTTATTACCGCGATACCGGTAAGTCCGGGTTCGGTGCAGATTCGCGAGATTGTGTTGACGGATGTAAAGACGACCACAGTGGGCGCTCCCGCGCCTAAACCTAAGACGACCGTGCCGGGGAAGTGGCAGGTCGAATTGCAGGATGCCTTAAGCCCGCTGCGGCTGCGTCTTGGGAATGCTGTGCTTGAGCAGAATATTCGCCAGGCGGCGCTTAAGCCTCCCCGCATGCGCCAGCTTCGCGTGGATTATTCACCGGCTGCATCCGGCTCGGGACGCCTCTCGATTGTTGGCTGGTAGGTGCGGCGTCAGTCCAGCTTCGTTTTGCCGCTCTTTGCATCTTTAATTTTGCGAATCTCTTCCATGCGCTGCGCGAGCAGTTTCTCTCGGCCTTCATTCACAGGGTGATAATACGTCCGGCCGCGCAGGCTTTCCGGCAGGCATTCCATGTCGGCTACGCGGCCTTCTTCATCGTGAGCGTATTTGTAGCCTTTGCCGTAGTCGAGGGCTTTCATCAGGCCTGTCGGCGCGTTGCGCAGGTGCAGCGGGACGGGTTCGGCGCGGGTGTGCTCGATATCGGAGAGGACTTCGCCATAGGCGGCGTAGAGGGCGTTCGATTTTGGCGCGAGCGCGAGGTAGACGACGGCCTGCGCGAGAGCAAGATCGCCTTCGGGCGAGCCCAGGAAGTCCATCGCGTCTTTGGCTGAGAGGCAAAGGTTGAGCGCTTCGGGTGAGGCGAGGCCGATATCTTCAACGGCCATGCGGATGACGCGGCGGGCCACGTACATCGGGTCTTCGCCGGATTGCAGCATGCGGCCCAGCCAGTAGAGCGAGGCGTCGGCGTCGCTGTTGCGGACGGATTTATGCAGGGCAGAGATGAGGTTGTAGTGCTCTTCGCCCTGCTTGTCGTAGAGCAACACGCGCTGCTGCAGGGCTTCGGTGGCGATTTCTTTGGTGATGGGGGTTTTCGCGGCCTGTGCGAGTCTTGCGGCTACTTCGAGACCGTTGAGGGCGTGGCGCGCGTCTCCATTGGAGTAGCCTGCCAGCAGGGCGAGAGCTTCGTGGTCGGCTTTGAGATAGAGCGGGCCGAGGCCGCGTTTTTCGTCGGCGAGAGCGCGTTCGAGCAGCTGGAGGATTTGTGCGTCGGTGAGTGCGTGCAGGGTGTAGACGCGGCAGCGCGAGAGCAGAGCGGAGATGATCTCGAAGGAGGGATTTTCGGTGGTCGCGCCGATGAGGCGGATGGTTCCGCGCTCGACGTAGGGGAGAAATGCGTCTTGCTGCGCTTTGTTGAAGCGGTGAATTTCGTCGACGAAAAGGATGGTGCGCGAGCCGTAGGTGGAGGCTTTTTCGGCGTCGGCCATGACGGCCTTGATTTCCTTGATGCCGGATAAGACGGCGGAAAATTCGATGAAGGTGGCGCGGGTGGTTTCGGCGATGATTTTGGCCAGGGTGGTTTTGCCGACGCCCGGTGGGCCCCAGAAGATCATGGATGAGGCGTCGTCGCGCTCGATCTGGACGCGGAGCGGCTTGCCGGGGCCAAGCAGATGCTCCTGGCCTACGAATTCGTCGAGCGTGCGCGGGCGCATGCGCTCGGCCAGCGGGGCGTGTTTTGCCGGCGTGGCGAGGTCCGGGGTGTTGCCGAAGAGGCTCATCTTTCCGTTTGGATGATTCTACGGTTTCTTGAAGACTCGGGGATTGTTTCTGTTGGCTGGTTTGCTGTAACGGTTGACACATTCGTAGAACTACCCCACTCAAGCCAAAAAAATGGCTTGAATGGGCCACCCCACCACTCCGCCCCTTTTCGTGCTGCAGGCGAAAATGAAAAAGCAGATCCTGACAGCGTTATCGGCGTTGGCGAGAAGCTTCGTAGAGGAGAATGCTGGCGGCGATGGCGGCGTTGAGGGATTCGACGGGGCCGGGGCAAGGGATGGTGATTCGGTCGTCGCATTGACTGGCTAGTTCCGGGGACAGGCCGCTGCCTTCGTTGCCGATGAAGAGCGCAACGGGCTGGGCGAGATCGATTTGCTGCGCTGGAGTGGCACGGTCCACGGCGGTGGCGATAGCGCGGATTCCGCCAGAGTGGAGGGCGGGAAAAAGGTCTTTGCCGGACGCAGAAACCACGGGCAGCCGGAATGCCGAGCCTGACGAGGCGCGCAGGGTTTTGGGGTTCCAGATGCTCACGGTGCCGCGGAGCGCGATGATTCCGCTGGCTGCGAAGGCCTCAGCAGAGCGGACGATGGCGCCGAGGTTGCCGGGGTCCTGCAATCCGGCGGAGACGATGATCAGCGGATGCGGCTTGGCGAGGAGATCTTCGAGGGTGAACAACCGGGCTTCGGCGAGGGCGGCGATGGGCTGGGGCGATTCGGTTGTGACGGCGCTTGAGAATATATCGGGCGGGAGTTCGAGGATTTCGGTGCCTGCCTGCAAGCGGAGCTGGTTAAGAAGACCGAGGTTGCCGCTGCGGACGAAGAGGGTGGCGATGCGCAAGCGGCTGCGGAGAGCTTCTTCGACGAGGTGCCGGCCTTCGAGGGCAATCAACCCCGATGCGGTCTTTTCGCCTTGCCGGAGCGCGGCGCGCAATTCTTTTACCCGGGCATTCTGCCGGCTTTGTACAATGCGAATATGCGCGTGATTTGAAGCCGCTGGCATGGGTGCGATTCTACCGTGTCCGTGCCGGCTTCCGTCTGCCGTCTGCGCTTTGAAATTTCTGAAGGAGCCACCTTGTCTGCGGAGATTTTGCGCATTCATCCGGACGAACCAGAGCCGGAGCGCGTTGAGTACGTTGTCTCGTGTTTGCGCAATGGCAAAGTTGTCGGGATGCCCACGGATACTTTTTATGGGCTGGCAGTTGATCCAGTAAACCTGCGCGCGGTGGAGCGCATTTACGAGATCAAGACGCGGCTGAAGCACAAGCCGCTGTCGCTGCTTATCGGGAACTTATCGCAGGCGTATGAACTGGCGCGCGATCTGGGCATAAATTTCGATCGCCTGGCGGAGCGGTTCTGGCCGGGTCCGCTGACGCTGATTGTGAAGGCGAGCTCGCGTCTGCCGCTGCGGGTGACGGCGAACACTGGCAATGTGGCGCTGCGCATTCCGGACGCGACGATTCCGCGGACGGTTGCTGATGCTTTCGGGCTGCCGATTACAGCTACTTCCGCCAACCTGCAGGGCGCGCCGGAATGCACCTACGCGGCGTGCGTGCGGGACCAGATTGGCGACCGGATCCCTTTGATTGTGGACGGCGGACCGACGGGGCGCAGCCTGCCGACGACCATTGTCGATCTTTCAGGCGGCGAAGACCGCTGGCAGATTCTGCGCGAGGGCGCCATTGCAACGCACGAGATTGCTCTGACTTTGCATCCATAGGCCTTGGTTTGCAGTTTCATGATTGTTCCTGACACAAATTTGCGGCGCGCCGGCAGCAGGCGGTTAGGCATCCTTGCCGGGCTGGTGCTGGCCGGCGGTCTGGCGTGGACGGGCTGGGTCTACGGCCAGATTCGCTATTACGCGGAGCGCGATGAGGCACGCCCGGCGGATGCCATTGCGGTGTTTGGCGCGGCGGAGTATGACGGACGGCCGTCTCCTGTGTTGCGGGCCCGGCTGGATCATGCGCTTGAGCTTTATGGGCGCAAGCTGGCTCCTTATGTGATCACGCTGGGCGGCGGCGATGAGAACGATCAGCATTCAGAGGGTGGAGTAGGGCGAGATTACCTGCTGGCCCATGGCGTTCCTGAGGCTGCGATCATCGCGGAAACGCATAGCGACAATACTGAGGAATCGGCTGCGCGGCTGGCGCGCATTGCACGGGCCAATCATTTGAACCGCATTATTGTGGTGAGCGACGGCACGCATCTCTTTCGCATCCATGCGCTGTGCGAGCGGGTCGGGCTGACGGTATACACTTCGCCGCGACCGGTGACGGGAAGCATCAGCTGGCAGGATTCTTTTTCCCGCATGGCGCACGAGATTATCAGCTACACGGCCTGGCGATTACACCTGCACTAACCATCCGGCAGCGAGGGCGGCGACCAGCGTCGACAGGAAGTTGACCAGGTCATTATTCAGCCAGCCGCGACGTTCGCAGACTGCTCCCAAAAGGCTGTCGGCGAAAAGGCCGAGAACGGCACTGGAAAAGACAACTGCGCCGGTTTGCAGGCTCAGAGGAAACGCAAGCATGGCGACGGCGGTAACGATGGCTGCGCCGATGCATCCGATAGCGGTTCCGGCAAGCGTAACGCCGCCGTCGGTTCCTACCGGCACGGGCTTCAGGGTGGTCAGCAGCCGCGGCTGGCCGCCGAAAACCTGGCCAAGTTCGGAAGACAGCGTATCGGCGGCGGCTCCAGCCAGGGCGGCTGCGATGGCGGCGAGCGATGCGATCCGGGTTTGCTGAGACGGGGTGAAAAGCTGGGTCGCGGTCAGCGGAATTGCGGCTAGTCCCGCGATCCCGATGTTGGCCGCAACCTGGGCTGCGTTGCGTCCTTGTCTGGCCTCGGCGACGCCGAGCTGTTCTTTGTGCGACCGGCCAATGCGCGTAGCCGCAAGCGCGAGCACAAGCATGGCGACGAGCGGAAACACTGCGGTTCGCCAGCCGGGAGTGTACAGGTAAAGGCAGGCTGTGATCATGGCCCCGGTGACGGCGGCATAACCTGTGGCAGCATGCGCCAGCCAGACGAGCAGGCCGAAGGCGATGCTGATTCCGGCGGCCTGCAGCAGGATGGGATCGTGCAGCTCCCATGCGTTGGTTGCCTGGATGAATATCCAGACGCAGCAGAGAGGCACTACAATCAGGAGGAGCAATTGCGATTGCCATTGCAACAGCGTGCCTGAGCGATTTTTCCGGTGCATCGCGTGTTTTCCTCGGGGTGTGGCAAATCGAAACGCGTGAGTGATTTACAATCTAGTTTTCAAGGCATGTGTCCCCGATTGTTGCAGGCTTTGCGGCTGTTTGCCAGTTGACCTTTTCTCCGTGGACAGGTCAGTGGAAGTACACAGCAAGGTTTAGATGGATCGAGAAGTGCCGGTGCAGGATTTGTTGCTGAATGAGGTGTCTGAGAGTGCGAAGTGTCACCGGGCCTAAGCGCCCATGGTTTACTGCCGGGGCGCTGCTGGCTTTGGCGGGTGTGTGTGGGTGCGGCAACCAGTATCGTCCAGTCGTAACGCCTGTAGCGCCCACCGGTCCGGCCCCGCAACCGCCTTCCTATGTAGTTGCTTTTTCTCAGCCTGGGCTTACAGCGGGCAGTATTTCCAATCCTTGCCCGGGAACGCCGTATAGCGAGCCGGGGGTGGTGACGCTAATCGACTTTTCCGGCGACAGCGTGCTGGCGCTGGCGACCGTGGGCACAGGACCGCTGACATTTGCGCTCGATCCTACGGGATCGACAGCCTACAGCACGGACTGCGACGGGACGGTGAGCTCGGTTCCGCTGAGCACGACGCTGCAATCCAAGAATGTGCTGACGACAACGCTTCCGCAAAATCCGGGCGGCGTGAACACCCTGCCTACGAATTTGCTGGTCACTTCATCGGGTGAGTACGTAGTCGAGCAGAACCGGACGGCAATCGGCGCGTTGACGGGGAGTCCGGCATCGCTGAAGCAGGAGATCCCGGTCGCTCCAGCAGTGATCAATGCTATTGGTTCTTCGAGCAGCCAGTATATCTACTCGATCAGCCAGGGAAACAGCACGGATGGCAGCGGGGTGACCTGGGGGGAATGCGATCCCAATTCCGGCACAACGGTCACGACGAACGGCGAGGCCGACGGAATTGAAGTAGCGACGAACACGGTAAATAACCGGCTCCCGGTAGGCATTTGCCCGGTCTATGGGATCATGACGGCGGATGGCCGCCGCGCGTTCGTGCTGAATCGCGGCAGCGGGACGGTTACCGTCATTGACAGCTCGAAGAACCTGCTCGATACGGATTCGCAGAGCCAGTACATGACAAATGCCACGATCAACGTTGGTAAGGGACCTGTCTATGCCGATCTGTATACGCCGGCAGCGCTGCTGGTGACGGCTAACTACGACGACGATTCGATCAGCATCATCAATGTGAGCATCAACGGGCCTGTACAGGGTTATACAGATACGCCGAATTTCGGCCAGGTGCTCGCGACGGTGAAGCTGGCCGCGGGAAGTCATCCAGCAGCCGTGACGGTGCTGCAGGATGGAAGCCGCGCCTACGTTGCCGATGAGGGCGACGGCACGGTGACGATCGTGAATCTTTCGAGCTTCACGGTGGAGGCGGTGCTGCCGGTCAATGGGCATCCGCGCTCGATTGCGTCTACCTATAATGCTCCAATCGGCAAGGTCTACACGATTGCGCAGGACAGTCCATACCTGACAGTGATCCGCACAGACACAGACATTGTTTCTTCATCGATTCTGCTGCAGGGCAATGGCGTGGATTTGCACACGACGACGCAGTATGCAGGCAGCAGCTCGACGACGGTAACGGCGAACAGCATTACGCAAAGTCGTTCGGTGGGGTCGGGCGTCCCGTAGAAAAAACCGCATGCAGGTCTGTCGCTTCCTACGGACCTGCCAGTTCAGTCATTCAGTCCGAACTCTTTTTCGAGGGAGGTTGCCATCTCCGAGCGGACTTCGTCTTTGTTGAACATCACAGAATAATAGGTGATATAGGAGTCGATGATTCCGGGGCTCTGCTGATGGTCCATCGACTCCCGGACAAAGGACTCGACGAAGCTATCCATCGCCCCGTTTTCGTTCAGAAGAGAACGTATCAGTCCCACCTTAATCGGATGGCGTGCTGCCAGGATGTCCAGAGCATATGGAATCTGCTGCACGATTTCATTCTTTGCCGCGTCGGAAACGCTGCTCCCGTCCTTGAATGGGCATAAGATAACCAGCGCAACGCAGGCTACCCCGATGAACTTAAACATGGAAGCCTCCACCCTGAGCCAACGGCTCAGTGGCCTAGTTTCTATATCAAGAGTCGCTGGGGGGATCGAACCGATACGTCACATTATGGACGAAAGTACAAACCGAGCGACAAAAAATGAACGAGGTCTGCGCGCATTTCCTGCCCATTCATGCGCAACATATTGTTGTTGACGCGAGGAAGATAGTGGCATGATGAGGGCAATCACGTATTAGAGTTCAAATAAAGCTCCATACATTACCTGGCTTCTTTTTGTGAAAGAAGCCATAGGGATATTGCGTGAATCGACAAAATGTTCTCCTCCTGATGGTCTGCGCAGTTTCGGCTTTCTCTGCGCCTGCGCAGATGCAGCGTCCTGCTTTGATTCCGGAGCCGCGCACATTTCAGAGCCGCGAGGACATCTCGCTGGCTCGCGGCGTTTCGCTTTCAGCCTCGACAAAAGATGCTGATGACGCTTTTGCTGCTGACGACCTGCTCGCGTTTTTCAAAGAGGAAGGTGTCGCACGGTCCGAGAAAGGCGCACGTGTTTACTTGCTGCGAGATACTTCCGATGCAGGAAAACGCGCACTGGCAGAGGAAAAGCTTACGTTTGATCCGCCGATGCTGGACGAGGGCTATGTCCTCTTTACTTCGAAAAATCGTGTTTACGTCATTGCGCATTCGGCAAGCGGTCTTTTTTACGGGGCGCAGACGGCAAAGCAGCTGGTTCGCGGAACTGGAGATCAGGCAGTTTTTCAGGGGTGCGTGATACGTGACTGGCCGGCGATGCGGTATCGCGGCGTGCACGACGACCTTTCGCGCGGGCCTGTCCCGACGCTGGAGTTCCAGAAAAAACAAATCCGCACGTTTGCGGCTTACAAGCTGAATGTGTACTCGCCTTATTTTGAGAACACGATGCAGTATGCATTGAATCCGCTGCCTGCGCTGCCGGACGGGTCGATGTCGAAAGCCGATGCGGAGGCACTGGTTGCGTACGCGAAACCTTATCACGTAACGATCGTGCCGGAGCAAGAGGCCTTCGGGCATCTGCACCATGTTCTGACGTGGCAGGAGTACGCGCATCTCGCCGAGGTTCCGAGCGGCAGCGTGCTTGCGCCGAACGACCCTGGTTCGCTGCAGCTGATCAAACAGTGGTTCACGGAGCTGGCCGCTGTTTTTCCGGGGCCTTTTTTGCATATTGGCGCGGATGAGACGTTTGAGCTGGGGCAGGGAAGAACCGAGGATGAGGTGAAGCAGCGCGGTCTCGGCGCAGTGTACATTGATTTTCTGACGAAGATTCATGCAGAGCTTGCGCCGCTCAATCGCAGGCTGCTGTTCTGGGGCGACGTGGCGATGAACGATCCTGCGCTGGTGCCAAGGCTGCCCAAGGACATGATTGCGGTTGCGTGGCACTATGAACCGGAAGACGACTTCAGCAAGTGGCTCAATCCATATACAAATGCCGGAATGGAGACGTGGGTGGCTCCGGGCGTGAACAACTGGAACCGCGTTTATCCGGACAACAATCTGGCGCTCAAGAATATCCAGGGATTTGTGGCAGCCGGGCAGAAGGCGGGAAGCACGGGCGTACTCAACACCATATGGAATGATGATGGCGAGGGGCTGTTTGCCGAGGACTGGTACGGCATTTTGTTTGGCGCAGCGGCGGGATGGCAGCCGGGCGCGAGCGATATTGCGGAGTTCCAGAAAAATTATGGCGAGGTCTTTCACGGCGATGCGACCGGAGATATCGATCAGGCGCAGCAGGCGCTGATGCAGGCTCACGATGTACTGGAAAAAGCCGGATTAGAAGATGCGCAAGATGCTTTGTTCTGGCTCGATCCATGGAGCGCGGAAGGACAGGGGACGGCGGCGAAGATCAAGCCGGCGCTTTCAGAATTAAGACTGGATGCGGAGCGCGCGCTGACGTTGATTGCGGAGGCGCGGCAGGCGGGAAACCTGCGGGAGCCAGAAGCCGTGGACGCGATGGAACTGGGCGCGCGGAGAATGGATTTTCTAGCGTTTAAGTTTCAGACGGCGGGAGACATTGCGGGGACTTATCAGCAGTTGTATCAGCAGCAGAATGACGCGGACGCGCGCAAACATATGTCAGGGAGATTGTGGAATCTTTCAGGCGTCAACGGCCGCTGCCAGGACCTGCGCGACGGGTATGGATATATCCGCGATCTGTTCAAAGATGCGTGGCTGAAGGAAAACCGGCCATACTGGCTGGACAACGTGATGGCGGAATACGATGCGGCCATGCAGCTTTGGATTGCGCGCGCTGAAAAGCTTCGCGCAGCCCGAGAGCAATGGCTTACGACGCACACTCTGCCGCCGCCGGAAGCGATCGGTATTGCATTGCCTGTTTCTTCCAAATGATGTGTAACTGCCACTGATGCATATACAGCTTCGCGCCTTTGATCTGGTTCTGGTGGCTCTGTACCTGGTGGGGATCACCTGGTTTGGACTGCGTTTCCGCAAACAGGGAGAGCGTTCGATCAAGAGCTACTTTCTTGCCGACCGCGATATTCCATGGTGGGCGATTGCGCTTTCGATTGTGGCTGCAGAGACGAGCACGCTGACGATCATCAGCGTGCCGGGGATCGCATTTACAGGCGATTTCGGATTTCTGCAGCTTGCGATGGGGTATCTGCTGGGGCGCATCGTGATCTGCATTCTGTTTCTGCCACGATATTTTTGCGGCGAGCTGATCACCGCGTATCAGTTGATCGGCCAGCGTTTTGGAACGCGCCTGCATCGGCTGACGGCGTTGCTGTTTCTTGTGATGCGCGCCGCGGCGGAAGGAGTGCGCGTATTTGCGGTTGCCATTGTGGTGGGCGTTGCATTGGGAACGGGAGATATTGCTTCGATCGTTATCCTTTCCCTGCTTACGCTGCTGTATACATTTGAGGGCGGCATGAAGGCGGTGATCTGGACGGATGTTTTGCAGATGCTGCTCTATGGGCTGGGCACGCTTGTGAGCCTGTGGTCCGTTTGCAGACACATTCCGGGCGGGGCGCATACGCTGCTTTCGGTTGCGTCGGCGGCAGGGAAGCTGACGGTGTTTCATTTCACGCTGTCTGTCTCGCAGACGTACACGTTCTGGGCGGGTGTGGTGGGAGGCTGTTTCCTTACGATGGCGAGTCATGGCACCGATCAGCTGATGGTGCAGCGGCTGCTGGCGGCAAAAAACCTGCGCGAGTCGCGGATGGCGCTGCTGGCGAGCGGCGTTGTGATCTTTGTGCAGTTCACGCTCTTTCTTTTGATTGGCGCGGGATTGTTTGTCTACTACAAGCAGAGCGGGTTGATGCCGCATGCGGCAAGCGCAGACCGCATCTTTCCTCAGTTCATTGTGCAGCAGATGCCGACCGGCGTTTCTGGCTTGATGATTGCCGCCATCCTGGCCGCCGCGATGTCGAACCTGAGTGCGGCGCTGAACTCGCTGGCGTCTACTTCGATGGTGGATTTTTATCTGTTGCGCAGGCCGGATGTCAGCGAGGCGTCTAAGACGCGGCTGTCGCGGCTGATGACACTGGGCTGGGCAGCCATTCTTCTGGCGCTGGCTATTGTTTCCCGCGGCAGCGGGCATGTGCTGGAGATCGGCCTGTCGATCGCGTCTGTCTTGTGGGGCGGAATGCTGGGCGTGTTTCTGCTGGGCACGCTGACCAGGCGAGCGAATGAAGCGGGCACGATGGCCGGCTTGCTGGCAGGGTGTGTGCTGAATCTATTGCTCTGGCGGCAGGGCTCGGCGATTCACGCGACACTTTGGGGGCGGCATTTTGTGTTTCCGAAGATTGCCTGGACCTGGTATGTCGCAATTGGCGCTATGGCGACGTTTGCAATCGGGTATCTGGCGAGCTTTGTGGGAAAACGTAACAGTATCGGGAGTGAATTGTAGATGAGGATGCGGAGTCTGGGATTTCTATTGCTGACTGCGGCAGTAAGCTGTGCATTTGCGCAAACGCCAGATTTCAGTTCCATCGATACGCTGGTAGAGCAGGCGGTGGAGCACCAGCAGATTCCGGGAGCTGTTGTCGAGATTGGACATGATGGCCATGTGGTATTTCGCAAAGCCTATGGCGAGCGCTCTCTGGAACCTGTGCGCGAAACAATGACGGCCGATACCGTCTTCGACATGGCTTCGCTGACGAAGCCATTGATGACGGCGACGGCGATCATGCAGCTGTGCGAGCAGGGAAAGCTGAGCTTCAATGATCCGGTCGCAAAATATCTGCCGGAATTTGCCGCAAATGGAAAACGGGACATCACGATTCGCCAGTTGTTGACGCACTACTCCGGCTTGCCGCCTGATCTTTCCCTGGATCGGCCATGGGAGGGGAAAGCTGAAGCATTTCGGCAGGCATTTGCCATCCAACCGGCTACGCCTGCGGGGATGCGTTTTGTTTACAGCGACATCAACTACATTGTGCTGGGCGCGCTGGTGGAAAAGCTTTCCGGCATGCCGGAGGATGAGTATGTCCGACAGAAGATCATCGCGCCGCTTGGCTTGCAACACACACGCTATCTTCCTCCGGTGGAATGGCGCGATCGAATTGCGCCGACACAATACGAGCATGGGGTGATGCTGCGCGGAGTTGTGCATGACCCGACGGCACGGCGGATGGGCGGAGTGGCCGGACATGCGGGTCTATTCAGCAGCGCGGATGATGTTGCCATCTATGCGCAGAATCTTCTGGATCGGCTTGCGGGAAGGCCGAGCAGGTTTCCTTTGTCGCGCGCGATCCTGCAGAAGATGGTGACGCCGGAGCAGCCGGCGACGGGCACTGCATTGCGTGGATTTGGCTGGGACATTGACTCGCCGTATTCGAGCAATCGCGGGGAAATTTTTCCGGTCGGGTCGTTTGGACATACCGGATTCACGGGCACGTCGCTATGGATGGACCCTGTGTCAGATACCTACGTGATCGTACTGTCGAATTCCGTTCATCCGAATGGGCCAAAGAGCATCACGGCGTTGCGCGGAAAGATCGCCGATGCTGCGGCTGTTGCCCTTGGGATTGTTCCTGATGGCGGGAAGCTTTCGGCAAAGCTGACCGGATATAACGAGTCGCTCAGCGGGATGCGGCACTGGATTGCGCGCAATGGCGAAGTGAAAACCGGGATCGATGTTCTGGAGACGGATGACTTTGCCGAACTTCGGAGACTGGCAAAGGAGCATGGCGGGCATTTGCGAATCGGGCTGCTGACCAACCAGACAGGCGTCGATGCGACGGGGCGCAGGACGATCGACATTCTGGCGCATGCCGAGGGGATCGAGTTGAAGACGCTGTTCAGTCCGGAACATGGGATTCGCGGAGCAAAGGATACGGAAGAGATCGGCAATGGAGTGGATGCGCAGACTGGACTTCCAGTCATAAGTTTGTATGGGGCCAAGGACGCGCAACGAAGGCCATCGCTTGCGACGATGCGATCGCTCGATGCCGTGGTGATCGATCTGCAGGACGCGGGAGTGCGCTTTTACACGTACGAGACGCTGGTGGGATATTTTCTGGAAGCCGCGGCAAAGACGGGAACCGATATTGTTGTGCTCGACAGACCGGATCCGATCAACGGCGCGTTTGTGCAGGGGCCGATTTCAGATGAGGGAGATGAAAGCTACGTGCATTACATGCCGCTTCCCGTGCGTCATGGCATGACGATGGGTGAGCTGGCGGAATATTTCAACCGCGAACGCAATCTGCATGCGCCACTGACGGTTGTAAAGATGCAGGGATGGCAGCGTGGCGACTGGTACGACTCGACAGGGCTTGCATGGGTGAATCCTTCGCCGAATCTGCGCGACGTAGAAGAGGCAATGCTGTATCCCGCGCTGGGGCTGGTGGAGACAACGAATATCTCCGTAGGGCGGGGAACTGATACTCCGTTCGAAATTTTTGGCGCTCCGTGGATCGATGAACGCGCGCTCGCGGGCTTTCTGAATGGCCGTTTCCTGCCGGGTGTGCGCTTTGTGCCCATGGATTTTACGCCGCAAAAACCATATCCCTATGGTGGCGAGCTGTGCCACGGAGTGCGGATACTGATTCTCGATCGGAACGTGTTCGACTCGCCTGAGCTGGGAGTTGAGATTGCGTCTGCGTTGTACAGGTTGTATCCGCAGGAGTACAAGCTCGAACAGATCAATACGTTGCTCGCGAACCAGTATGTGCTGGAAGCGTTGAGGAACGGTGTTGCTCCGGCAAGAATTGCTGAGGATTGGCGAGCGCCGCTGGAAGATTTTGAGGCGAAGCGGAAGGCGGCTTTGATTTACTAGGGAGTTGCAACTGCCGAGAAAAAGCAGATCCTTCGCTTCACTCAGGATGACAATTCATTTTTAGAGGCTATAACTGTTTTAGGTACGCTTTCGCTAATTCAAGCTCCGGGAATAATTTTTCGTCGGCCTGGAATTCCCGCGGGTGTACGCAGCGGCGTCCTTTGCGCACTTTGACGGGATGCCGCAGATGCAGCATTTCGTGGTACATCAAATATTCGATGGCGTAGCGGGGTGTGTTTTTTCGGTCGAAGACGCGGCTGATCATGATCGTGTTGTGGGCGGCGTCGTAGTGGCCGAGGAGACGGCGCGCCTTATGCTCGCTCCAGGTCAGCAGCGGGCGGCCCAGCAGGCCGTGAAAGAAGCGCCGGTTCAGTGTTTCGAAGACTTCATCGAGGTCATAGTAATCTCCTTTGGCCGTTGAGATTTTCTTTCGCCCCCGCGTCTGGCGGATGCGCTCCGTCTGCCGCATGACTGCGTCGCTCGATGCGAAACGGCGATAGCGCGCGTTGTGCGCAGGATCCTGCGGCTTGCGGTAGAGCTTGGCGAGAAGAATGTGCGCGATGGCCCGCAGAACGGTGTCGGGCGCGCCTTCAAGAAGGTCGGAAAGGTGGACTTTGATCTGTCCTTCGCGCAGGCGGATGGTTGTGTTCAAGCTGGTGAAGCGGTAGAAACGAACATGCATAGGTGGGATGGGAGCGCGCGGACGGATGGCGCGATACTCCTCTTCAAATAAACGCGAAAGTTCGGGGTTCACTCAACCTGAGCGTAGCACAGACGCGCCGCTTTTTGAGTTACGTCAAGACGGCCCGGTGCCGTTCTTGCCAGCCTGGTCTTTGTGTTCGGCGAAGTATTTCTCCTGGTCTTTTTGCAGGGTCTTTGCCTGATCGCTGATACTCTGCGCAGCCTCAATGGCGGTGGTGCGGGCGAACTCGTAATTCTGATTC
>Ga0335072_10001547_pt1 | contig 37221 bp, 31 predicted proteins | sample Lox_Sample_21_FD_206725 | JGI IMG/M metagenome (GOLD analysis project Ga0335072, IMG submission 206725) | Soil microbial communities from Loxahatchee National Wildlife Refuge, Florida, United States - Lox_Sample_2.1 | ecosystem: Environmental > Terrestrial > Soil > Wetlands | place: USA... | reverse complement strand
AGCCGCCCTTGCGCCGGCACGTTCTTGAACGGCGCCAGTACCGGATCCGCCGACCAGACCTTGTCCCCCTCCCAATATTTCGTCGCGCCGTCGGTGTATCCCTGCTGCGAGGTGAACCACTGCTCGAATACGGCCTTCGAGTGGATCCATTTCAGGAATTCCTTCGCCGCAGACTGATTCTTGGAATAGGCCATGACCATGTCGGTGAACGGACCCGGCAGATTGTACTGTCCCCCGGGACCCCGGGGTAGTGGCGCATGCCGGATGTCCTTGTACATCGGCGTGCCGTTCTCGGTTTGGTAAGTGTCGGGCTTGCGCTTCGCCTCAATGTAGATCGAGGCGCCATTGTTGGTGCAGCAAATCGTGCCCGCCAGGAACGCGCGGTTGTTGCTTGAGTCGTCCCACGACAGGCCGCCCGGATCACAGGCCTCGTTCCAGAACGGCACGGCCGCCTTGACGGATTCCAGCGTCTCCTTGCTGTTCAACGCGACCGTCTTGCCGTCTGCCTCCACTTCCTTGCCGCCGAACGACCACAACCAAGGATACCAGAACCCCGGCGGATCGCCGAAGGAATGGCTGAGCGCCTGACCAACCGGCGTTCCTTTAGCTTTGAGCTTCTTTCCGGCATCCTGCAGTTTTTCCCAGGTATCCGGAAATTCGGGGTAACCGATGGCTTCAAACCACGACTTGCGATAGGCGACGAGACCGCCGCCGATCGCCCAAGGCACCCCGATCCACTTGTTGCCGGCCATGGCGACCTGTTTCGAGATCGGATAATATCCGCCCTGCTCCTGGCCAATTCCTTCCGCCACGTCGGTCATGTCGGCGAGGCTGGCGGTGTAAAGCTGTGGCCAGTTGTTCAGACCCAGGATAATGTCAGGTCCGTTGCCGGACTGGATCGCCGACGTGACGCGTGCCTGGATGTCGTTTGCGTTGATCGTCTCGAGCCGCAGATCTATCCCGAGCGCTTTCTGGCACTCCTTGGTAATCTGATCCTTGAGCAATGCATCGGATGACGGCACGAAGTCTGACCAGCGGACCCAATGCAGGGTTCTCTGTTGCGCGAAGGCGGGCGCGCGTCCGGTCGCCAAGATCGTTGCAATCCCACCAATACCTGCCGCCGCCGCTCCCGATCCCGAAAGCTGCAGAAACTCACGTCGACGAACGCGATGCATTAGCCGTTCCTCCCTTGATATTGCTTTTGCGCAGCTCACAGAATCGTACGACAAAGCAGCGCGGCACGCAAGCTCCGATCCTGGATCACGTCACATTCGGTCTGCGTTCACCACGTGCCCTGACTCCCGGCTGCATGATGACCTGCGGATGCTCTACAGCCCATTTTATTAAGCTGGCAGTACTCTCGATACGCATCTTGGATTTTATTTGAGCCGTGATGTGGGCAGCAGTTCGATATGCGACATCGATCTCAGTCGCGATCTCTGTAAGAGTCTTTCCCTGACTCAGCAGACAGAGCACCTCACGCTCGCGACTGGATAAATCCACGACAGGGTCGTCCGCCCGACAAACCGCCATAATGGCCAGCTTCTCCGCCATCGACGGAGTCAGAAATATGCCTCCAGCAACGACCTTTTCGATCGCCTGCAAAAGTGTGTCCGGATCGTCGCTCTTGGTCATGTACCCCTTGGCGCCCGCCTCCAGCGACCGTGCCGCGAATGCCGGATCATCGTACATGCTAAACACGATGACCTCCGGGCAAGGCCGGCGCGACATCAGGGTCGAAAGCAAGTCCAGGCCGTTTCCATCTGGCAGCTTCAAGTCAAGGACGATGATATCGGGCAGGTAGTCAGCGGCGATACGCAAGCCATCCGCCGCGGTAGCCGCTTCCGCCACCTCAGCCGTGCCTTGCGCCTGAAGCAGGCGGCTGCATGCCGTCCTTACTATGGGATGGTCTTCGATCAGCAGAATACGCATGTGTTGGCTCCAGTGTGCCTATTGCTCTTCCTCCGGAATGGTCACCTCGATCGCTACCCCCGGGTGCAATTCGCGGATCTCCAATGAACCGCCGAGCTGGCGAACACGCTCGTTCAAGCCAAGCAACCCGAATCCGCGGCGGAAGCCATCGGGAAGGCCTCTTCCGTCGTCCTGGACCGATAGGATGACTCTCCGAACTGACGATATGGCAATCGCGCCTGCCAACGGGCAGACCGAGTGACGCTCGAGCCGAATCGCCACGAGAGATGCGTGCGCGTGTCGAACAGCGTTGATCGCGCTCTCTTGCGCGGCTCGATAGAGCGTGAGGCTTGCCATCTCCGCCGGATCAGTGAAGGCCGGGGAAATATCCAATGACCACGTGATGTGCGGATATGTTGCCCTCCAGGAATTCACCTGATGTCGCAAAGCTTGGCAGAGGCCCATCTGCTCCAATACCAGCGGTCGAAGGCGATCGAGTATTCGGTAGTTCGCCTTTTGCATCCCGTCAGCCAATGCGTTGATGGATTGCGCCCGCGCATGAACCTCCGTCCCACTCGATACGGACTTCAAAATCGTGGCCGCGTCGGCACGAACTCCAAACAGCATTGGACCGAATTCATCATGAAGGTCCGCGGCTAGCGTTTTCCTTTCTTCCTCCTGCAATGAGAGCAGCTTGTCGATCAGAAAGTGGTTGTCCAAGGCCGCCTGCTGGAGCGACTGCGCGAGATGATTGAACTGATGGGCGACCCGCTGCAGCTCAAGCACCGTAATCGGTGCGATCGGCCGATAGTCTCCACACTCCAGGCGGTCGAACCCATCGGCCAAAGCTTGAACCGGGCGGAGCGCCCGACGCACCGTCCACAAGAGGCCACCGATCAGCAGAAGGCCAAGTGCTGATAGTGCAGCCGCGAATAGCTTCACCTCACCGACAATTTCCGCAATCTCGTTTGCAGAATCCGAAAGTATCCGCAGGTGTCCCACTTCCACCCCATGGACGACAACCGGAAAGGTCTGCTCGACCGAGGCAGGCGCCAAAAGTCGTGCGATCCACGGGCGCGCATCGGGCTGTGCCAATCCACCTTGCAAACTAATATCTCGAATCAACCTGCCATCGGAGGCAACGAGTTCGAACTGTACATGCCTCACGCGAGGGAGGTTCCGTTCCAACTGCTCGAATGCGTTGGCTTGGGTGCTCGCACCGGCCACATTGCGTAACGTGCTTGCCGCCAAATCGTGTCCGAGTTCCATAGCGGATGTTATCTCGGCTGCGATTCGGCCCTTGGCTTCAACAAGAACGACACTGATGGTGGCGATAAGCCCCAGGATCAGCAATGCCGTCGGAATCAGCATGAGCTGACCACGCAGAGAGTGGAAGCTATGCGTCGTGAAGAGATGGTGCGCAGTGGACGTTTCACGGTTTCGTTTCGCCATAACGGATTACCCCAATAGATGAGCAGGGTGATGCGTACCATTCTTCATCCGTGACGCAACTGCGGCTCATCTTCTGGGGTGAGCTGAGGCCGCGGTCATTCCTTGGAAATTGATTGATCACGGCAAAAAGTGCAAGTGACTTACACATTCTGCTATGCATTTCCTGCCTCTTCCCCAAGCCCAAGCTGTCCACTCTGTATTATTAATTCTGCGTGCACGGCCACGCAACTCCTTTCCTGCATCATAGGCAGCTTGAGGATCGCAGCCCTACCGAACCAGACGGTAGCTCGCAGTTTTTGCCGTTCGACTCGACATTTTTTGCAATAGACTGCCGCGGTGGCCCGGTGCCAATATAAGTCTCTTGGTGTTGGTGTGGCGACCGATCCGATCCACGGCAACGTATTCCGTTGGGGTGCGTCAGGAAGGATGCCAATCCTCAGCGTGGTGCTGGAGAAACTTTCTTGATCGACCCGACTGCAGCATCACTCTGCAATCCAAGGCTGAACGGCGCGATTGAGCGACCATGCCGGACTCCGGTCAGTGCTGTCTGATTTGCGAACGCTGCGAGGTGTCGGAGATGTCGTAGCGTCGCTGCCGATGATGCGAGGTCTGCCACAGAACGGCATTGAGCGACGCGATGGACGTTGAGATCATTGCGTACCGCTATGGTCTCCAGCCACCACTCGACTGGGGCGACGACATCGAGGTCGCGATGCAGCGGCAGGTTGATCTATGGAACCGGCTGGTTGAGATTGAGCAGGAATATCGCGGCGGCGTGCGCGAGATTGTGGCCAGCGAGGCAAATCTGGAGCTGATCCGGGCAGAGCGTGTCGAGCTTCTACAGGACCTACGGCAGCTAATAGACCAGCGCTCCGCAACGCACAGCAAGACTCGCCGTAGGACAACCACGCCAGACTTAGACAGCTGTATTGCAGCCACTCGCAAACGCCTCCAGGAGGTGACGGAACGAGCAAAAGCGACGCGGGCGGCTGCTTATACACGGTTAAGGCTGCAGCTACGGGAGCTTGAGGACAAGCGCGTGAAACGTGTCAAGGAGGCCCGCCAGGCCGCTGCTGCCGGAGGCCTATGGTGGGGAAATTATAATGCGGTGATCGATTCATATGAGGTGGCCCGAAGGGGCGCTATCCGGGAGGGGCGGGAACTCAGATTTAAACGGTTCACAGGCGAGGGGCGCCTGACGAACCAGATCATCGGCGGAATGAGTGTTGTCGATCTTATGTCAGGCACTAAAGCCCAGATTTCTGTCGGGCCGGTTACCGGGCGACGTGGTCGAGATGGCCATGTGGAATTGCGCACCCTCACCGCCACTGTCTATACCGATGTCGGATCGCGCCGAACTGCCACATGGCCCATCGTGATGCACCGACCTCTGCCGGCTAATGCCCGAGTACAGACGATCACGGTCCACAGAGTCCGGCAGGCGGATCGTTGGCGATGGCACGCAGTAATTGTCTTGCGGCAACTCCGAGCACGAGGAATTCCTCAGGGAGAGGTTGTTGCTATTAATCTGGGTTGGCGCAAGACGGCTGCGGGACTTCGGGTCGCAACTGTACTTCGATCCGGCAACGGCGAACCTGAGTTTATCTATCTTCCGGCGCGACTGATTGCTGGCATCGTAGAAGGCGACCGGGCACACTCGCGTCTCGACCGAAAGTTAAATGCGATGGCCGAATGGTTGTGGGCGCTGGATCTGTGTGATGGGCCTGAGCAGATCACCCAAGCGATCGTGACCGCCCGAGACAAGAAAAAGCTTCGTCCTCGCCATCTCGAGTGGCTCCGCTGCGAGTGGGAGAATCATTCCGAAAGGTGGCGACCGCACGATTTGGGATATCTGCAGGAGTTCGGGAGACTCTGGCGCCGGCATTGGCGAAGCGATGCGGCGCGTCGGCGCTGGCTGATCAACGCGCGACGCGATCATTATCGCTGCGAGACTAAGCGTCTGATTGGCGATGCCGAGAAGATCGTAATCAATTCACACGACCTGCCATCGACGATCCGCGCAAGCAAGGACGAGGCTCCACCGGCTGTTAGGCGACAACATGCCATGGCGGCGCCAGCCGAGCTACGATCAATCATCGAAAACTACAGCCGTCGTACGGGAACAAGCATGGTTGTCCGCGAAATCGCGCACGATGAATGTGCGCAGTGCGGCGAGCCTCTTGGAGCGCAGAACCGCAGCGAACTTGTGTGGAAATGTCGTTCCTGCGAAACCCGCATGGATCAGGATGAGAATTTCTGCCGCCTGATGCTGGCCGCGGAAGTCTCGGATCCGAACCCAGGTGCCGCCGTTCACATTCCGGAAATGCAGACCTACTCGACGGTCTACCGGTGGAACCGTAAAAGGAGTCGGGGACGCACACAACTTAGCTCGGATAGCAACTGCGGGCTTGAAGAGTCACCGTCGGTGGAGTAGAACTCCGCTGTTACTGGAGTAATTCTGACTAACCGGTGACATTGCCAGCGCAGCGGCATGGTTGCTGCGACTTGTCGTCGGCGTCGTTCTGATCCGACGCACTGGGGAGCGTGATTAAGTGTCGGCCGGCGGTCTCGGGTGGGCCGCCTGGCACGGCATGCGAGGCGATGGGAGCCCGCAGAGGATGGCCCGGAGCTGCGAGCCGGAGACGCTAGTGGGCGTCGAAGTGCTTGAGCGTTGTAGCTCACCCCCGACAGCGCTTGGGCCTGGCGACCATGAATTTGCCAACCTTGGCGCTGTGGCTTGCAGGAAACCCACGCCCGGCTGGGCCAACGGAAGCTCTAGGGCACCTCGAGCCGAGCCTCGAGAGGGCATCTTGGTCGCAAGCTGCCCGCCTTGGCCGCGTAGCGTCAATCTCCCAAGAAACGGGATGTGAACGGAAGTGCTCTACCTGGTTATCATGCCGGCTCGTCGTCGGCCACGTGCGTTCCAGGCCCAAGATTGTACTTAACCCTTGACGCCGCCCATTGTCAGGCCACCCGTCATCTTCGTGCGGAACATGTAGTATGTCGCAATCGGCGGCAAGGAATAGATCACAGCAGTCGCCATCATATAATTCCAAGGGGCCTCATCGCTATTGAGGAATTGCGCTAGCGCCACCGGGACCGTCATGCTTTGCTTCGACGACAATAGCAGGAATTGGTATAAATAGTCGTTCCATGCCAGCAGTAGAGCATAGGTACCAACCGCGACCAGCGCAGGCGTCATTAGCGGCAGATAGATCTTGGTGTAGATTTGCCACGGCGAAGCACCATCGATACGCGCCGACTCATCTAGCTCCATTGGGATGCTGGCGCCGTAATTCTGGAAGATGAAGATCGCGTAGGGTGTCGCGAACGCGACCAGTGCAGCGATCACCGACCAGAGGTTGTTCATCATTCCGTATGCCTGGGCCAGCCGGTAGAACGGAATCGCCAGGAAGGTCGCCGGGATCACGTAAGTCAGAAGCGCTGCGTTGGTCACGACCCAGCCATGGCGGATCCGCATCCGTCCGATCGAAAAGCTCGTCAGGGAACCGATCAACAAAGTCAGGGCAGTCACTGCGACACCGAGGCAGACACTGTTGCCGTACTGATGCCAGAAGTACTCAAGGTACCAATAGCCCTCGCTCAACACCAGCCAATAGCCGTCAAGCGATGGGTCGGCGGGCCAGATGCGACCGCCAAACACGTCATCATGACCTTCTAGCGACACCATGACGATATTGAAAATCGGAGCTATCGTCCATACCAGCAGCACGAAGCTCAGCAGCGCCGTGCCGACGTTCGCCAGCAAGCGCCTACGGCGCGCTGCCCGCCTCAGCCGCTGGCCACTCGTAGCCAGCGCGCTGGCGGCGTTGCAAGGAGCTGCGCTGATCGCGGTTGTGCTCATAGCTGCACCTGGGCGGTCTTGAGTTTGCGCATCAGCAGATAGACGAGCGGAATCACTACCGGTAGAGCGGTGATCACAGCGGCCACGCCGAGCCGCGGCTGCGACAGGTCAAAGGCGTCGCGGATACCGAGCGTCGCCAAGACGTAGGTCGAAAATGCCGGGCCCCCACCGGTCACAAAATAGGCGGTGTTGAAGTCGCCGACCGTGAATATCGTCGACAGCAGTGTGCAAACGAAATACAGATTGGCGAGCATCGGGAAGGTGATGTGAATGAAGCCGCGCACCCCTGTTGCGCCGTCGATCTTGGCCGCCTCATGAATCTCGGAGGGTATCGCCATGCGGCCCGCGAGAAGAATCACAGTCCAGAATGGCATCCATTTCCAGATGTATGAGGTAATCATCGTGCCCAGTGCGAGCCAGCGCGAATCCAGCCAGGCTGGACCGTTGATCCCGAACAGATCGTAGAGCAGGTCGTTAAGAAACCCGTAGTCACCATTAAAAAACCAGTGGATCGAGATGAAGGCTGGCATCGAGGGTATTGCCCATGGCAGCACATAAATCATCAACAGTGCTTTGATCCACCAGCCAGGGCGCATAAAAAAGCCGGATAGCAGCAACGCGCACACCATTTTGAGGTTTACTGCAATGCCCAGGTAGAGGGCTGTGTTGACGATTGACGTCCAATACGTCGGGTCGTTCATCAATGTTGCGTAGAGGCTTGGTTTGCTTCCCATCCACAGCCCGTAGCTGACGGGATAAATGACGAACGCGAAGAACACGGCGATGTAGGGCACAAGGAAGGCCAGAGCCCAGGCATATTCTGACCCCCGCAATGCACCACGCAACGCCCGCAACCGCACCAAGTGCCCGACTGCAGGTCGCCCACCGTCGAAAACCTGAACCGCTTCCATGCTCGCCTCCCGCTCTGGGTCAGCTTTGCGGCAGTGGGTACTGGGCGAAGATCACTTCGGCGCGTTTGAACGCCTTGTTGGCCGCGGCTTCGGGCGTCATACCATTGTTGATTATGTCGGAAAACGCGACCTGGAATACGTGCTCGGCATCAACCTGCGCGGCCGCCGGGCTGTACGCCTCGTAAAGCGGAATTCCGGGGCCCACCATCGTCTCAGTGATATAGGCCAAGCGATGCGGGTCGCCGGAGTGCAGCCAAAACGGGTCGCTCTTGATGACCGATGGATAGGGAATCGCCCAGCGGCCGAGCCCACCCTTCAGGTATTCGTTTAAGACCGTGGGCTGGATGGCATACTTTAGGAATTCTTTGCCGAGGGCGACGTTCTTGGCCCCCTTGGGGATAACCGCACCGAATTCACCGATCTGGGCCGGCAACGGCTTGCCGTCGTTACCATTCGGCAAGCCGTGCGTGATGTTGTCCGCATACTCCTCCTTGTTGTCGATAACGGCCAGCTCGATCGACATCGATCCGTTGAAGTCGTTAATGATCTGCTTCGCGTGGAAGGAGTTGTTGTTATCGGCGTCGTTCCAGTTGACGCACCCGGGAGGCACGTGGCCGCCCTTATAGAGCTTCGAAAATCTCGTCAGCGTCTTGATGACCGCTTCTTTCACCTGAGGATCGCCGGTGTGAAGCTGCCCGTCTGGCGTAACCAGTCCCTTGCCACCGTATGCGATCATGTACGAGTAGAACGTGTTCAGCGGGTCCACGCCGAGCGTACTGACTTCCAGGCCCATAGCGTAAAGGTGACGCATTCCCTTGGCCCGCAGCTTGGCCTGCATTGGAAGGAAGAAATCGATGTACGCGTCCCAGGTGTTCGGGATGTCGGAGACCTTGTATCCGGCCTTTTCCACCAGGGATTTCCAGATGTGGAACGTCACAGAGGCGACCTTCATCGGGACGCCATAGTAGCTGCGCTGCTTCGTCACCTTATTGAAGAGGCGACGGCCTACCAGCACGATCTCGCTGAATTGCGATTTCTGGGTTTCGATGACATCGCTGACATCGAGAAGCCTATCTTCCCAGGCGTTCAGCGGAGTGAAGGAGAAGTCGGCATCTTCCATCACGTCGGGGACGACCCCACTCGTCACCGCCGAGACCTCCTTTTGGCGAAGAGGCGCATATGGAACGATGCTGAGGTCGATCTTGTTGCCGCTCTGCTTTTCGTAGTCGGCAACCATCTTGCGCAGGGCGGTGTCCTCGCTCGGAATGAAGCCCTGGGTGAACCAGACCGAGGCGGTTGTTGCTGCGGCGTTGGCAATATGCGGCAGCGCTAGGGTCCCTGCGGTGGCGAGACCCCCAGCCCCCCTGAGTACCGATCGGCGGCTCAGCGTCGTCATATTTCAAGTCCTCCCTGACGTTTCCGTGTTCGTTGCACGGGATCCGCTGGATTTTCCAGCGGCGGCAGCCAATACCTATCAGTCACATGGTAGTCAACCCCGAATTGCAGCAAGAGTCTATTGCATAAACTGCAAGTAGAACTGCATTTTGTGATAGTCCGGCCTGCTCCGGTTGCAAGCTTTATGGCCGGAGTGCTGCTGGTTTGAGCGGGTTGCCCGCTTGCCTCTGAGAGTCTGACTCGAATCTTATCCCGAACGAGCCAACCTGCGTACCAGTAGCATGGCCGCAGCGGCGTAGAGAAAGGCGGTTGCCGATGCGACCGTGTCTTCGAAGTCCTTGGCCAGCCGGCGATTGCGGCCGAGCCAGGCAAAGAAGCACTCGACCACCCAGCGGCGCGGCAGCACGGCGAAGCCCACCTGATCCGGCAGCTTGCGCACGATCTCGACGATGATACGCGTGGCATTGGCCACCCTCTCCCCTGCATAGGCGGTGTCGGCGAACACTCGCTCGATGAAGGGGAACCAACCGCGAGATGCCCGCAGCAACGGCACCGCACCGTCGCGGTCTTGTACGTCGGCGGGGCTGACTTGCAGCAACAATGCCCGCCCATCGGTATTGACCAGGGCGTGCCGCTTGCGTCCCTTGGTCTTCTTGGTTGCGTCATAGCCGCGCGGGCCGCCTGCTTCAGTGGTCTTGACGCTCTGGCTGTCCATGACGCCGGCACTCGGGGTGGCTTCGCGACCAACTCGCTCGCGATCCAGCATCAGCAGGTGGTGGTTGACGGTCTGCCACGTGCCGTCGTCGCGAAAGCGGGTGAACCACGCATAGGTCGTCTGATGCGGTGGGAAGTGCTCGGGCAACATCCGCCACGGGCATCCGCCGCGCAGGACGAAGAAGATGGCGTTGATCACTTCGCGCATCGGCCAGCCGCGTTTGCGCCCGGTCTTGGCCGGGGGTGGGAACAGGGGTTCCAGGATCGCCCATTCGGCATCGGTCAGGTCATTGGGATAACGCAAGTCGTCCCGGTCATGCTCCGACCGGGTATCGAGGGTCCACATGGTAGGCTCCAGGGCAATGGGCAACGTTCGGAAACCCCTAGATTCGCTGCCTTTTCCCCATTTCAAGCCCTTGCCATAGCGTTTCGAGACGGCCTCTGAGCAGCCTTGCACCGGAGCGATGCTGCAGGGCGTGGGGCACCCTCGTATGGATAGATGCCTGGGTATATCTCTCCAACCGCACACCGCCCCGCGTCCAGTCTGGAACCGGACCGATGCACGCATGAACGGCGAACTCGGCCCTCACAACGCATTTCGCCAGCTTACTGGGCCAGGTTTCATGTCGGTCTCCAAGGCTCAGGCATGCACGACCAAATCCGCCATATGTATCACGAAGGTCGTGCGACACGCTCGACGATGTATCGGCTGCGACAGCGATGATAGGTATCGACCGTGGTCTACGTTCCGGTTCCACGACTCCGTCTGATATCTTCACACAATCTGTAATACCAAGACTCACTGACCAGAATCGATGCGCCCAGTCGCGCAGGCCGATGGACATGATGGTCCAGGGCTTACCTCGACCCGGTTCCAGGCGCCGCAGCAGTGATCCAGAGGACCCTCCCGTTTTAGTTCCTGTACGAGACTTGTTGGTGGAATGCCATTGGGCGTTACCGGAAGTCTGGTGCCGGCGATAAATGATCGACAGCCCATTTGATCAAGGCGGCAGTACTCGGAATCTGCAGTTTGACCTTGATCTGCGCTGCCGCATAGGCGGTCGTGCGATAGCTGATGTTCAGTTCGTCCGCGATCTCGATCAAGGTTCTGCCGCGCCCGAGCAACCCCAGTACCTGCCGCTCACGTGTTGACAAGCTTCGCAGCGGCCCACCATCGAGACCTGCGGTCATCAGCGTAATCTTTTCCGCCATGCCGGTCGTGAGGAAAATCTCACCGTCGTCGACCTTGTCGATCGCCTGCAAAAAGACATCGGGATCGTCGTTTTTGGTTATGTAGCCCCGTGCACCGGTTTGCAAAGCGCGCGAGGCGAACATAGGGTCCTCGTACATGCTGAATACGATGATCCTTCGGTCGGGCTCAATCGACATCAACCTTGCAAGCAAATCGAGACCGCTGCCGTCAGGTAGCCGCAAATCCAGGATGACGAGATCAGGCGAGAAACTGGCAGCTATATCCAGGCCAGAGGCGGCGGTGGTGGCTTCGGCTATTTCCACCCCTCCTTTGGCCTCCAACAGGAGGCGGCAGGCGGTGCGCACAATCGGATGGTCTTCAATCAACAGGATCCGCATGCGCCGTCTCCACTGCCTGTTGTTCGTGGCTGGGCACTGTGATCGCGACGACGACGCCGGGCCGTGCGTCGCCAACGGACAGGAATCCGCCGACCTGACGAACGCGCTCCACCATGCCAAGTAAGCCAAAGCCGTAGCGGAACGACTCAGGCAGCCCATGGCCGTTGTCGCGAATCGTGAGCAGGATCTCGCCAGCAGGGTCGTATACAAGGTGTATCTCGATTGCCGTCGCTTGGGCGTGACGCACTGCATTGGTTATCGCTTCTTGTGCTGCCCGGTACAGCGCCAGCGCGACGGATTCGCCAGCGCCATCGATATCAGCAGGAACGAAGAGCGACCACGCGATATTCTGGCAACGCACCTGCCACGACGTCAGCAGTTGTCGTAGCGCGTGGGACAGTCCCATTTGCTCCAGGACCAACGGCCGAAGGCGCTCAAGCATGCGATAGTTCACACGTTGAATTCCGTCGGTGAGTTCGGCGATGGACTTCGCCCGTGCGAAAATGTCCGTGCTGTGCGGTACTGCTTTCATGATGCAGGAAGCATCCGCGCGGATTCCGAACAGCACCGGCCCGAATTCGTCATGGAGTTCAGCAGCAACTTCCTTCCGTTCATGGTCCTGCATCGACAAGAGGCGGTCGATCAACAGGCGATTATCCGAGGACACGCGCTCCAACGACGCAGCAAACAGGTTGAACTGATGGGCCACCCGCGCAAGCTCGACGACAGAAATGTCTGCGATCGGCCGATAATCGCCATGCTCCAACTGATCAAATCCCACCGTCAGAGCCTGAAGCGGACGTAGCGAATGCCGCACGATCAGCAAAAGGCCGACCACAGTCAACAAACAGAGTCCAACGAGCACGAGTGAAAACAGCTCTACCTCGCCAATGATTTCGTTTATCTCGTCCGCCGGGTTAGACTGGACAATAAGCTGACCGACCGTCTTGCCGCGCACGACCACAGGAAAGCGTTGGACAACGGGCGGGGGCGCCAATAGAGACGCCAGCACGGTCGTACGAGGTGGTGTGACCTCGCTGCTTCCCGATTGAGTAACGGTCGGCACAGTATCACCGGTTGCAGCGAGGTGGAATTGCACATGCCGCACCCGCGGCAAATCGCGCGCCAAAGCTTCGAGTGCCGCGGATTGGCCACTCGCGTCGGTGACATTATGCAGCGCGGTTACGGCCAGGTCGTGGGCGAGCTGCACGCTTGACGTTACTTCCGCGGATATGCGGCTCTTTGCGTGTAAAAATATTATCCCAATCGTTCCGAGAAGGCCGAGCATCAATAGGGTGGATGGGATGAGTACCAAGCGGCCGTGCAGGGACCGTGGCCAGAACCAGATTCCGGCTGCTGGTTCTCCATGCGATTGCCGTTCGTGCTTTGGTCCCACCAATTCCCCCGCTTATTGGCCGCGTACCTGCCAATCATCGGTCCGGTCCATGGTGCTGTGCAACCCCGGCACGAATCCCCGGCACGAAACCCCGGCAGGGACCGCAATGACGCCCTCCTTGCCACTAAATATCGCAAGAGCAGTTTCACTTTCTGCAAGTGACTTTTCACTTTTTGCAGTAGACGGCGGGCCATCGGCCGCTGTTAGGTGCGAAGCAACGGATCGGATTGAACCTCAGGCAGTCGCAGTTTTGCTGTTCGGGGATGCAGCCCATCAATAAGCAAGTGGGCGACGGTTGGGGAGGCGGCAATGAAATGCGTTGCGGTGCTTGGTGTGCTGGGGTTCCTCCTGCCGAGCTTGGCCCTCGCGCAGGCGAGTACACAGCCGATGCCAACCCCCGCCACACTTCCAACCCCACCACCACCGCTGGCTTTGCCACCGGTCGATGTGATTGCACCCACGCCGCTGCTCGGCTCCGGCATGGACCGCGATAAGGTGCCATCGGAGACCCAGGTCATCACCAGTCAGCAGGTGTCGCTGGAGGGGGCTCCCAGCTACCTGACTGCTCTGCAGGATCAGGCGCAGGGCGTCCAACTCGACAGCGCTGCTGGCGGCCCGTTCCAGCCCAATCTGACCTACCATGGATTCGTAGCATCCCCTCTGCAAGGTACCGCGGAGGGACTGGCCGTCTACCTCAACGGTGTACGCTTCAACCAGGCGTTTGGCGATACAGTCAACTTCGACCTCATCCCCGACATCGCCATCAACACCATGAACGTCGAGGGGGCCAATCCGGTATTCGGGCTCAATGCGCTAGGCGGATCGGTGGCAGTGCAGCTCAAGAATGGGTTCACCTACCACGGCGGTGAGCTCGATGCATTCGGTGGCTCGTTTGGGCAGATTGGTGGTGCATTCCAGTATGGCAAGCAGGTCGGCAACACGGCCGCCTATCTCGCCGTATCTGGCCTGACCGAAAACGGCTGGCGCGACTTCCAATCATCAGCCTTGAAACAGCTCTATGGGGATATCGGCTGGCGTGGCGAGCACGCCGAAATGCATCTGAACATCGATCTTGCGCAGACAACATTGCAGGCCCCCGGGACCACACCGGTCCAATGGCTCGCAGTGGATCCGCGGGCGCAGTTCACGGGGCCGAGCCCCATCAATAATACATATGCCCTGATCAGTCTCAACACCAATGTCCAGATCAACGACACGACATCAGTGCAGGCGGTTGCGTATTACGACTATTTCCTGCAGCGGGTTGGCAACGGCAACACGGCGGATTTCGGATCCTGCAACACGCTGACTGGTTTTTTGTGCGAATCGGGCACCGACGTTCTCGCCACCGATCGTAGCGGCAACCCAATTCCGGACTATCTAAATGGCGGTCCGTATTCGGACTGGGACAGCGAGACCACGAACACCAACGGGTACGGTGTCGCGATCCAGATCGCCAACCAGACGCCGATCTTCGGTCACGGAAACCACGTCGTGGTTGGAGCGAGCTTCGACGGTTCCAGCACGTTGTTTGGCGCCACCACGGGCATCGGCGGGCTCGATCCTAACTCACTCAATTTCATTGGCCCTGCCGGCTTTCCCCAAGGCATCATCGTCGATCAGGCGGACGGTACGGATTCACCGGTTCGGGTCGCGGTCACGACGGCATATTACGGTATTTATCTTACCGATACGTTCGACATCACGGACCACTTGTCGGCGAATGTGTCGGGGCGGTTCAATGCCGAGGAGACTGATTTGAACGACCTGCTGGGCACCGGACTGTCCGGGAACCACAACTATACGCGTTTTAATCCCGGCTTTGGCCTGACCTATCGGCTATCGCCGGCGTTTTCGGTGTACGCCTCTTATTCGGAGTCGAACCGCGCACCGACACCGGCAGAGCTGAGCTGCGCTAGCCCGGAGAGTCCATGCAGCCTTGCGAACTTCTTCACCGGCGATCCCAATCTAAAGCAGGTCGTCTCGCACAACATCGAAGCCGGATTGCGCGGTCGCATCACTCCCGCTCCAAACGCGCGTCTCGACTGGAACGTCGGCCTGTTTCGTTCGAACCTGGATGACGATATTGAATTCGTACAGAGCGTCGTGCTTGGTCGTGGGTACTTCCAGAACGTCGGCGCGACCCGCCGCCAGGGTCTCGATGCGGGACTGCGCTTCACGAGCGAGCGCTGGTCAGCATGGGCCAGCTATACCTATACGAATGCGACGTTTCAGAGCGGCTTCGCCGAGTCAAGCCCCGACAACCCTGGCGCCGATGTTAACGGCAATATCCAGGTGCAGCCGGGTGACCGTCTTCCCGGTGTGCCAGCCCATCTACTCAAACTTGGCGTTCAGTACAAGGCAACATCTGCCTGGACCATCGGTCTCAGCGCCGTCGCCGCCAGCAGTCAATACCTATTCGGCGACGAGGCAAACCTGGTAAAGCCGCTGCCTGGATATTTTGTGCTCAACTTCAATACCAGCTATCAGGTAACGCCGAACATCCAGTTGTTCGGAACAGTGCAGAATGTCCTGGATCAGAGATACTACCTTTACGGGACGTTTTCGCCGACTACGTCCATCACTTTCCTTCAGGCGCCCAACGCCACAGACACAAGAAGCTTCAATATTGCTGCGCCAGTCGCGGGGTTTGCTGGAGTCAAGGTGACCTTCTAGGTGCTCGTGGTGATCCGGAAAGCTGTGCATGCGAATGCTATCAATCGCTTATGCGGCATACCCTATCGAGCATTCCAGGCTAACCCGCGAACGGTGGAGCGCCTCCTCCCTTAAGGGCACCGTCTCGGCGCAACGGGATCTCAATGCCAATGTACGGCGCAGTCAACCTATCGGTTGTGCAGAAGCCGCGCATCGGGGCAGAGCAGCGTTTGCGCGTGCTGAACGGGGGGCACGATCTATGAGATCTGGAACGGCATAGGCGTCGGCGCGCCGCAGTATGGTTTGTTGCGGACCATTTTGGCCGGTCTGTCGCAGAAAGTTTAGGCTGTGTGGACGGAATCCCTGATATGCAAATTTGAAGGATTCCCGAATCGGCATTTCATCGAATCAATGCGCGGCCGGCAAAGGGGAGCCGGCCATGCTGACTGGAATGACGGAGGAAGACTGGACGCTGGTGGTGGAGATATTCCGCGCGGTGCGTTCGAAGCGCGGTGACAAGGGGCAGGATGACCGGCGCTTTCTGGAGGCGCTGCACTATTTCACTGTGCACAGCATCAGTTGGCGCGCCCTTCCCGCCGAATTTGGCCCGTGGAACACGATCTGGAAGCGGTTCTGGCGCCTTTCACAGTCCGGGACCTTTGAGGCATTCTTCCAGGCGCTCGCGGCGTGCAGCCGGACCGCAGGGCTGATCCAGATGTTCGGCAGCACGTTGACCCGCGCGCATGTCTCGGCCGCGGGGGCAAAAGGGGGCAGGAAAGCCAGGCCCTTGGGCGTTCGCGTGGCGGGTTCGGGACGAAGATCCATATCAAGTGCGACAAGGATGGCCTGCCGCTCGATTTCCATCTGACCGGGAACGAGGCCAGCGACAGCCTTCAATTCGAAATCCTGACCGACATCGGTCCGGACGTCACACCGCGAGCGGTGATCTGCGACAAGGGTTATGATGCCAAATCCAACCGCGAGGCGGCTCGTCGGCGTGGCATCGTGCCGGTCATTCCCTACCGGTCCAATGTGAAGGACCAGCCGGCCTATTTCCCGAAGTTACTGTATCGGGCGCGTGCCCGCGTCGAGCAACTGATCGGTAAACTCAAGCGGTTCAAGCGCGTGGCAATGCGCTGAGAGAAAACCCGCCGGAACTACGTTGCCTTCGTCTCATTGGCTTGCGTGTTCATCTTGATCAAATCCGTCCACACGGCCTAGGCGCCAATAGACAGTTCGGTGGTACGATGCGAATTCATCTTGATGATTGCCTCATAGTACCTCTGGCATTCCTTCTCGAAAAAATCGTGCCCGCCGCGCGCGTAGACCGCACGTGGGCTCTCTTCCATCAGCACGCGGTGCGCCGCCGGATATCGGCTGTGTACCCTGATCATGCCCTCAGCGAGCGCCCAGATACGATCCTTCCGCGTCGCCGCGTTGTCCGATGCGGCTGACAGCACGACCAACACCTCGGTGAAGTGGCGCCGGCGCACCGCTTCGATCAACGCGAGTTTGTTCGGAAAATACTGATAGAGCAAACCGATGCTGACGCCCGCGACTTCGGCGACCACGTTGGTCGTGAGGCCCGTCCAGCCAAGCTCGCCCAGAATATGAGCCGCGGCATCAAGAATCGCAGCGGTTGTCGCTCGTGAGCGCGCTTGCCGCGGCTCTTTCCGCATCGCGCTCGCTGGCGCGGCAATGCGAGTAGGCAAAGGCACCTCCCCGTCCGAATATGAGCAATGTGCTCGTATTCGACATCGCCGTCGAGAGGCCGATAGTCGCAGGAGACCAGGAATGGGTGTGGACAAAACGTGGACTTACCACAAACGCGACCTCGCGATTTATTCCGGAATTCGCTTCCTCTCCGAGGCGGCAACCTTGGCGCAGTCGGTCGCGATTGGCTGGACGGTGTATAATCTGGCGGGGGCGCCATTGGCGCTCGGGGTCGCCGGCGTCGTGCAGTTCGTGCCGATGTTCCTGCTCACGCTTCCCGCCGGCGAGTTGTGCGATCGACATTCGCCGCGAAAGGTCTTGGCTGTGGGCCTCGCGCTTGAAGGTGTTTGCGCTATCGGCTTCCTGTGGCTCGCGGCCACTCCGTCCGTCGGGCTTTCGCCATTCTATGCTGTATTGCTAATACTGGGCATAGCGCGTGCCTTCACGGAACCGGCAAGCCAGGCCTTGCTTCCGTACCTCGTACCGCCTGAACGGGTGCCCGGCGCTATCGCATGGGGTTCAACAGCATGGCAGGTCGCGGTCATTGCCGGGCCGCCCCTTGGAGGCTTGGCTTATGAATTCGGGCCAGCGATTGCCTACGGCGCCTGCTGCACGGGATTCTTCGCGGCAATGCTGGCGGTGGCGATGTTGCATGGCCAGGAGTTAGCGTTGGTCGAAAGCCCCGAGTTGCGGGATCGCATCGCGCGTGTGATCGAGGGTGTCACGTTCATTTGGTCCCAGCCGATCGTACTTGGAGCCATCTCGCTCGACCTGTGCGCAGTACTCCTGGGCGGCGCGACCGCGTTGCTGCCGATCTATGCTCGGGACATCCTGCATGTAGGGCCAGTCGGATTGGGGCTATTGCGAGCCGCACCCGCGGTCGGGGCCTGCGCCGTCGCGCTGGCCCAGGCCCACCACCCTCCCGATAGGCGCATCGGCCTGAAGTTATTCGCAGCCGTGGCAATATTTGGCGCGGTCACACTGGTGTTTGCATTCTCCACATCATTCGCGCTGTCACTGGTTGCGCTCACGATCCTGGGAGCGAGCGACATGGTAAGCGTCAATATCCGCTCTACTCTCGTTCAAATGGCGACACCCGACGTCATGCGAGGCCGTATCTCGGCGGTGAATATGCTTTTCGTAGCCGCCTCGAGTGAGCTCGGCGCATTCGAGTCCGGTATCACGGCGGCACTCCTGGGAACTGTTCCGGCAGTAGCCTTCGGAGGTGTCGGCGCAGTCCTGATCGTCGCGATCTGGATGGGCGCTTTCCCTTCGCTCCGGAGAGCCGATCGTCTTTCGTCGATCGCGCCTTAGATGCCCGTCCGATGGCGACATTGGATGCCGGCCGAGGCGATCTGTGTCCGGTCGCGTCGGTCGAGGGCGGGCAATCGGGCTTGGTTCTGGAGTCCGGGCATTCCCGGGAGGGTACCGGCGAGTCTCAAGCGTGTTCAACGGCGCTGATGTAGGCGCAAAACATGTCGGCCATCGCGTCGGCATAGGCCTGTATCTCCGCGGGCGTCCGTGCAGTTCCTGAAAAGTGCTTCCCGACCTGGCTGAGTGTCGCCATGATCAGGTCGCTGGCTAGGTCGCGCGTGGCCTCTGTGGCGGTTGGCAGCGCCTCGCGCATGAACACCTGCACAGCACGTGTCCCCGATATCCTTGCCTCCTGCGCCTCGGGTGCGTCGCGGTACAGGGGTGCTGCGTCATCAAGCGCCACCCGGACCGAGGCCTCATCACATTCCGAGCGAATGAACGCGTGGACCAGGACACGCAGTCGGTCAAGCGGCGGTCGTCGGGAATCCTCCAGGATCTGGCGCAGCAGTTCGCTGGTCTGCCGCCATTCGTCGCTCTGAAGCCTGAACAGGATGGCCGCCTTGTTCGGGAAATACTGGTAGAGCGAGCCGACGCTGACACCGGCTTTCTCGGCCACACGCGCCGTCGTAAAGCGGTGCGCGCCTTCCTTCGCCAAAACCTGAACCGCGGCCTCCAGAACTGCGGTGACAAGGTCAGCCGAGCGGGCCTGTTTGGGCCGCTTTCGCGAGGAAATGCAGGCGTTTGGTCGATTGGTCATGGCCGTGTGTCGGAACGCGAATAGCAAACGCGACGGATTAATCGTATTTCTGATGCCACGCAATGACGCGCTTCGCGCTGGATTGGATAGCCCGCATGATCATCTCCCCAACGACATTGGCCACTGCCCCGCTTGCCCCCCTGTTGGATCGGCTGTTCGAGCATGACGCCGCGGCCTCGCCGGCGTCGAATCCTGCTGTGACCCAATTATCCCGCGAGGAACGGGAGCGTCGGATGCGCAGCAAGACCGATTACCTCGACTTCTATAGGGGCCTGAAGGACCTTCCGCTCGCCGTCTCGCGGCAGACGGGTGCCCTGCTCTACATGCTGGCGCGAGGCTGCCGAGCGAGAACAATCATCGAGTTCGGAACCTCATTCGGCGTCTCGACGCTGCATCTTGCCGCAGCCCTGCGGGACAACGGCGGCGGCCGTCTGATCGGCAGTGAGTTCGAGCCGTCCAAGGTGGCGCGGGCGCGGGACAATCTGACAAAAGCCGGGCTGATCGACCTCGTGGAGATCCGCGAGGGAGATGCTCTGCGCACATTGAGCGCCGATCTTCCCGACACGATTGACCTGCTGCTGCTCGACGGTGCGAAGGGTCTCTATCCCGATATCCTGGGCCTGATTGAGAGCCCGCTCAGGCCAGGCGCGTTCATCGTCGCCGACAACGCCGACTATAGCCCCGACTACCTGGCGCGCGTACGCTCACCTGCGCAGGGCTACATGTCCACGCCGTTCGCGAACGAGGTCGAACTTTCCATCCGGATCGGCTGACGCTGAGCTGACGTCGCTCCACGGCGACCGTAAGCGTTCACGTCAACCAACGCACCCACCGACCAGCGCTGCGGTCCGGCGCACGGCATCATTTGTGTCGTGCACTCGATCGCGCGACGGTCCCCATGCGGAGTGCGGGCCTATGCCTGAAACCGATCGGCGTGATCGTGCCTATCGTCGTGTCGTCGCCCTGACGGGTGCGCTGTTCCTGTCCTACCTCGCGGTCGCCATGTCGCTTCCAGCAGTGCCGATCTATGTCGTACAGGGACTACATCTTGACAACGCCTTTGGCGGACTTGCAGTCGGGATTGCCTTTCTGTCGACGATTCTGACGCGCGCTCATGCCGGCGCGCGTGCGGACCGCCTTGGCAGCAAGCAGTCCATGCAGCGCGGCCTGATCCTGTATGCGGGGGCGGCGCTGATTTGTCTCCTGGCCAGCTGGTCTCGACTGACGGTGACCGGCGACTATGCCGTGCTGATTGCAGGGCGGCTGCTGTTGGGGCTTGGCGAGAGCCTGACGATGGTTGGGATGATCAACTGGAGCATCGCCCTCATAAGCCCGGCGCGCTCGGGCAAGGTCATGTCGCTCGTCGGCATGGGTCTTTATGGGGCCTTCGCCGCGGGTGGGCCGCTCGGGTTGGTGTTGCTCCACCGGGTCGGATTCGCCGGGCTGATGGGCATTTGCACGCTGTTGCCCTTGGTGGGACTGATCGCCATCCACAGATTTCCGGCCGTGACGCCCCATGCCGGTCAGCGCGAATCCATTTGGCGGATCATCGGCCGGATCTGGCGGGCCGGTGCCGTTGTCGGGCTGCAGGGTGTCGGCTTTGCGGTCCTGGGCGCGTTCTTCTCTCTCTATTTTCTGAGCCGTGGCTGGCCTTATCCAGGGCTCGGCCTGACGTGCTTCGGCGCCGGTTTCGTTCTGGTCCGTTTGCTATGCGGCCACTTGCCTGACCGAATCGGCGGAACGCGGGTGGCCATTGCCTCTTTGGGTGTGGAGGCGTGCGGCCAATACCTGCTCTGGTTGGCACCCGGACCGTGGCCGGCGTTGGCGGGTGCCTTGTTGACCGGGCTCGGTTGCTCGATGGTGTATCCCGCAATGGGGTCCGAAGTCGTCAAGCAGGTGCCCACGCATCTGCGCGGAACGGCGATGGGTGGGTTCGTCGCCTTCCAGGACCTCGCCTATGGCACGACAGGACCGCTGGTCGGCGTGCTGGCCGACTCCTTGGGTTATTCGGCGGTGTTCCTGATCGGCGGCATCGCCGCGACGCTTGGTTTTTGCTTGGCGGTCTCACGGCGTGCCGTGCCACCGGCGCATGGTTCGGATCTTCACGGTCGGCGTCTTCAACCCGCGGCCGAATGACGGTTCCCGCCGTGCAAAGCAGATGCGCTGCCCATCAACCGGCTGAGACGACGTACACGAAAAAACCAGGTCACATGTGCGTCGTCCCCGGAATCCCGTCGCGCCCCATTCGCTGCTCCGCCCCGAATGGGTGGCTGTCGCCGATGTGGAACTGGCGGGCGAACGGCCAAGCAACAATTTTGCCGGATTGCTTCGGTGAAAGGCCGATCGCTGCAACCGGGAGCATCTCGCGATCGGGGATGATCTGATCGGCGATACGCTGCTATACTGATATACTGCGATCCAGAGCGATTCGCGCCTCGGCGACCGCCTCCGGCTCGCCAGCAGCGACAGCCACAGGATAGGGAAACCCCTCCGCGCGCTTTGAGAGATTCTGTTCCAGATCGAAGTGCTCAACGCCGATCTCGGCGACAAAGATTGTGAGGTTCACCAGCAGGGCGAGTTCGTCATGGTGCGCCTTCATCCACAAAATTATGGGCTTGCCAGCCGGCGGCTGCGGGCGATCCTTGACGTTGGCGACTACTACAAAGGGGGTTCCATGGGCGAGCAGGGCACCATAGTCCTGTGTCCACCCGCGACCATCCTCTTCGGTCCGAAGGCTACCCGTCGACATAAAGATACCTGGTTCGATCTCTCGGAAGAATTTCACAGGGGCTCGTCCTCTGCGACGGTGATAAGCGACACATTCCCGATATTCCGCCGCGTCTGACGCATGCTGGCAATGCGCCGCGCGACCGGTATGAGAATTAACGGCGCCGCCAGGCCGGCAACGCCCGCGCAAATGGTGGCGGCGGAAAATCCCTCCGCGACGGCGCGAGCAAGCAGCATGCGGAACGCTTCCTGTGCCATACCGAGCCCGCTCGGCATCTGATGACGACCTACCGCAAGTGCGGCGAGTTCGGCCGCGTTGGGAACGTTTGCGCTCGACAGGGTGCGCGCAACGTGTGAAACGGCGCGAGCATCCATGATCGTGCCCAGCATGGCAACGCCGATTGTCATGCCGCATTGCCGGAGTGCGTTGATGGTTGCTGAAGCCACGCCACTCCGCTCATGCGGCACGGCGGCCATAGCGGCAGCGCTCGTCGACGGCACGGCTAGCCCAAGCCCGATTCCCAGTATTGCAAACAAAGCAGCGATGAAGTCATAGGACGTGGTCGGTGAGAATGACGCCATGCCCAGCAGGGCTATGCCGAGAAGGACATAACCAAGGACCATCGGCCACGCACCGTAACGGTCTGCCAGGCGGCCGGAGATAGGAGAGACGAGGCTCATCGCAACAAACACCGGCGCCATGCGCCACCCCGCCTGCGCGGCCGACCATCGCTGCGCCTGCTGCAGGAAGAGCGAGAAAAGGAACAGACCGGAGTAACCGGAAAAGCCCAGAACGAAAGATGCCACATTCAGTGAGGTGAACCCACTGTCACGAAAGAGATCCATCGGAAACACAGGCCGCCTCACGCGAACTTCCACAACGATGAAGGTGCCCAGTGCGGCTATGGCGATCCCAAAGCCTTCGAGGACCGGCGTTGCACGCCATCCGGCGTGTCCGGCGCCGATCAGTGCATAGGTGAGAGCAGCAAGGAAGACCGCGCTAAGGAACTGCCCGGCCGGATCGACTGCGGCATGATCAGGGTCGGCGCTCTCCGTGATACCAAATAATCCCAGCCCGAGAGCAACGAAGCCGACCGGCAAATTGATCAGAAAGATACTCGGCCAGCCCACGGTATCGACAATGATCCCACCCAGCATTGGCCCGACGATGACCGAGATGGCAGTGAACGACGCCCAACCGCCAATGACATGGGCGCGCTCGATCGGATTTGAATAGGCTTTGGTGATGATCGAGAGTGCCCCGGGGATTACAAGCGCGCCGGCAACGCCCTGCAGTGCACAACCGGCAACAAGCTGGAGGAGCGATGATGCGCAAGCGCTCGTCGCCGAACCGAGCATGAAGAGGGCCACGCCTCCCAGCCAGGTGCGTTTGCGTCCGTAACGGTCGCCGACGGGGCCCGCCGAGAGCATGAAGGCGGACATGCATAGTGTGAGGGAGCCAACCACCCATTGCAGACCGGCGAAGCTTGCATGCAGACCCGCCTGGATGGCCGGCAGCGCCACGGCAAGGATGCTGACGGCGAGCGTCGCCATGAAGGTCCCAAGATAGACGGCTGCCACGGCATAGGCTCGGCGCGATGGGGACATGCAGGCACGACCTTCTTGGCGAACGGCTGAAATATATCCAATCGACCGACCGTCGGTCAATAAGATATCCCCTTGTGGCAGCGCACCGATCCGACGTACATCGACTGGCGGTCAGTCGGGTCGGGCCCAAACTATGGTTGACAGAAGCGCATCGGCAGCGGCCTCGCGTAACGCCAAGGTGCGCAAACGCCGCGTCTTACCGGCGGAAGTCCGCGTCGACGATCTTATGGCGGCGGCGGCCGACCTTTTCATTGCCAGAGGCATTGATGTCACAACAGTCGATGACATCGCTGCGAAGGCTGGCGTCGGCAAAGGGACATTTTACCACTATTTCGATACGAAATGGGATGTTATCGTGGCATTGCGTGATAGGTTCACGGCAGAGTTCGTCGCCCGCGCCGACGCAGCCGTCGTGGCGTGCCCGTTGGACGACCACACGGGGCGACTCTCAGCCTGGCTCTCGGGGGCCATCGAAACATATCTTGACCGTTATGAGCTGCATGACATCGTGTTTCACGATTTCACCCACAGCCAGCGAAGAAGCCGGGAAAAGGACGCTGTCATCGCTCAACTCGTATTGCTGCTTGAAGATGGGGAAAGAGCCGGAGTATGGAGCTTCCCCAATGCGCGTATGGCCGCCATCATCGTCTTCGACGGCATGCATGGGGTCGTGGATGACGCCATCGCTTCCGGTCAGCGGGACCCGAACCGACTCGTGAAACTGCTTGGTAAGGCCTTTTCATCGATGTTGAAAGCATAACGCCAATGCCATAGCGCCGGACCAACAAAAGCGCTCTCGTACCCATGGGACCGTCAAGAACCCTGGAGGTGATCCGACCGCAGTTTGGACGAGGAGTGAGAGCGCTCCATGTTCTCGCTCTCTGCCAACCGATGCTATGACCTGCCACAGTCGTCGGCCGGGAACTTCTGGTATGATGCAGGCTACTGTGATCTCTCTGGGCAGGCCGACCGTTCACAAAGGCTTTTCTGTGAAGTTGATCAAGGCATCGGCAAATCGGCGGTTCAGCACGGCGAGGGCCGAGCGGTCGATTGCGGTCCAGTTGGCCAATGCCTTCGTCAACAGGCGGCGCCGGGCCAGCGTTATTGCTCGAACGATCTTCCCGCCCTGATCAGTCAGCCGCGCGGTTTTTTGGCGGCGATCCGCACGGTTCTCGTGTCTCTCGACGAGATCCAGACTTTCCAGCTTGGCGAGCTGGCGGCTGACTGTCGTGTGATCGCGCCCCACTTGGTCGGCCAGTTCCTCGACCCCCAAAGGGCCGCGCATGCCGAGCCTGACGAGTAATGGAAACAGTGCCCGATCGAGTTTAACGCGGGCTTCGCGGAGCAGCACATCGTCGCGCTGCGGGCTGTTCAGGACGCTGGTCAGGTCGATCAGCGCAGACGCCAGCAAATCCAGATCGCGTGTATTTTGCACCTTTACATGTTCCTGCTGCAACCCCATATTGCGTGTATGATACACGCTCCCAGAATCCTCGTCATCATCGGCAGCACGCGCCCTCGGCGCGTCTCTCCCCGGATTGCTGCCTGGGTGGCCGAGGTTGGCCGCGCCTCCTTGCCAGGGCTGTTCGAGGTCGTGGACCTCAGAGAGTGGCCGTTGCCGATGGACGACGAACCTGCCATACCCGCCAGCGGCGGTTACACGGCTGAGCACACGCGCGCCTGGAGTCGCAAGGTGTCCGAAGGGGATGCGTTCGTCTTCGTGACCCCTCAATACAATTGGGGCTACCCTGCACCGCTGAAGAATGCTCTCGATCATCTCTATAAGGAATGGTCAGGCAAACCAGCGATGATTGTAACCTACGGTGGCCACGGTGGCGGCAAATGCGCGGATCAGCTACGCCAAGTGCTCAACGGCTTGAAGATGAAGCCAGTCACGTGCATGCCCGAGCTTCACCTGGGACGCGAATGCATTGAGGCCAACACCGGGATCATCGAACCTGAATCCGAGTTCGCGGTGCACCTCGCAACGTTGCAACAGGCATTTGCCGAGCTTGCCACCGCCATGGCGCTGGCCTGGCCGGGTCCACTTTCCGCGCGGCCCGCGGATCGTGCCGGACTCTAAAACTCGCCGGCACTACCGCTCCAGGCAGCCGACCAGAAACGCGACGAGCAGCGCGCTTGGGATGAGCCAAGCGCCGCGGACGACGCTCGCGAGCCCGAGCATTCCGATGGCGCGGTTACCGAAACCCAGTTCGCGCACGATCGCATAGGTTCCTGGATCGGTGATCTCGAAAATCCGGGTGGCTATGGATTCTGGAGCGAAAGTCTGCCGGAGACCGGCGACGAACAGCCGAGCTCCGACGCCCCAGAAGACGAACCACTTGCCGGCAAGACACATGAAGTCGGCCGGCTGGCGGCCAATGTATGCTTCCGCCACCAGACACCCAATCGGAAGCACGAGGAGCAACAGCAAAATCGTCGCAAAATAGGTCCGCTCTCCACGAAGGCCGCTCCGCGTGGGCACCTCACCGCTGCTCGTGGGATGTGCGGGAGCCCATGTCCCGGTCCGCATCGCTGCCATCGAGCAAATGGGTAAGTTCGTCAACGCCCACGATCTTGCCGTCCCTCACGGTGAAGAATGCGATCACCTTCACGCGGATCGCATCACCATTCTTCTTATCGGCTTCGACCACGTGGATGTCGGCAATCGTGTCGCCGCTGACAACGAGCCGTTCGATCGTCGCGTGGCCACAGCGCAAAGACGCCTTGAGGGCACGAGCATGATCGATGAAGCCCGCGAAGGTGAGGCGCTTGCCATCAACCTCCTGAGTATAGTCCGGTGCGAAATAGCGGGTGAGGTGGTCGGCGTCCTGCTGAGGATCGAGGAGGCTGGCGATGGCTCCCTCGATCAGCACGCGAGCTTGGTCCTCCGACAATTCGGACATCACCCTGTCTCCCTCATGGGCTCGGCGCGTGCCGCCCGTCGTTAGAAGCGCAGTATAAGGCAGGAACGATTGGCGGCGCTACGGTATCGGCGCCGTTCGGCCTGTCCTTTATGTCCACTCGATCCATTTCGGGTCCCCGACCGGCTGAAGATCGAGATTGATGACCACTTCCTCGGTGCCGCTGCGGACCAATGCGCAATGCAGTTCCTCGGTCGCGGATGCATTCAGCTCCTGATGCGGCAACCACGGCGGAACCAAAAGAAAGTCGCCGGGGCCGGCTTTGGTGATGAATTCCAGCCGTTCGCCCCAGCGCATCAAAGCTTCCGCACGGATCACGAAGATCACGCTTTCCAGGTGGCCATGATGATGCGGTCCTGTGGCGGCACCCGGCTCGATGCGATTGGTGCCGGCCCACAGCGCCGTCGATCCGGTGCGGCTGCCACTGATCGCGACCTGCCTGTTCATCCCGAACGTTTCCGGCGTATCGCAATTCTTCTGGTCGGCGCGCACCACGCGAATGCCGCGCGTCCGCCAATCCACCGTTCTCGGCGCCAAATCGTCAGGCATGCTTGTCCTCCTCTTCCACGGCCCCTCGACCAGCTTGTATCGAAGGGCGCCCGGCACTGAGGTAATCATACATTCTGAATAAAGGGTATGATAGTGGCCCTTCCCATCCAGTCCGAAGGGAGCCCGACATGCAGCGCATCACCATCACGATCGACGACGATCTGCTCGAAACCGTGGATGCGCTGACGGCGGCTCGGGGGTATCCGACCCGGTCGGAAGCCATCCGGGATCTGGTCCGCCGCGGAGCGCTGGACGCGACCACCGCGGATGATGCGGCACCCTGCGTGGGCGTTCTCGGCTATGTCTACGACCACGAGGTTCGTGCCCTTCCGCAGCGGCTCACCAGCACGTTTCACGCGCATCACGACCTCACCATTTCCAGCATGCACGTCCATCTCAGCCACGGAACCTGCCTGGAAGTCGCCGTCATGAACGGGCGCCCGGCGGACCTCCGCAGTCTCGCCGACAGAGTCACCTCCCAGCGTGGTGTGCGTCACGCCAATCTTCATCTGGTTCCCAACACGTCCGTCGAGACCTTCAGCCATCATGCCGTCGGCAAAAAGGACCACGTGCATGCCTAACGGGTTGGCCCTACGTCCTGGCTTCAAACGAACACGGCGGTGGGCGCCTAATTTCTGGGCAGAATTTACCTGATCTGACCTGTTGCGTGCAGGGACGTCCCCCGTGGCGCCGCCGCGCCGCGCGCGAGCCCCGCGCCAAGCTGCCGATCCGCTGCGGTTTGCCCCGGCAATGTCCGGGGTCGGCCATGGCCGTCCATTGGTATGATGTTTGCCTTGAAACATCATACCAATGCCCGAGACCGGGCGACGACGGACGGCGCGTGGGCGCCCGCTGGACAAGGAAGGGAAGGTCGCATGCCAATGTTCAAGACAGTCCTGATTGCCAACCGGGGCGAGATCGCCGCACGCATCGTCCGCACGTTGCGCGCGATGAATATCCGCAGCGTCGCGCTGTACTCCGACCCCGACCATGCGGCCCCCCATGTCGCCCTGGCAGATGCGGCCGTCAGGCTGCCGGGCAACACCCCGGCCGAGACCTATCTGCGCGGCGAGCTGATCCTTGCGGCAGCCATGGCGGAGGGCGCCGAGGCGATCATTCCGGGCTACGGGTTCCTGTCCGAGAATGCGGATTTCGCGGATGCCTGTGAGGCGGCCGGGATTGTTTTCATCGGCCCAACACCGCAGCAGATCAAGCAATTCGGCCTGAAGCACGCCTCGCGCGAGATCGCGGCGGCGGCCGGCGTGCCGCTGGTGCCGGGAACGAGCCTGCTCGGCAGCCTGGACGAGGCGGAGCAAGCGGCCGGTGCACTCGGCTACCCGGTAATGCTGAAATCGACGGCGGGCGGCGGCGGGATCGGCCTGACGCGCTGTGCCGATGCGGCCGAACTGACCGCCGCCTACGACACCGTGCACCGCCTCGCGCAGAATTTCTTCAAGGACACGGGGATCTTCCTGGAACGCTGCATCGACGATGCCCGCCACGTCGAAGTGCAGATTTTCGGGGATGGCAACGGCAAGGTCGCGGCGCTTGGCGAGCGCGATTGCTCTTTGCAGCGCAGGAACCAAAAGGTGGTGGAGGAGACACCCGCCCCCAACCTGCCACCCGGAACGCGCAGCCGCCTGCTGCAGGCGGCCCGCAAACTTGGCGAAGCGGTCGGCTATCGCTCGGCCGGCACCGTCGAGTTCATCTACGACGGCACCCGCGACGCCTTCTATTTCCTGGAAGTGAATTCGCGTTTGCAGGTGGAGCATCCGGTGACGGAATCGGTGCTGGGCATCGATCTGGTGGACTGGATGGTGCGCACCGCGGCAGGCGAGCCGCCCGATCTTTCCGCTGTGCCGGCACCACGCGGCGCATCGATCGAGGTGCGGCTTTATGCCGAGGACCCGGCACGTGATTTTCAGCCATCGCCTGGCGTGCTGACGGAAGTTTCGTTTCCGCCCGATTTACGTATTGACGGATGGGTCGTCACCGGAACCGAGGTCTCGCCCTATTACGACCCGATGCTCGGCAAGCTCATTGTGTATGGGGCCGACCGTGCCGATGCCATTGCGCGGATGCGCCGAGCGCTCGCCGCGACGCGCCTTTCCGGCATTGCCACCAACCTCGACTATCTGCGCGCGATCGTTTCCTCACCGATGTTCTCTGCCGGCGATGTCTCGACACGCGCCCTGTCGCGCTTTGCCTACCGGCCGAATGCGGTGGAGGTGATCGCGCCAGGTACGTTCACGACCATTCAGGATTATCCGGGGCGCGTCGGGCATTGGGATGTCGGGGTACCCCCTTCCGGCCCGATGGACGATTATGCGTTCCGCCTTGCGAACAGGATCGTGGGAAATGCCGGATCCGCGGCGGGTCTGGAATGCACGCTGGCCGGACCAACGCTGAAATTCCACCGGGATACCGTCATCGGCATCACCGGCGCGGCCGCCGAAGGGAGCCTCGACAACGAGCCCGTCGGCTGGTGGTCACCTGTTTCCGTCAAGGCCGGCCAGACTCTGGTCATTGGCCGTGCGACATCCGGCTGCCGGACTTATCTCGCGGTACAAGGCGGCTTCGACGTGCCGGTCTATCTCGGCAGCCGGTCGACCTTCGTGCTCGGCCAGTTCGGCGGCCATGCAGGGCGCACGCTGCGGCCCGGCGACATGCTGCCGCTGAGCGAAGCGTCGGCGGAGGGGTCTGTGGCCGCGCCGGCGCCGGCCTCCCTGGTTCCCGACTACCCGAGCGATTGGGAAATCGGCGTGCTGTATGGCCCGCACGGCGCACCCGATTTCTTCGCCGACGATGCCATCGCCATGTTCTTCGCGACCGCCTGGGAAGTGCATTACAACTCCAACCGCCTGGGCATTCGGCTGATCGGCCCCAAGCCAACCTGGACGCGCACCGATGGCGGCGAGGCTGGGCTGCACCCGTCCAACATCCATGATTGCGAATACGCGATCGGCTCGGTGAATTTCACCGGCGATATGCCAATCATCCTGACCTGTGATGGCCCCAGCCTTGGCGGCTTCGTCTGCCCCGTGACCATCGCCAAGGCGGAGCTATGGAAGGTTGGCCAGGCCAAGCCGGGCGACCGCATCCGCTTCAGGCCGATCAGCTTCGACGAGGCGCTCGCATTGGAGAAGGCGCAGGACGCTGCGATTGCCGGGCTGGCGCCGTGCGCCGCCCTGCCGCCGTTCGTGGCGCCGAGCCTGGAACCGATCACGACCGTTTCGGCGACGGTGCTGGCGGCTCTGGCGCCGGAAGGTGATCGACCCGCGGTCGCTTACCGCCAGGCCGGCGACCGTTATATTCTTGTCGAATACGGCCCCAACGAGCTCGATCTGCGCTACCGCTTCCGCGTGCACGCGCTGATGGAGGCGTTGCAGGCTAATCCTGTCGCGGGAATCCTGGAGCTGTCGCCGGGTGTGCGCTCGCTCCAGATCAACTACAACAGCCGCATCATCCACCAGAAGGATTTGCTCGACGCGCTGTTGCAAGCGGAAACGCATTTGCCGCCGATCGATACAATGAAGGTCAGGACACGCGTCGTACACCTGCCGATGACGGTCGAGGATTCGGGCGTGCTCGACGCGATAAAACGCTATCGCGAGACCGTGCGCCCGGTGGCGCCGTGGCTGCCCAACAACGTCGATTTCATCCAGCGCATCAATGGCCTGGCACGGCGAGAGGATGTCGCGGACATCGTGTTCCAGACGAGCTACATGGTGCTGGGCCTGGGCGACGTCTATCTCGGCGCGCCATGCGCGGTACCGGTCGATCCGCGGCATCGCCTGCTGACATCGAAATACAATCCTGCCCGGACATTCACGGCAGAAGGCACGGTCGGTATCGGTGGCGTTTACATGTGCATCTACGGCATGGATTCGCCGGGCGGCTACCAGCTTGTCGGCCGCACGCTGCCGATCTGGAACAAGTTCCTCAAAAATACGGTGTTCGCTCCCGGCGAGCCCTGGCTGCTGCGGTTTTTCGACCAGGTGCGCTTCTATCCGGTGGAGGAAGCGGAGCTGACGCGCCTGCGGGATGATTTCCGCGAAGGGCGCACGACAATCCGCATCGAGGAGGAAATGTTCGACCTAGGTGCCTACCACGCGTTCCTCGACCGAGAGGCCGACAGCATCGCCGCATTCCGTGCCCGTCAGCAGGCAGCCTTCGTGGACGAGGTGGCACGCTGGCGGGCTGACGAAGCGATGTTGCAGGCGGCCGACGACGAGGAGATCGAGATCACCGAAGAGATCGACGGCCATCTCGTGACGTCGCACATGCACGGCAACGTGTGGAAGGTTCTTGTTGAGGAGGGGCAGATTATCACCGCCGGTTCGGCCGTGGTCATCCTTGAGGCGATGAAGACAGAATTGACCATTGTGGCGCCGGTGACGGGCATCGTACGCGCCTTGTATTGTCGTCCGGGCCGCCTGGTTACCACCGGCGATCGCTTGCTCGTCATTGAAGCAGCGTGATCGCCCGAGCAAAGGAAGACGACATCACGGATGTTTCCCACTATTGCCGCATTGCATTCGACCTACGCTCAAGGCTGTTCGCCTGCGACCGTCATCGCCGACACCTACCGCCGCATCGAGGCGGTGGCCGATCCCGGCATCTTCATCAGCCTAGTGCCGGAAGACAGCGTGCTCGCGTCATTGTCTGCGCTCGGGACCTTTGATCCGAAGGCGAAGCCGCTTTGGGGCGTGCCTTTTGCCGTCAAGGACAATATCGACGTCGCGGGGATGCCGACCACCGCCGCGTGCCCGGCATATGCCTACACCGCATCCGCCTCGGCTTTCGCCGTCCAGCGTCTGCTGGACGCCGGCGCAATCCTGATCGGCAAGACCAACCTGGATCAATTTGCCACGGGCCTGGTCGGCATCCGCACGCCGTATCCCCTCCCCCGCAATGCGTTTGACCCGGCCTATGTGCCAGGCGGATCAAGCTCCGGCTCGGCGGTCGCGGTGGCGCGGGGCCTTGTGTCCTTTTCGCTCGGGTCGGACACCGCCGGCTCAGGGCGTGTGCCAGCCGGGTTGAACAACATCGTGGGGTTGAAGCCGTCATTGGGAAGCGTTTCCGGCAACGGCCTGGTCCCGGCCTGCCGAACACTCGATACCATCTCGGTCCTCGCGGGGACGGTGGCGGACGCCGACGCCGTGTTCCGGGTCATGGCCGCTTACGATCCATCTGATCCGTTTTCGTGCCCGGAGGCGATGGCGCTGCCACCAGGCAGTTTGCCCCCTGGCCTGCGTGTCGGCATACCTGACAGCGCCGGCCGCAGCTTTGGCGGCGATGTGCTGTCAGAAGCCGCGTTCGATGCCGCGGTCGCTGACGTCATCGCCGTCATGGATTCCGCCAAGCCGAAATCCGTCGACATCACGCCCCTACTCGAAACTGCAGTCCTGCTCTACAGCGGCCCGTGGGTGGCGGAGCGCTATCAGGCCATACGTGATCTGATCGAGCACAGGCCGAACGTCCTCCACCCGACAACGCGGCGGATCATCGAAGGGGCAGCGGCAATCACTGCTGCCGACACGTTCGCTGGCATCTACCGGCTTGCCGGGCTGCGCCGTGTGGCGGAACGGATCTGGACTGGTATCGACGTGCTGATCGTGCCGACCTATCCGCGGCCTCGCCGCGTCGCCGAGCTGCTGGCCGATCCGATCGGCCCGAACAGTGAATTGGGCACGTATACGAACTTTGTGAATTTACTGGATCTTTGCGCGCTGGCAGTGCCCGGACGCTTCCGTGCCGATGGCTTTCCGTCCGGCATTACCCTGATCGCGCCGCGTGGCCATGATGGCCTCCTTGCTGCGCTCGGTGCCCGGCTGCATGCCGCGGCGGGCATCACGATCGGAACCAGCGATGTTCCAGTGCCTGCTGCGGGCGAGGGTGTGAGCGCCGCGGCACCAGGTGAAATCGAGCTCGCCGTGGTCGGTGCGCATCTCTCCGGCATGGCTTTGAATCACGAGCTGACATCGCGCAACGCACGCTTTCTCCGCGCCGTGCCCACCACATCCGACTACCGGCTGTATGCGCTGCCCGGCGGGCCGCCTTACCGTCCGGGCCTGATGCGTGTTGCCGACGGCTCCGGATTGCCGATTGAAACCGAGGTCTGGGCCATACCTCCCAAGGGTTTCGGGACATTCGTTGCGGGGATTCCCGCTCCGCTTGGCATCGGCACGGTGCGGCTGGCCGACGGGACGAACCCAAAGGGGTTCATTGTCGAGGCAGAGGGAATCGCCGGAGCCAGGGATATCTCCGTTTTCGGAGGCTGGCGGCGCTACATCGCGAGCACGCCGGCACGGTAGGAAGCCTTGGTTCCTTGCCACTATCGCAGGGCCGCAGGATGATGCCGCCGGCACCACCGCATTCCAGGACGGAAGGAGACCAACCAGATGGCCGATCATGCGACATCATCCGTTTCATCGCCCGAGCAAAGGACTGCTGCGATCGAGATGGTGCTGCGGCGGAGCGGTGCGCTGACCGAAGGTTTCGTCGAAGACTTCACGGAGCATGCGGACGATGCCTGGGTTACGTCCAATGGCGCACGCATGGTGGCCCGCGCCTGGACTGATTCCGCGTTCCGCGCCCGCATGCTGTCCGACGGCACGACCGCGGCGCGGGAGATGGGCTTCGACTTCCCGGAGCATCACCGGCATTTGGTGGTGCTGGAGAACACGCCGGGCATCCACAACGTGATTGTCTGCACGCTGTGCTCCTGCACCGCCTATACGATCATCGGTGCCGCGCCGGGCTGGTACAAGGATCTCGACTACCGCGCCCGCGTGGTGCGCGAATCACGGACGGTGCTGCGGGAGATGGGGCTCGACCTGCCGGCCAGCACGGAAATTCGGGTCTGGGATACCACGGCGGACACGCGCTACATGGTGCTGCCGCTGCAACCGCCGGCGACCGAGGGTTGGTCAGTCGACAAGCTCGCGGCGATCGTCACGCAGGCTGCGATGATCGGTGCCTCGCGGCTCTATGATGTGAAGGGCTGACGCGATGGACAGCCTGCACGATCTGGGCGGCCGGCAGGGGTTCGGCCGGGTGAACTACCCCGACCAGCCGCACGCTGAGACCTGGGAACCGGTGGTGCGCGCGCTGTCGGCCTGTGCGCTGCGCAACCACGTCTACAACATGGACGAGTTCCGTCACGCCATCGAACGCATGGCGCCGCGGCATTATGTGACGGCGCCCTATTACGAGCGCCACCTGACGGCGGTCGCCACATTGCTGGTGGAGAAGGGCCTGGTCACCCAGGAGGAACTCGCGGCACTGGCCGGCGGCGCGTTTCCGCTGGCCGCGCCGATCGGGCCGGGGCGGCTGCCGGCGGTGCCGCAGAGCTTCGGCATCGGCGAGACGGTAAGGGTGAAGAACGAATATGTGCCCGGGCATGTCCGCATGCCGGGCTATATCCGTGGCAAGACCGGCGTGGTGGTGGGCATCTCTCCGCCCTATCCCTTCCCCGATGCGGCCGGGCACGGCATGCAGGCACCGATGGAGCCGACGTACGATGTCCGCTTCCGGTCGCGCGATTTGTGGCCGGATTCGTGCGACGACACCATGAACCATGTCGGCGTTTTCCAGAGCTATCTGGAAAAGGTCTGAGGCAGCCAAGCTCACGGTTTCGGCGTGCGATAGAACTGTGTTCCGATCACGATCGCTGCCCGACCGTTTGCGCGGCGATGAAGGTTGGTATCCCGGAGAGAATAGGCACAACCGCAATATTCCTGCTGATAGAACTCCTCGCGCTTGCTGATCTCGATCATGCGCTGGGCGCCGCCGCCCTTGCGCCAGTTGTAGTCCCAATAGGTGAGAGATTCGTATGCCGATGCCGCGCGGATGCCGCATTCATTGATCTGCGCCAGGTTCTTCCAACGTGAAAGACCAAGTGAACTGGTCATCACCGGGAAACCGTTTTCATGGGCATAAAGTGCCGTGCGCTCGAAGCGCATGTCGAAACACATCGTGCAACGTGCACCCCGCTCGGGCTCCCATTCCATGCCTTTGGCACGAACGAACCAGTTGTCCGGGTCGTAGTCGGCATCGACGAAGGGAACGTCGTGCTGTTCGGCAAAACGGACATTTTCGTCCTTGCGCAGGCTATATTCCCGCTTCGGGTGTATGTTTGGATTGTAGAAGAAAATGGTGAAATCGATGCCAGAGGCCAACATGGCTTCCATGACTTCGCCCGAACACGGCGCGCAGCAGGAATGCAGCAGCACCTTGCTTGCCCCGTTCGGGGCCGTCAGGGCAGGCCGGACAAGATCGCTCATGCCCTCGCCATTAGCATGAAGCGCCGGCGCGGGTCATCATCGGTCGCCAATGCCTCGTGCTCCTGACCGCCCTGGAATCCTGCCCCATCATGCAAAGACGCTGCGGTCGAGCCTTTTGTTGCACGATGGAGGGCATCAGGTCCTCATGTCATGTTGCCGCCAATTAGGGTCTGCTTCACTCTCGGTGCAGCGTGGCGGCCTAGCCGCTAATTTGGCCACTGGGACTTCGAGGGCGATTTCAGGCAGAGCTATTATAGTCCCAGGCCGCGGACCCGCAACGCTGAAGCCATTACCGAAACCAGAATTGTACCGGAGCGTGCTCCCGTCCATGCCGGTGAACGAAAGGAGGGCAAAGACGGGGAAGCCCATATCGTAAGTGTTTAGAACATCAACATATTGCCTGAGTGCGAATACGATCCGCTTACAGAGAGCGGGTCCAGGGATGTATGCGCGGCTGTTTCTCTCGTCCGTTCCTAGCGCCAATACGCCCTCAATCGCACCGTTCCGAAACAACTGGACGTAGCTTGAGGCGTTGTCCCGGCCGTCACCAACATAGTTGACAAAGCCCTCTAGGTTGAGCGCCGTGGCGACGGCAATCCTGCCGGCGATGCGCAGCCTCCCATGGGGCCATCCGATGCGTCTTCGGATTGCTGGTGCTGGCGATGAACACACTTATCGCGCGGCAGGCTTGAGTGACGGCCTGCGGGTTGGGCCGTGGCACGGCATTGACCAAATGAAACTGATGGACCGGCGGTCGCGACCCCAATTCAGAGAACGTCGGCCACCGCCTCGCGATACCGGCGAATTGCAGTCAGGTGATCGCCAAGATGTTGCTCACCGCTGCGATAGAAGTGCCGCTTGTGAAAAGCTGTCGTCAGGCAGAGGTGCGATATCCCGGCTGCTTTCCAAAAGGTACTTCCGCCCGCCACTCGGCCTCGCCACCACGGCCGCATGAGGTCCAGACTTCGATCCCAACCGACTGCGGATCGCGGCCCTCGGCTTCGATCATCCGTCGCAATTCACCGATCATATCCAGCGCTGTCTGATCGGGAGGAAAGTTGTTCTGGATCCAGCCATCTCCCCACTTGGCGATCCGCGGCATCGTCTTTTCGTGATGCCCGCCATACCACACGGGCAAATGCCCAGATGCCGGGCGAGGATTGATACCCGCGTCATCGATTGTGTGGTAGTTGCCTTTGAACGTGACATGCGCGTCTTTCCAGAGCGCCCGCATCACCGCCACTTGCTCTTCGGATCGGCGTCCACGGTTGTGGAAATTCTCGTTCAAACCGACGAACTCGACCTCGTTCCAGCCGACGCCGATGCCCAGCCGGAACCGCCCTTTGCACAGCACGTCCAGACAGGCCGCCTGTTTCGCGATCAGCGCGGTCTGGCGTTGCGCCATGATCAGCACGCCGGTGGAGAACGCTAGTTTCGGGGCTACGGCAGACA
>Ga0335072_10001546_pt1 | contig 37234 bp, 33 predicted proteins | sample Lox_Sample_21_FD_206725 | JGI IMG/M metagenome (GOLD analysis project Ga0335072, IMG submission 206725) | Soil microbial communities from Loxahatchee National Wildlife Refuge, Florida, United States - Lox_Sample_2.1 | ecosystem: Environmental > Terrestrial > Soil > Wetlands | place: USA... | reverse complement strand
TCGTGCCCAACCCGGCCAAGTTCCCCGACGGCATCAAGCCAGTCGCCGACTACGTGCACTCGCTCGGCATGAAGCTTGGCATCTACGAGGACTCCGGCACCCACACCTGCTCAAGCAGCGGGTTCCCTGGCAGCCTGGGACACGAGTACCAGGACGCGCTCACGTTCGCCGAGTGGGGCGTGGACTACCTCAAGTACGACGACTGCGACATCCCCGCCTCCGGGCAGAACGCCCCGGCGACGGTCCAGCGCTACGACACGATGCGGGACGCGCTGCTGGCCGCGCGGGCCAAGACCGGCCACGCGATCGTGTTCAGCATCTGCGAGAAGACCGACTACAGCGTGCCGAACTCCGCCTGGCCGACGGTCGGTAACCTGTGGCGCACCACGGGCGACATCCACGACACCTACGCCTCGATGCTCTCCAACTTCACCCAGAACGTCCAGCTCGCCGCGCTGGCCAGGCCGGGGGCGTGGAACGACCCGGACATGCTGGAAATCGGCAACGGCGGGATGTCGGTGACCGAGGAGCAGACCGAGTTCAGCCTGTGGGCCGAGATGGCGGCGCCGCTGATCGCCGGGACTGACCTGCGCTCGGCGACCCCGGCCACGCTGGCCACCTACGAGAACCGCGCGGTCATCGCGGTGGACCAGGACCCGCTGGGCGTCCAGGGCTCGCCGGTCCAGGATGCGGATGGGCTGTGGGTGCTCACGAAGCCGCTGGCCGACGGCGACCGGGCCGTGGTGCTGTTCAACTCCACCGACTCGGCCGCGACGGTCAGCACGACCGCGACCCAGGTGGGGCTGAGCGCCGCGCCGTCCTACACGCTGACCGACCTGTGGCAGGGCGGGACCAGCGACTCGACCGGGACGATCAGCGGCACGGTCCCGGCCCACGGGGTGCTGATGTACGACGTCGCACCGTCCGGCGCCAGCTATGCCTTCTCACACCTGCGGATCACGCCGCCTCGGCTGGCTAACGGGGTGTCAGGGCCGGCCACGCAAAGCGGCCAGGCCGCGCGGCTCGCCACCGTCCGGGCCACGCTCACCAACACCGGTACGGCCGCGGGGCCAGGGGCGGCGCAGCTATGGCTGACGGCGCCAGGCGACAGCCCGGTGCTGACCGGTGACCAGGTCGTGGATCTGGCGCCCGGCCAGTCGGCGACCGTCACGTTCCCGCTGACCGGCCGCGACCTGTCCGCTTGGGGGGACCAGGCCGAGGGCTGGGTGGTGCCTGACGGGAAGTTCACGGTCCAGGTCGGCGGCTCCGCCAGTGACCTGCCGCTGTCCGGGCCGCTGACCGTGACCCGCTCGATCGGCGCGCGCTACGCGACGATCGCGGCCCCAGCCGCACCGGTGGCGCCGCAGTCCACCATGAGCGTCTCGGCCACGTTCACCAACGACGGCGACTACGCGCTGCTGGGCACCCGGTTCCGGCTGGACGTGCCCGCCGGCTGGACCGCCTGGCTAGCCAGGCCAGCCCCCTGGGCCGTGGCTCCCGGGCACTCGGTGGCCATCCGCTGGCTGGTGAACGTCCCGGTCTCCGCGCAAGGCTCATCCGCCACGCTCAGGGCCGAGATGGCCGCCGCGCAGGAAAGCAGCCCGGCGGGCCGCCTGTCCGCCTCCACAACGGTCAGCGTCGAGCCCGCCCTGACCGTGTCGGCCAGCCCGGTCTCGCTGACCCCGGGCCAGGCGGGCACCAGTACGCTCACCGTCACCTCAGCCCTGCCCGAGCCGGTGACGCTGGATTACACGGCTACCCCGCCCACGGGGATCACGGTCACGCCGGCCCAGGGCACGCTGACCGTCCCGCCGGGCGGCGCGAGCACGACCGTCGCGATCAGCGCGGCCGGCAGTGGCGCCGGCGGTCTCACTCCCGTCCCGCTGGCCCTCAGCTTCACCGAGCGAGGCAGGCTGTACCCGCTCGACGGCACGCAGATCCCGGTCACGGTGCCGTACCCGTCGTTCACCGCCGCCTACGACAACACCGGGATCTCCGATGACACCGACACGGCGGCGGCCAATATCGACGGGGCCGGCTCCAGTTTCTCGGCCGAGGCGCTGGCCTCGCTCGGGGTGACCCCTGGGGCCGCCCTCAGCTACGACGGGATCACGTTCGGCTGGCCGGCCGCGGCCGCCGGGCAGCCGGACAACGTCGTGGCCGCCGGCCAGACCATTGACATCTCCGGATCGGGTTCCTCGCTGGGCCTGCTCGACACCGCGGCCTACGGCCCGGCGGTCGGCACCGGGACGATCAGCTACTCCGACGGGACCACGCAGAGCTTCACGCTCAGCGTGCCCAACTGGTACAAGGCGGCCCCGGCGAGCTCCAACGCGGTGATCGCCGCCCCCTACCGCAACCGGCCAGGCAACACCCAGGACCCGAACGTGGTCAACGTCTTCGAGCAGTCGATCCCGCTGCAATCAGGCCAGCAGGTCGTGGCGGTCACCCTGCCCGACATCAGCACCGGCGTCACCAGCGGCCAACCCAGCCTGCACATCTTCGCGATGGCGATCGGAGGACAATCATGAAGCTGATTCGCGCGCTATGCGCCGCGGCGGCGCTGGCCGTCGGGAGCATCGCCCTGACCCTAGTGCCCCCGGCCCTGGCATCCCCGTCCGCTCCGGCCGCCCGCCCGGTATTCAGCGTGCTTGACTACGGCGCGGCCACCGACGGGACGACCAATGACACCCCGGCGATCAACGCCGCGATCACGGCGGCCAACGCGGCCGGGCCCGGCGGGGGAGTGGTGGAGTTCCCGGCCGGAACCTACCTGGCCGGCGGGTCTGTTCACCTGCTGAGCAACGTCACGATCCAGCTCGACGCGGGCGCGACGATCACCGCCGCCGCCACCGGCTTCGACCCGCCCGAGCCCAACTCCTACGACCAGTACCAGGACTACGGCCACAGCCACTTCCACGATTCGGTGATCTGGGGCGAGAACCTCACCAACGTCGCCTTCACCGGGTCGGGGACGATCACCGGCGCCGGCCACCTGATCACGGGAACTCCGAATACTGGTCAGGCCGACAAGCTCCTCACGCTGGTGAACGTCAACGGCCTGACGCTGTCGGGCATCACGCTGGAACTCGGCGGCCACATCGCGCTGCTCACCCAGCACTGCAGCCACGTGGTGTCGAACCACCTGACGATCTCCACGGCGGCCGACCGGGACGGCTGGAACGTCGTCGACACGACCGACGTGCGGATCACCAACATCAACGTGGCGTCCAACGACGACTCGCTGGTCTTCAAGGGCGATTACGCGCTCGGCCAGGTCTACAACAGCGGCAACGTCGTCGTCACCAACGCGCAGCTGTCCTCCAAGTGCTGCAACGCGGTCATGTTCGGCTCGGAGACCTGCGGCAACTTCACCAACTACACGTTCAACAACATCGTCGTGACCGAGGCGGGCAAGTCCGGCCTCGGCATGGTTTCCGAGGACGGTGCCCACATCTCCGATGTCACCTACAACCACGTGGTGATGTCGGGAACCCAGTCGCCGATCATGGAGAAGATCGGCACCCGGCTGCGCTGCGGCGGCAGTCCCACGGTCGGGTCGATATCCGCCATCCACTACAACGACGTGACCGGTACCAGCGCCGGCGCGTTCAGCCCCACGCTCTGGGGCCAGCCCGGCCATCCGGTCAGCGACATCACCTTCAACGACGTCCACCTGACCCTGCCGGGCGGGACCGGCCCGATGGACCCCAACGTCGTCCCGACTGACAATGGCGACTACAACCCCAACAGCCTCAGCACCCGCCCGGCCTACGGCTTTTATTTGCATAACGTAACCGGCATCGCCTTCAACGACGCCTCCCTGCAACTGGCGGCCAGTGACGCAAGGCCCGCGTTCATCGCCAACGACGGGAGTGACATCTCGCTGCGCGACGTGCGTGTTCAGGCGGGCGGCAACAGCCCGTTCGACGTGGGCTTCCAGGACGTGACCGGGTACTGCCTGGTAGGCACGCGGACGCTGGCCGGCGCGACGCCCCGGGTGAGCACCCCCGGATCCCGGGCCGGAGGCCCCGGCTGCACCGCCGGCCTGGACAACTTCTCCCTGTCAGCCTCACCCGCTGGCGCAACCGTGGCCGCCGGGTCGGCCGCCACCTTCGGGCTTCGCACCGCGGTGACGGCCGGGCGCCCGGGACCGGTCACGCTCACCGCCACCAGCCCGCAGGCGGGCCTCACCGTATCGCTCGATCACGGGACCGTCCGGCCCGGTCAGGCCGCGTCGCTCACGGTCGCCGCGGCGGCCGGCGCCCGCAACGGCACCTACCAGATCCCTGTGACGGCCACCGACGCGACCGCCACCCAGTACGCGACCGTCACCGTCACCATCACCGGCGGCGTGACGCTGGCGATCACCGGCCTGTCGGTGGCCGACACGGCGAACGCCGCGAGCTGGTCAGTGCAGTCGAACCTGCAGCCGGGTGACCTGCTGTACGGGGACCGGACCATCGACGTGGCCTCAGTGCCGGCCGCGCTGACCGGAGCCGCCTGGATCCGGACGGCGAACAGCTCCAAGTCCGCCACCGAGAGCCCGCTTGCCACGTTCTCGATCAACACCCCCGCCACGGTGGCGGTGGCGGTCGACACCCGGCTGGCCCGGCTGCGCTGGCTCGACTCCAGCTGGACCGACTCCGGCCTGCAGATCACCGACAACGAGGGCACGCCGCGGACGTTCGAGGTCTACACCAAGACGTTCCCCGCCGGGACCGTCACCCTCGGCCCGCAGGCGGACCTGACCAACAGCTCCAGCATGTACACGGTCGCCGTCTACTAACCCCCCGGAGGAATCCATGCGCACACCCCGGCTGCCTCTCGCAGTCGCCACCGCAGTCGCGCTCGGCACGGCGGCCTTGCTTGGCCAGCCGGGGGGCGTGGCCTCGGCCGCGCCCGCGCCTAGCGTGACCATCTACGTCTCGCCGCACGGCAACGATGCCGGCCCAGGATCCAGCCCCGGCCACGCGGTGGCAACGCTGGGCCGGGCGCAGCAGCTGGTCCGCTCGCTCGACTCCGACATGCACTCCGACATCAGGGTCGAGCTGGAATCGGGCACCTACCGGCTGGCCCAGCCGCTGACCCTCGGGGCACAGGACTCGGGGACCAACGGCTACGACGTCGTGTGGACGGCGGCGCCCGGCGCTCACCCCGTTGTCAGTGGCGCGCAGCCCGTCTCCGGCTGGCACCTGACCGACCCGGGCAAGGACATCTGGGCGGCCACCGTGCCCGCCGGAACGCAGACCCGGCAGTTCTACGTGAACGGCGTGCGGGCCGACGTGGCCAGCGGCCCGCTCCCGGTCAAGCTGACCCCCACCGCCACCGGCTACACCGCCTCCTCCACCGCCCTGGACAGCTGGCGCAACCCGAGCCAGCTCGAGTTCGTCTACACCGGCGGTGAGGGCTACTGGTCGCTGAGCACCGGCGGTCAGGGCGCCTGGACCGAGCCGCGCTGCCCGGTCGCGTCCATCTCGGGCACGACGATCACGATGGCCGAGCCCTGCTGGGACAACTCAACCGAGCGGATCTTGCGCACCGACGGGTCGGGGCGCACGGTGAACCTGGTCGGCCCGCAGACGCTCGGTAACGGCGAGATCCCCGCCTCCGTCGACAACGCCTACGAGCTGCTGTCCCAGCCCGGGCAGTGGTACCTGGACGGCTCCGCGCACACGATCTACTACATCCCGCGGCCCGGGCAGGACATGGCCAGGGCGGACGCCGAGCTGCCCGTCCTGCAGACCCTGGTGGACGGGGCCGGCACCGCCGCCGCACCCGTGCACAACCTGGCCTTCCAGGGCATCCAGTTCTCCTACGCCACCTGGCTGCAGCCAAGCACCCAGGAAGGGTTCTCGGAGATCCAGGCCAACTACACGATCACCGGGCCGGACGGCTACGCCACCCAGGGCCTGTGCCAGTTCGTGGCCGGCGGCACCTGCCCGTACGGCGACTGGACCCAGGAGCCCGGCAACGTTGACTTCTCCTACGACCAGGACGTCCAGTTCCTCGGTGATGACTTCACCCACCTCGGCGCGGCCGGCCTCCGGCTCGGCGACGGGTCCCAAGGCGACACCGTCCAGGGCAGCGTCTTCACCGACATCTCCGGCAACGGGCTCGAGCTCGGCGGCGTGGACGACCCCGAGCCCACCGCCGCGGTGCAAGACACCACCGGCAACCAGGTACTCGATAATCACTTGTACGCGCTGCCGGTGGAGTACCACGGCGGCGTCGGGATCGACGTGGGCTACGCTACCCGCACGCTGATCGCGCACAACCAGATCGACAACACCGCCTACACCGCGATCTCGCTCGGCTGGGGCGGCTGGCCCGACAAGATCAGCTCACCCGCGACCCCGAACTACTCCAACAGCAACGTGGTGTCGGACAACCTGATCTCCAGCCCGATGCAGATGCTGGCCGACGGCGGGGCGATCTACACCCAGGGCATCACCGGCTCGTCGCTGGCCGACGGCGAGCAGATCACCGGCAACGTGATCCTCGGGGCGCTCGACCACGGGCACGCCATCTACACCGACAACGGGTCGACGTTCATCACGATCAACGGCAACGTCGAGCTCGGCAACGAGAACGACTGGGGCTCACGGCACACCGACTACACCGCCGGAGCCAGCGGCGACGATCCGCTGCTCATCGAGAACAACTACTGGCAGCAAGGTGACCAGGACAACTCCTCAGACAACGTCACCGAGTCGGGCAACCAGATCATCACCTCGCTGCGGCAGGTTCCGGCCGCCATCCTGGCCAGCGCCGGACTCCAGCCGCCCTACCGGGGGCTGGCCAGCGAGCTAGCCGCCCGTCCCTCGGTGCCGGAGGCACCGGACCAGGTCGCCGCGTTCGCCGCGGCCGGGCAGGCCGACGTGAGCTGGAACCCGGCCTTCGTGACCAACGGGGCGCCCGTGTCGTCCTACCGGGTGACGGCCTCGCCCGGCGGAGCGCACACCACGATTTCCGCGGCCGGCTACGCGCGGCTGGCGTACGCGGTGGTGCCCGGGCTGCAGGACGGTACCGCCTACACCTTCACCGTCCAGGCCGTGAACCGGGCCGGGGCCAGTGCCCCGTCGCTGCCGACCGCGCCGGTGACCGTCGCTACCTCGGCTGGCGCCGTTCCGGCCGCCCCCGCGTCAGTCAGCCTCGAGCCGGGCAACGGGGCGGTCAGCGTGCACATCACCGCGCCCAGCTCCCGCGGCGGCACGCCCGTCACCGGCTACACGATCACCGGCTACACCGGCGGTGCGGTCAGCGTCGGCCCGGTCCAGTTCACCGGCCACCATGTGCTGTGGGGCGCCACCGGTTCCAACGCCGTCTTCACCACCATCGGCGGCCTGAAGAGCCTCCAGCCGTACACGTTCCAGGTCGCGGCGGTCAACGCGGCCGGAGCCGGCCCGGCCGCCAGTACCCGCACCGTCATCCTCGGTACGACCCCGGCCTGCGCCGGCGCGTCGGTCACCGGCAGCCCCGCGTCGCAGGCGGCCGCGCCCGGCAGCACCGTCCAGGTGACCACCACGCTGACCGACGGCTGCGGCACCGCGTTGACGGGCGCGTCGCTCTACCTGGACGCACCGCCCGGATGGACGGTCTCCCCGTCGTCGCCCGTTTCCGCGGGCGATGTTCCGGCCGGGGGGTCGGTCTCGCGAACCTGGACCGTGACCGTCCCGGCCACCGCGCCTGGTGGTGCCGCCCAGCTGTTTGAGGCGGCGGTGTTCAGCGGGCCGGGCTCGGCCGGGCACGAGGAGGCGTCGGCCAGCTCGGCGATCTCCGTCCCGTACTCCTCGCTGACCGCCGCGTTCGACAATGTCGCCATCACCAGCGATAGTGCCCCTGGTGACGGCAACGCCGACGGAGCGGGCTACAGCTTCTCCGCGCAGGCCCTGGCCGCGGCGGGCGCGCAGCCCGGCGGGACCGTCACCGTCGGCGGTCTCACCTACGACTGGCCAGGCGCTGCGGCCGGCCAGCCCGACAACGTGGTGGCCGACGGGCAGTCCTTCCAGTTCACCGGGTCGGGCAGCGAGCTGGGCTTCCTGCTGTCCGGCACGTACGTGTCGGCCAGCCACGGCAGCGCGGCCGGGACCGGCGAGGTGGTCTACACCGATGGCAGCACGTCCTCGTTCACGCTGAACGCGCCCGACTGGCACGGCGGCTGCAGCCCGGGCGGAGCTGGGGTCGCGCTGTACACCGCCTACCGCAACTACTCGGGCGGCCAGAGCGCCCTGGACGTGTGCGTCTACGCGGCCACGGTCCCGCTGACGGCGGGCAAGACGATCTCCTCGGTGGTCTTGCCGGACGTCAGCGACGGGGTCACCGCCGACGTTCCCGCCCTGCATGTGTTCGCCGTGGCGGCCGGCTAACACCAGCCGCCCGCTCACCCGGCGGCCTTGGCCCCGGATCGCCTCGCGATGAGCGAGGCGATCCGGGGCGACAGGACCAGCCCAAGCCAGCAGAACTTGGCCAGATCCGGGCTGACCAGCGCCACCGGGATCGCTACGACATAGAAGAACAGGTTGATGATGCCCTGCAGCGGCTTGTATCCCCCGGCGGCTGAGGCTCCTGGCCAGTGACGGGCACGGTAGCGGAGCATCCCGAACCTGGCCAGGGTGGCCAGGATGAGGTTGGCCGAGAAGATAATGACCGCCAGCGGGTTCTCCGGGTACTTGCCGATCAGGTCGCTGGTGAACGGCATCACGGTGATGGTGAACAGGAACAGGAAGTTCCAGTTGGCCAGCCCGTCGCCGGCCGCGTGCACCTCGCGGAAGAGCTGACGATGGGTCAGCCAGAACTGCGCGATGACCACGAACGAGATGACGTAGCTGATCCACCCGTCGATCGTGTTGACCAGCGCGGCGGCCAGTTGGGACACGGAATCGGGATTGCGCAGCCCGTCGGGCGCGGGAACCTGGATGCCCAGGATGAGCAGCGTGAGCGAGATCGCCACCACGCCGTCGGACAGGGCCAGGATCCGGTCGGCGCCGGCCTCCTCACGGCCTTCGGTCGCGGCGCTCCGCTCCGGTCGGGAGGCGGCGGGCGTGGGATCGAAGCCGTCGGCGGACATGGTGTTCTCGTCTTTGCGAATCGTCTACGGGAGCGTCAGGTACGAAGTCACCGGGTCGACCGCCCTCTGCGGCCACGCCGACGTGGCCGTGCTGCCGCGCGTGGGGCACCTCCCCTGGGTGGACGACCCGGCCTCGTCCACCGCGATCGTAGACGAGTTCCTCTGAGGTCAGCCGGTCGGGCCGGACACAAGACCGGTCTCGTTGGTCGCGATGGTCGTGCCCATCAGCGCCAGCACCGGGGTTCCTGGCGGGGCCTGCTTGACCGCTAGGAACGTGTACGGCACACCGTTCGCCACCTGCTGGGGGGTGCAGATGAACTGGCTGGTCACCATGAACGTCCAGCTGGAGTCGTTGACGCACGCGGAGACGTTGGTCCGTTCCGCCTGCGCGAGGAACCCGACCAGCTCGGGCCAGGCGCTGTGGGTGGGCCGGATGACGATCGTCTTGCCGGGCGCGCGGGCCGCGAGCACGCTGACCGCGTGCGGCAGGGCTGGATCGAAGGCGTTGTTGTCGACGTTGAGGGTGTTGGTGTCGGGCGCCAGGCCGAAGGCGACCACGGCCGCCGCCGCTACCACCGCCGCCACGGCGGTGATGGTCACCTTCTGCGGCAGCGCCTCGGCCACGGCCAGACCGGCCACGAGCAGCATGATCGCGGGCGCTGACCAGTAGAAGTAGCAGACGTAGTAGTTGGCCGCGTTGACCTCGGTGAGTCCCTTGTCCGCGAAGACGAGCACCAGCAGGATCGACAGCGTGTTGACCACGAGCAGCCAGGTCAGGAAGCGGCGCACCGGCCCGCGGGTGAACTTCGCCGTGGCCGCGCCCGCCACCAGGTAGGCGACCAGCGGGATGAGCCACGAGACGTGGGCCGGCGTTACCCCGTGGTGCAGTGGCTTCCAGAACCACAGCATGAAGGTCACCAGCTGCCTGGCGGTCGGCACGACGTGGCCGCCGCCGTGGCTGCCGGACAGCGAAAGGTACTTCGGCCACGGGCCGGGCCAGTGCAAGATCAGGTTGATGACCATGGGCAGCGCGAAGACCGCGCTGATCACCAGGGCCGATATCCACGTCGCGCGGTACCTCGCGAAGAATGACCGCAGGGCCGCGCCCAGCCGGTGCCGTCGCGGCCAGGCCAGCCCGACCAGGGCGGCGAAGCTGAGGACCGGGACGAACAGCAGGAAGGCCGCGTGCCCCTCCAGCAGGAACCAGCCGGTCACCACCATGATCCAGAGGTCCTTGATCCGCCCGGCGGCGACCGAGGCGACCGCGACAAGGAACGCGAAGTACGTCGGAACGTAGGAATAGGACAGCCAGTCGGAGCTGAAGATAGGCGGGTGCGCGTAGGCGAAGATGAACACCACCGCCAGGCAGACCAGGACCGTCCGCAGCCGCTGGGTCCAGCCGTAGGCGATGACCACGACGAACGCGACGAACACCGCGTTCATGGCGTAGACGGCGATCAGCTGGCCGTTAAAGGCGGTCGGAACCCAGTGCGCGGTCGCCCAGAAGATCTGCTCAGTCCAGGCCCGGGGGTAGAGGTACGCCGGCCCGGGGTGGTTCACGTGAGTGCGTGAGTAAATCCCGATGAGCAGGGTGAACCGCCGCGCCTGCTCAATGAGGATGGAGTTCGCTCCCTGGTCGCTGCGCTCATAGAGCGGAGTCCCGAGGCCGCCGGCGTTGACCGCGTACAGCACGAGGGCCATCAGGCCGGACGGGAGCAGCCACACCCACCAGGGCCGGTGCCGTCGCGTGGTGGCTGGGGCAGGACCGACCGGCTGCGGGGCAGGAGTGGTCGCTGCCTCACTGTCGGTCACGGTCGGGTTGGTCTCCAACTGCGTTCCTTCCGCCGTCCCGTCGCGTCGGGGCGGTTAGCTGCCAGGCGTCGAGCATGGGCGTGTCGATGAAGATGATTCGGCCCAGGCAAGAGGTGTTAATGAGCCTATGGCACAGTGAGTGGCTACCAGTATGTCCTATAACACGCCCCGCTAGCGGCCGAAGTTGCCGCATTGGCCGGGCTGGACGTTTTCGTTGCCAGATCTCCACCGGGCGCGGGCCTGCGGGCCGACAGCGCCCCCGGCGCATCCCCGGTTCCGGCGGGCGGTGCTGCGGCCATGATCACCCGGCGGTACATCCCTGGACATCCAGGTAGAAGCGGATGTAATGTACATGTATGGACAGGAGCGGACAGGTAGGTTTCGGAAAGCGGAACCGGCTGATCGCTGATCTGGCGGCGCAAATCCACTCGGGGCGACTGGCCCGGGGGGAGCGGTTGCCGGGTGAGAATCAGCTGGCGCGGCAGTATGCGGTCAGCCGGGGGACCGTTCGCAGCGCGCTGGCCGAGCTGGCGCAGCGGGACCTGATTGCCACCCAGGGCGGGGTCGGCTCGTTCGTCACGTTCGACGGGGTGGCCCTGGATCAGTCAGTGGGCTGGGCCACCGCCCTGGCCAGGTCCGGGTTCGAGATCACCACCGTGCTGCTCGGCATCGAGCGGACCGCGGATCGGGCGCTGAGCGAGGCCCACGGGGTGGCGGAGCTCATCGCGGTGCGGCGGCTGCGGCGCCAGCGAGCCGGGGCGCCGGTGTCGCTGGAGGTCGCGCTGGTCCCGGCGACCGGGCCGCTCGCCGACCTGCCCGAGCGGGGCCTGGTCAATGATTCGCTGACAGCCACGCTGGCCGAGGCCGGCCTGCTCGCGTCGGCCGGCGAGCAATGGATCGGCCTCCAGGCGCTGGACGCCGAGGCCGCCGCCCTGCTCGAGCGGACGGCCGGCGAGCCGTTCCTGCGCGCGGTGCGGGTGAGCACGGACGCCGAGGGACGGCTGATCGAGCACGTGGTCAGCCTGCTCGATCCGGCGCACTTCCGCTTCCACCTCAGGTTCTCAGGCCGATGAGCAGCAGGGACCGGGCGCTCGGCGCCTTCTACGGCCTGGCTCTGGGCGACGCCCTCGGCATGCCGACCCAATCGATGTCCCGGGCCGAGATCGCGCGCCGTTATGGCCCCATCATGACACTCCGTAACGCGGTAGCCGACCAGCCCATCGCGCCGGGCATGCCCGCCGGATCGATCACCGACGACACCGAGCAGGCCGTGCTGCTGGCCCGGCTGCTCATCGACGGCAATGGCCGGGTGGCACCCGAGGTGTTCGCCCGGGCGCTGCTCGACTGGGAGGCGGACATGGTCCGCCGCGGCTCGTCCGACCTGCTCGGCCCGTCGACCAAGCGCGCGCTTGAGCTGCTCAGCACCGGCACGCCCCCGCAGGAGGCCGGGCGCACCGGAACGACCAACGGCGCGGCCATGCGGATCACCCCGGTCGCGCTCGCCACCGGGCCCGACCTGGGGCGGCTGGTTGACGCGGTCGTCGCCACCAGTGAGATCACCCACAACACCAGCCTCGGCATCGCGGCCGCCGCCGCCGTGGCCGCGGCCGTGTCCGCCGGCATCGACGGCGCTGACCTGCCCGCCGCACTGGACCTGGCCGAGCGCGCCGCCGACGAGGGCGGCCGCCGCGGCCACTGGTGCGCGGGTGGTGAGATCGCGGCGCGGATCAGGTGGGCCCGCCACTGGGCCCGCGGTCTCGGCGACAACCTCAGCGGCCAGGAGCGCCGCCAGGCGGTCGCCGAGGCGGTCTACACGGTCGTCGGCACGTCGGTCGCGGCGCAGGAATCGGTGGTCGCGGCGTTCGCGCTGGTCGAGGCGCTGGGCTCCGCGCCGATTGACGTGCTCACCACGGCCGCCGGGCTGGGCGGCGACACCGACACGATCGCCGCGATCGCCGGCGCGATCCTTGGCGCTCATTACGGTCTGTCGGGACTGCCGGCGGATCTGGTCGCGGAGGTACGGCAGGTCAACGACCTGCGGCTGGAGCCCGTCGTCGACGGGCTCCTCGAGCTCCGCTATCACACGAGGAGGGCTCGATGACGAGCACGACAACGACGTCTCCCGCCGCCGCGGCACTGCCGCCACAGCAGGGGGCGCTGGAGACCAGGGGCATCGAACCGGTACCTGAGTCCCAGCGAACCGGTCACCCCATGCAACTGTTCTGGGTGTGGTTCGCCGCGAACATCTCAATCCTCGCGCTGCCGCTCGGGGCGACGCTGGTCGGCATCGACAAGCTCGCGTTCTGGCAGGCGGCCGTCGTCGCGGTGATCGGCGCGGTGGGCTCGTTCGCGATCGTCGGTGCCGTCTCGATCGCCGGGCGGCGCGGGGGAGCGCCCGGGCTGACGCTGTCACGAGCGGCGTTCGGGGTCCGCGGCAACGCCGGGCCCACGCTGGTCTCGCTGCTGTCGAGGCTCGGCTGGGAGACGGTGAACACGACGACCGCCGCCTTCGCCTTGCTGTCACTGCTCTCGATCATCTTCGGCAGCAGCTCAGCCGCGAAGTCGGTGCCGGTGCTGACCATTGTCTGCATCGCCGTGTTCATCATCTGCACGGTGGTGGTGTCCGGGCTCGGGCATAAGGTACTGGTGGCCGTGCAGCGCTGGGCGACCTGGATATTCGGGGCGCTCAACATCGTCGTCATGATCACCCTGGTGACCAGGGTCAGCTGGCACGCCGTCGGCTCCGCGCCGCACGCGTCGATCGGCGTGATGATCGCGGGCGTGGGCACGATCGCGGCCGGGACCGGTATTGGCTGGGCCAACGCCTCCGCCGACATGTCCAGGTACCAGGCACCGAAGGTTCGGGCCGGCTCCCTGGTCGCGTCGGCGGCGGCCGGCGCGGGCATCCCGCTGATCCTGCTGATCGCCCTGGGCGGGCTGCTTTCCGCCAGTGACCCCTCGCTGGCCACGGCGAGCAACCCGATTGCCGCGATCCGGGCACTGCTGCCGGCCTGGGTGGCGGTTCCCTACCTGATCGCCGCCTTCGGCGGGCTGCTGCTGTCCAACCACCTGTCGGTCTACTCGGCCGGGCTCACCACGCTGACGCTCGGGGTCCGGATCAAGCGCGTGTACGCCGTCGTCGTGGACGTGGTCGTCACCTTCGCCGGCTCGATTTACTTCATGCTGATCGCCGGCAGCTTCTACACCCCGTTCATCGCGTTCATCAGCCTGCTGGCCATCCCGATCACCGCCTGGGTGGGCGTGTTCGTCGTCGACATGCTCCGGCGGCGCAGCTACGATCCCGACGCCCTGATGGACATGAAGCGCACCAGCGGGTACTGGTACCGCGCCGGAATCGAGCCGCGAGCCCTGGGCTCCTGGGCGCTGGCGATCATCGCGGGCTACCTGTTCACCACCGCGGGGACCAGTAGTGACGCCTGGTTTACCGGAGTGTTCGCGCACACCTGGCTCGGAACGAACGGGCTTGGCTGGGTGATCACCTTCGTCGTCGCGGCCGGGCTCTACGCGGCACTCGGCGGGGCACGGCGGACCGACGTCCCGGTGCGGCCCGCGCCCGGCGGGCAGGAGCCGGCGTGGTGACCGGCCGCCTGATCCACACCGGCCAGGTGATCATGGACCTGGTGATGCGGGTACCGGCGCTGCCCAGGCGCGGCGGCGACGTGCTGGCCCGCGACACCGAGCTGACGCCGGGCGGCGGGTTCAACGTGATGGTCGCCGCCGTCCGTTCCGGGGCCGCCGTCACCTACGCCGGGGCGCACGGCAGCGGCCGGTTCAGCGACCAGGCCCGCGCCGCCCTGGCCGCTGAGGGCATCGCGCTCGCCCAGCCGCCCGCGCCCGATGAGGACCTGGGCCTGTGCGTGGTCATGGTGGACGCCGAGGGCGAGCGCACGTTCGTGACATCCACCGGTGCGGAGGCCAGGCTGCGTCCCGAGCAGCTCGCCTCCGTGCCCGTCACCTCGGCCGACCTGGTCTACGTCAGCGGCTACAGCCTCATGCACGAGGCGAACAGGGCCGCGCTGCTCGGCTGGCTGCCGGGCGTAGCCGCCCGCGTGCTCTTCGACCCCGGCCCGCTGGCCGCCGAGATCCCCGGCGAGGTGCTTGCCGCCTTGCTGCCCGGCTTCGCGGTACTCAGCTGCAACGCGACCGAGGCCCGGGCGCTATCAGGGAGCGACACGACCGAGGCGGCCGCCCGCAGCCTCGCCGCCCGGCTGGCCGCCGGCGCGGCGGTGATCGTCCGCGACGGTCCCGGGGGATGCCTGCTCGCCCGCAACGGTGAGGTCCGCCGCATCCCGGGGTTCCCGGTCGAGGCCGTGGACACCAACGGCGCGGGCGATACCCACTGCGGCGTCCTCGCCGCCGAGCTGCTGCGCGGTACGGCCCTTGACGAAGCCGCCTACCGCGCCAACGCCGCGGCCGCCCTTTCCGTCCAGCGAAACGGCCCGGCCACCGCCCCGGCCCGGGCCGAGATCGACGCCTTCCTCAGCCAGGCTGCCCCCAGCAGAGCATGCTAGCGCCGCGAGGGTGCCGCGGGGCGCCGCGGGGCGCCGCGGGGCCCGCACCTTTGCGACCCCTCACGCCTCGCACGCCCCCAACCCCCCGCAAGTCGAAAGTTTTTGCGAAATAAATTCCTGTGGTGAAAGAATAACCACGTCAGGACTGTAGCGACCTTACGCAACGGGGAAATGCTCACTGAAAGGTCGGCAATGAAGGGCCGCGCCTCAGGAGAGCCAGAGAAGGAGAGGGCGGTTCAGTCGGCTGGCGGAGCCGGCAGCTTCCCGCCGGTCAGGTAGAAGGCCTTGGCCGCGATCCGCCAGGCGCCATCCGCCTTGACCAGGCTGAAGTAATTGGTGAAGTCGGCGGTGCCGAGGTAACCGTTCTCCTCGAGGACCGCGACCGCGACGTCGCCGGTGACCTCAATGGACCTCACCCGGTGCTGGTAGCCCGCCACCCAGCCGGCCGGATCAGGCGAGCCCGCCACTATCCTCGCGAATTCCGTGGCCGGCAAGACCACGATGTCCTGGCCGCCCAGGTATCCCCACATGACGGCATCGGGCCGGAACGCCGACAACACCAGGCTTTCGTCGTTGGCCGATACGCCCGCGACGTAGGCCTCCACCGCCGCCAGCACGCCAGCCTCAGGGCTATCCATCATCTTCCTCCGCTCATCCTGCTACTCCGCCCTCATGATCACGACCGCCAGTTGACTTCTAGTGGATGCGGGGCCGCGGGGCTGGCCTCCTCCCAGGCGAAACTCGCCGCCTTCCTGGCGCAGGAGTCCTCGTCCTAGCCGGTAAGGACGGCAGGCGGAAGCGAGCCACCGGCGTCGGCACGAGCAGCAGGGCACCGATGACTCCGCCGGCTACCGCGATCCACAAGGCGGGAAGCAGGCCAAGCTCCGTTCCCAGGAGGCCGCCGAGTAGGGCGCCGACAGGCCGTGTCCCGTAGTTGATGGCCGAGAACGCGCCGCCGACCCGGGAGCGGACGGCGTCGGGGATGAGCGCCGCGAAGATCGTGCCGATGCTGATGTCCAGCACCATGACCCCGAAGCCGCATGCGAACTGCGCAGCGAACAGCATTGCCAGCACCAGTGGCCCGCCCACGGCGTGGCCAGGGACGGTGGCCGCGAGCGGTGCCAGGGCGAAGGGCACCGTGAACAGCAGGGCACCCGCTACGTAGGCCATCCCAGTACCGATGCGTCCCGCGATCCGTTTGGTCACCATCGACCCGAGCACTCCGCCAATCGCCCCGCAGCCGAGCACCAGGCCGAGTAGCCCGGCGGAAACGTGCAGCGTCCTGATCGCGTAGAGGGTGAAGAGCGCGCCGAACATCAAGTTGAACAGGTTCACGACGGCGCCCCCGATGAGAGACGCCCGTAGCTCCGGCGACCGGGCGATGAACCGCAGGCCCGCGGTGACCCCGCGCCGGTCGCTGGCGGCGGGCGGCTCCGCCGGACTGATCCTCGATAGGCACAAGGCCGATCCGAGGAACGACAGCGCGTCTGCAGCGATCGCCAACGGCGCGCCGAGGAGTTGCGCCAGCAGCCCCCCGGCCGACGGCCCGGCCACGAACGACATCGCCCGGCTGCCGTATATGAGCGACTGGCCGTCCAGGTACTGCGAGGGCGACACGATGGAAACGAAGAGCGTGCCGTCGGCGACGCCGAACACGGTGGACAGGGTCCCGGCCGCGCAGATCACCGCATAGAGCTGCCACATCGTCAGCACGTGCAGCGTCCAGCACACGGGAACGGTCGCAAGCAGGCAAAACCGGCCCAGGTCGCAGGCGATCATCGTCCGCCGGCGCTGCCCGCGCCCGTCCACCCACGCGCCCGCGTGCAGGCCGAGCAGCAGGCTCGGCAGCCATTCCAGTGCCGTGAGATATCCCATCGAGGCTGGCCCGGCGTGCAGTACGAGGACGGCGGTGAGCGGCACGGCGATCGAGGAAACCTGGTCGCCGAACATCGACACGGTCGAGCCGGCCCAAAACCGCCGGAACTCCCGGTCACGCAGCAGCGGTGGCACGAGGCCGCGGGCCGGGGCGGCGCCCTTCACCGTGGTCACGGGGCCTCGCCCGCGGGGAAGGCGAACAGCAGCATCGAGACCAGGCGGGCATCGTCCGGCCTGGCCTCGGGCCGTGTCTCACGCCCGGCATACGCGTCGACGAGGGCCGTGATCCTGGTACCGAGCTCAGTCAGCTCAGCCGGGGTGAGGTAGATGAACCGGTCCCCGAACAGCGCGGCCTCGCGCCAGGGCGGGTCGGACTGGTCGCGCGCCTCCAGCCACTGGCGCAAGAGCTCGATGTACCTGTCCGCCAGTACCGACCTGACCAGGGCGCCCGCCGCCTGGGCCGCCGGATCGCCGTCGTCCTCGACGCTGGTCAGCATCGTCGTCGCGCGCCAGGGTCGCTCCCGGCCGGTGCCGCCCTCCGCCTCCGCCACCAGCCCGTACTTGGCCAGCTGCCGGAAGTGGAACGAGCACGATCCTGACGACTCGCCCGTCAGCCTGGCGGCCTGCGTCGCGGTCAGCGGTCCTCGCGTCCGCAGCAGCCCGATGAGCTTCATCCGCACCGGGTGGGCGTAGGCCCGCAGCGCCCTCGGGTCACTGAGCCTGCTAACGCTGCGCGTCGGTGGCTCGCGCTCATCCATGGTGCAAAGGTATCCTTGCAAAGGAATCTTTGCAAGCGCTGTCCGGCCCGGCCCCGCCCCCGCCGACGGCGGAGCCGGGGGGCCGGCGGGACGCTACGAGCCGCTGCTGAAGGCGGCGTCGAAAGAAGCCGCCGGCGGCTCGAAGTCGAACTGGCGCAGGTAGGCGAGCGCCTGCGGGGCACCGTGCAGGCGGTCCATGCCGGCGTCTTCCCACTCGACGGAGATCGGGCCTTCGTAGCCGATCGAGTTCAGCATCCGGAAGACGTCTTCCCACGGCACGTCGCCGTGCCCGGCGGACACGAAGTCCCAGCCGCGCCGGGGGTCGCCCCAGGGCAGATGCGAGCCCAGCCGGCCGTTCCGCCCGTCGAGGCGCTTGCGGGCCTCCTTGCAGTCCACGTGGTAAATGCGCGCGCGGAACTCGGCCAGGAACGCGACCGGGTCCAGGTCCTGCCACACGAAGTGCGAGGGATCAAAGTTCAGCCCGAACGCCGGGCGTTCGCCCACCGCGGCGAGTGCCTGGCTGGCGGTCCAGAAGTCGTAGGCGATCTCGCTCGGGTGCACCTCGTGCGCGAACCGCACACCCTCGGCGTCGAAGACGTCCAGGATAGGGTTCCAGCGGTCGGCGAAGTCCTGGTAGCCCCGCTCAATCATCGACGGCGGTACCGGCGGGAACATCGCGACCGTGTGCCAGATCGACGAGCCGGTGAAGCCGATGACGGTCCGCACGCCGAACGCGGCCGCCGCGCGCGCCGTGTCCTTCACCTCCGCCGCCGCCCGCTGGCGGACGCCCTCCGGCTCCCCGTCGCCCCAGATCCTGGCGGGCAGGATGGCCTGATGCCGCTCGTCGATCGGGTGGTCGCAGACCGCCTGCCCGACGAGATGGCAGGAGATCGCCCAGCAGCTCAGCCCGTACTTGTCGAGCAGCGCCCGCCGCCCGGCCAGGTAGCCGTCCTCGTGCAGCGCCCGGTCGACCTCGAAGTGGTCGCCCCAGCAGGCGATCTCAAGGCCGTCGTATCCCCAGGAGCTGGCCAGCCGGCAGACTTCCTCGAACGGCAGGTCGGCCCACTGGCCGGTGAAGAGGGTAAATGGACGTGACATCAGCGGGTGACACTCTCCCATCGGTGCGCGGCCGCGCTGCGGGCCGCGGCGTCAAGGACTCGCTGTACCGCGAGCCCGTCGGCGAACGACGGCAGCGGCTGCTCGCCCTCGGCGATGGCGGTCAGCAGGTCCGCGGCCTGGTGCGTGAACGTGTGCTCCCAGCCCAGGGTGTGGCCGGGCGGCCACCAGCCAGCCAGGTAGGGGTGGTACGGCTCGGTGACCAGGATGCGGCGGAACCCGGTCAGGCCGGGCTGGTCCGCCCGGTCGAGGAACTCCAGCTCGTTGAGGCGCTCCAGGTCGAAGGCGAGGCTCCCGGCCGAGCCGTTGAGCTCGATCCGCAGGCCGTTCTTGTGGCCGGCCGCGTAGCGGGTGGCCTCGAAGGACGCCAGTGCGCCCGAGGCGAGCCTGGCGCTGAGCACGACCGCGTCGTCGACCGTGACCATCCCCACGGCGGATTCGCCAGCATACGGCCGCTCGGCCACGAACGTCGTGGCCAGCGCGGACACGTCCGTGATCTCATCACCGGTGAGGTAGCGGGCTAGGTCGATGATGTGCGCGCCCAGGTCGCCAAGCGCGCCTGAGCCGGCTCGCTCCGCCTGCATCCGCCAGGTCATCGGCGCCTGCGGATCGGCCAGCCAGTCTTGCAGGTAGACGGCCCTGACATGGCGAAGCGTGCCGATCCGGCCCTGCTCGACCAGCCTCCTCGCCAGGGCGAGGGCAGGAACGCGGCGGTAGTTGAACCCGACCATCGCGCGGGCGCCGGCGGCGTAGGCGGCATCGGCCGCCTCCTTCATGGCGAGCGCCTCGGTCAGGCTGTTGGCCAGCGGCTTCTCGCAGAGCACGTGCTTGCCGGCCCGCAGTGCCGCGATCGCGATCGAGGCGTGCATGTCGCCGGGCGCTGAGATGTCAATGAGGTCGACGTCATCACGGTCGATCAGCGCGCGCCAGTCGGTCTCAGTGGATGCCCAGCCGAGCCGCTGCGCGGCCTCCTCGGTCGCGGCCTTGTCGCGGCCGCAGATGGCCGCGAGCCTCGGCCGGGCCGGGACGTCGAACGCGCGCGTGACCGCGTGCCAGGCCGCCGAGTGGGCCCGGCCCATGAACGCGTAGCCGACCATGCCGATGCCGATGGTCGCCTCAGGCTGCTGGGGCAAAAGGATCCCATTCCTTGCTTAGCGGTGTCGGCGGGCTGAACGTGGTCTCAACCGGCTCGAACTGGCCGGTCGCCCCGGACCGCTCGATCTTCGCCATGAGTTCAAGTACGTGCAGCCCCATGTCGCCGTCGGCCCGGTGCGGGACGCCGCGGGTGATGGACCTGGCCATGTCGACGATCCCCATGCCCCGGCCGGCCCTCGCCCCGGTGGAGGGAATCACGGTCCAGTCGCTATCACCGCCCCGGCGGATCCTCAGGTCGCCGTCGAAGCGGTTGGGGTCAGGGACGGCCAGGGTGGCCTCGGTCCCAGTGATCTCGATAAACCCCTGCCGCAACAGGGGCGAGTCCCAGCTGAACAGCAGCTGGGCCGCCTGGCCTGCCTCGTACTCGGCCAGCGCCGCCGTGTACGTCGGCACCTGCACGGGGAACTCGGTGCCCTGCTTCGGGCCGGAGCCGACGATCCTGGTCTTGCGCGCCTGGCGGCTGACCGCGGCGACCCGGCTCGCCGGGCCGAAGATCACCGCCAGCGTGGACAGGTAGTAAGGGCCGAGGTCGAAAAGCGGTCCCGCGCCCCGCGCGAACAGGAACTCGGGATCCGGGTGCCACCCCTCCGGGCCCAGGCCCTGGAGCAGGGTCAGCGCGCTGAGGGGCGCGCCGATGCCGCCTTCCGCGATGAGCCTGCGCGCGGACTGGATGCCCGCGCCGAGCACGGTGTCGGGAGCGCAGCCGACCCGCACGCTCGCGGCCCTCGCCTGCGCGAGGAGCCGCTGTCCCGTCGCGACGTCGAGCGTGAGCGGCTTCTCGTTCCACACGTGCTTGCCCGCGGCCACCGCTGCCGCCGCGACCTGCGCGTGGGCGGCGGGAGTGGTGAGGTTGACGACCAGGTGGACGTCGGGATGGTCCAGGGCCTGCCCGACGCTTCCGCAGGCCGGGATGTCGTAGGCGGCGGCCTGTGCCTTGGCCCGGCCCGCGTCGACGTCTGCGCAGAACGCGACCCGGACGTCGGGGAACTGGGTGAGGTTCTTCAGGTACTGGTTGCTGATGTTGCCGCAGCCGACGATGGCCAGGCCGAGCGGCCCGCTCACCGGGCGGCCGCGCTGGTGAGCCCCTGGCTGGTGAGCCACTCCAGGCTCTCGCGGACCGCCGTGAGCATGTCGGTGGCGCACCGGTCGAGCTCCACGACGTGCCATTCGGCCCGCGGGGCGGCGGCCAGGATCTCAGCGACCGGCATGTGGCCCTGCCCGACTGCCGTCATGGGGTCGTCCCTGGTGACAGGTCCGTCCTTGACGTGCAGGTAGCGGACGCGGTCGCCCAGTCGCGCGAGGAGCTGTGGCACGTCCTGGCCGCCGACCGCCGCCCAGTAAGTGTCGACCTCGAGCAGGACCGCGTCGTCAGTGGCGTCGGCCAGGACCTCAAGGCCCGTCCTGCCGTCGATGACCGATTCCAGCTCGAACCAGTGATTGTGGTAGCCGAATCGGAGCCCGTAGTCGGCCGCCCTGGCGGCGCCCTCGCTGAGCTCCCGGGCTAGGGCCAGGACCGAGTCGGCGTCGGCGAACCGCTCCGGCTTCACCGAGGGGACGATCACCGTGCCGGCACCAACGGTCCGCGCCCCGGCCAGGTAGGCGTCGGCGTCCGCGTCCAGTGCCCTGGCGTGCACCGAGCAGGCGGTGAGCCCGGCCTCGCCGAGGTCGTCGCGGAGCTGTTCGGGGTCGGTCGTCACGTCGTAGGGCTCGACGGCCCCGTATCCGAAGCCGCGAAGGCTCCGCAGCACGGCCAGGCGCGAGCCGGCCGCCAGCTGCTCCCGGAGGGTGTACAACTGCACAGCAGGAGGGTTAATCATCATTTTTCGAAACATCTCCGCTAAACTAGGTGCCCGCAAGTAAAGCTAAATCAGATCTTCCGTCGCATCAATCCCCAAGCGGCGAGTTATTCTGTTCTACCTTTTTCGAAAAACTCAGCTGTCCTTCAGCCGTCCGGGAGGGAGGGGCCACCGTGCGCTCAGCTAGCCTCACGAGCATCGCCGCGACGGCAGGCGTCTCGGTCTCCACCGTGTCCAAGGTGCTCAACGGGGGGACCGACGTAGCGCCGCGCACCAGGGAGCGGGTCGGCCGTATCCTGCGGCAGAAGGGCTACCAGGTCGCCGCCATGCCGGGGACCGGCGTCGTTGACCTCCTGACCGGCCACCTGGGCAGCCTGTGGGCCGATGAGCTGATCCACGGCACCGTCATCGCGGCGGCGGAGGCCAAGACAAGCGTGATCGTCAGCCGCGTCACATCCGATGACGAGCTCGCGCGCTGGCTCAAGGCCGCTGTCGTCCGGGGGACCGCCGGTGCCCTGAGCCTGCTGCACATGCCAGGCGAGCCGATGCTGCGCAAGCTGGCCGACGAGCATGTGCCGCTGGTCGTGATCGACCCGCCGGCTGAGCCGGATGGCACCTCCGTGCGCTCGGTTGGCACCACGAACTTCCAGGGCGGCATGGCCGCCACCAGGCACCTCATCGAGCTGGGGCACCGGCGGATCGCCGCGATCGGCGGCCCGGACAGCCTGTGGTCGTGCCGGACCAGGCTGGACGGCTACCGCAGCGCCCTGCGGCGGGCCGGGCTGGCCGTGGACGAGCGCCTGATCCGGGTCGGCAGCCTGACCCCGGCCGATGGCGCTGCCCTGGCGGCGTCGCTGCTTGAGGCGGCCGATCCTCCGACGGCGATCGTGGCGGCCAATGACGCCCAGGCGTTCGGCGTATTGCAGGCCCTCGCCGCCCGCGGCCTGCGCGCCCCCGGTGACCTCAGCGTCACTGGCTTCGATGACCTCCCCGTCGCGGCCTGGTCGGCACCGCCACTGACCACGGTGCGCCAGCCGCTTGCGGCCATGGCCACCAGCGCGTTCTGGATGCTGACCCGGGCCGCGGACAGCGGGCCGGCCGACGCGGCCGTGCATCCGCGTCACGTGGAGCTTGAGACCACCCTGATCGTCAGGGACAGCACCGCCCCGCCTCGCCGGGCCTGATCTCCCGGGCCACCGGCGGAACATGCGCTGCTGGTCGTCCTTCTCTTCTCCCAGGGCGCGCTGGTGTCCGGTATGCTCGCGGGCGCCACGAAGGAGTGATCTGATGCGAGTAGCCTCGGTCATCCGGCTGCGCCCTGAGCACGAGGCAGCGTACCGGGAACTGCACGCCGCGGTCTGGCCGGAGGTGCTGGCCATGCTGGCCCGGGCGCACGTGCGGAATTACTCGATCTTTCTGCGGGACGGGCTGCTGTTCAGCTACCTGGAGTACACCGGGGACGACTACGCCGCCGACATGGCCGCCATCGCCGCTGACGAGGCGACCAGGCGCTGGTGGGAGCTGACCGACCCGTGCCAGCAGGCCCTGGACTCGGCCGCGGAAGGTGAATGGTGGGCGCCCGCCGAGGAGGTGTTCCACTGTGGCTGAGGCGTCGCCGGGACGCATCGTCGATGCCCACCACCATGTATGGGATCTCAGCATCCGCGAGCAGCCGTGGACGGCCGGGCTTCCCCCGCTGCGACGGTCCTTCGGCCTGGAAGACCTCCGCCCCGCCGTCCGGCGCGGCAACGTCACTGCCACCGTGCTCGTGCAGACCGTCACCGTGGCCGGGGAAACACCGGAGATGCTCGCGCTCGCCGCCGCGGAGCCGCTGATCGCGGGGGTCGTCGGCTGGGTACCGCTCGACTCGCCCGATGTGGCTAGCCTGCTGGCCGAGCTGCGCGCGCTGCCCGGCGGCGGCACGCTGGCGGGCCTCAGGCACCAAGTCCAGGAGGAGCCCGACCCGTGGTGGCTGTGCCGGCCGGACGTCCACCGTGGCCTTGCCGCGGTCGGCGCGGCGGGCCTGGCCTACGACCTGCTGGTCACCGCCCCCCAGTTGCCCGCGGCGGTGGCGACCGCGCAGGCGCTTCCGGATGTGCGCTTCGTCCTTGATCACGCAGGCAACCCGCCGGCTGACCCGGACGCGGCCGCCGCGTGGCGGCGTGACGTCATGGAGCTGTCGCGGTCGGAGAACGTCAGCGTGAAGCTCTCCGGGCTGGTCACGCGCCGCTATCCCGAGCCGGTGCCACCCGGCGTGCTGCGATCGTGGGCCGACGTCCTGCTCGACGGGTTCGGCCCGGACCGCATGATGTTCGGCTCGGACTGGCCGGTCTGCACGCTCACGTCGTCCTACGACCAGGTCCTCGCGACGGCGCTTGACGCCATCAGCCAGCTCAGCGCGGCCGAGCGGGCGGCCGTGCTGTCCGGCACCGCCACCCGCGTTTACCAGCTGCCCGAATAAGGCACTTCCCGCCGATTTCCCGCTGACCGCGGCCAGCAGGGGAGGGGAGTCCCAGGCCGGGTCCTCGCCGGTACTCCAGCGCTGGAGGTCGGGGGCCGGCGGGCGGACGCCGCCGAGCGCGTACAGGCTGATGCCGACCGCGATCCCGAAGACGGCGATGCCGAAGCAGATCCACAGGGCGGTCCGGGTGCCCACCGTGGGAACGCCCCCGGTCGTCAGGGCCACGTGCAACAGGATCGGGGCGATGAGAAACGCCCCGACCGCTCGCAGCAGCTCAATGATCGCGAACACCCGCTGCACGTTGTGCGAGTGCACCGAGAAGCCGGCGATGAAGAGCGCGGGGACTACGGACGCGCCCAGGCCCACGCCGACCAGCCCAGAGCCCACCGCGATGAGCGGCAGCGAGGGCGGCGCGGAGCCGTTCATGACCAGGATCCCCGCGGCCAGGAAGACCATCCCGGCGAGAACGAAGTAATGCAGCAGGGCCTTCCTGTACACGACGGCGGACAGCACGGCGGCGACTACCGTGCCAAAGCACTCGGGAAGATAGAGCAGTCCCAGGTGCAGTGGGATGTACTGCTTCTGGAGCTCCTCGCCGGTTAGCAAGATCGCTGACTGAGCCGCGGCGGCGGCGCTGACGGCGATGACGATCGCGGCGACAGGCAACGTGCTGGTCAGGCTGTTCAGGCACAGCAGCGGCTGGCTGGTCTTGAACTCACGGATGATCAGCAGGAGGAGCAAGACTAGCCCGCCGAACAGCGGCCCGCTGGTTATGGGGTCGCCGAAGGAGTGAGTGAGCAGTTCCGACGCGCCGTAGAACGCGGCCACGCAGCCGCCCACGGCCAGCCCGAACGCGCTGGGATCGCGCGGGGCGCTCGGGTTGGCGGGCGGGACATCATCGAAGGTCACCACGGATAGCAGGAGCGCCAGCATGGCGATCGCCGCGATAACCCAGAACAGCGGCCGCCAGGCGTGCGCCTGGGCCTGGATGCCGCCGAGTACCGGGCCCAGCGCCACCGCGCCGAAGATGCACATGTTCAGGTACACGACCGTCGTGTGCAACCGCTTCAGGGGATAGCCGATAATCAGCGCCGGAACGGCGGCGATCAGCAGCAGGCTGGTGCACACCCCCTGCAGGATGTGCCCGGCGATGAACACTCCGGCGTCGGGTGCCGCGGCGGCGAGTACCGAGCCGGTCACCAGCAGGCTCCCGTAGATGATCAGCAGCCGTCGCTGCGGGTGATGCTGGGCGAGCTGAACCGCCAGTATCGTTCCCACCGCGTAGCCCGCGTTGGCCAGGCCGGTGGCGAGGAAAATCGTCTGCAGGCTCATGTGCAGTTGCTTCGCTATGACGGGGGTGACGGGCGCAAGCGCCGCCGAGAGCGTCAGGTAGGGGACCAGGGCAACGACCACCATCGTTGCCACTACCGAGTAGCGGCCGGCCAACGGCCCCTGTCGCATCAGTCGTTGTCTCCTTGTCCAGCAGGCAACATGGCTTTACATGCGCCACGGTGGCCCAATGGCCTCAAGCTAGCATCGGAGCGGTTACACAGCGTGGAGACACCCTGGTGAAGGCGTGGCCGTCTTGCGCTGTCCGGCCCGGCCAGGTTGAGTGACCCCGGGGGAGACGTTCGCGAGGAAGGACGCCCTATGACACGGGTAGCGATCATCGGCGGCGGAATTGGCGGGCTGGCGGCGGCGCTTGCGCTGGTGCAGGCGGGGGCCGAGGTCCACGTCTACGAGGCGGCCGCCGAGCTGCGTGAGATCGGCGCCGGAGTGGCCCTGCACCCCAACGCGATGCGGGTGCTGCGCGCGGTGGGCGCGGAGGACGCGGTCCGCGCGGTCGCGGGACGCTCCCCGTGGGCGGTGACCCGCGACGGCATAACCGGGCGGGTCATCTCGCGGACCAGCCGGGCGCAGCAGGCCGCCACGCTGGGCATCGAGGGCACGACGGTGCACCGGGCTGACCTGCTTGACGTCCTGGTCCGCGCGCTGCCTCCCGGCATCGTGACGCTGGCTAAGCGCTGTACCTCAGTGCGGAACGAGCCTGCCGCTGCCGTCGCGACCTTCGACGATGGCAGTACCGCCGAGGCCGACGTCATCGTGGGGGCCGACGGAATCCACTCGGTCGTGCGCGCCTCGCTGTTCGGGCCCGACGCCCCGAGGTTCACGGGGAAGATCTGCTACCGCAGCGTCATCCCGGCCGCGGTCGTCGGCAGCGGCGCCCTCCCGGCCGACGATGCCGACCATGCCGACCATGCCGACCATGCCGACCATGCCGATGGTGCTGATGGTGCTGATGGCGCCGCCGAGAACGGCCAGTGGCTCGGCCCCCATGGCACGATCGTGCTGTACCCGGTGCGCGGCACGGAGCTGATCAATGTCGTCTGCCACCACGACGACGAGGGCTACCGGCATGAGTCCTGGGTGACCGAGTGCCCGCGCGCGGAGGTGCTGGACCGGTACGCCGGCTGGAACGAGTCCCTGCTGCGGCTGTTCGCCGCCGGGCAGACCTGGTACAAGTGGGCGCTGTATGACCGTGAGCCGATTCCGCGCTGGACGCTCGGCCGGGTCACCCTCCTCGGTGACGCTGCCCACCCGATGCTTCCCTACCTGGGGCAAGGGGCCTGCCAGGCCCTCGAGGACGCCGCCGTGCTGGCGAACGCCCTCCGCGCCGAGCCCGCCGACCCAGTCGCGGCGCTGGGACGGTACGAGGGCACCCGTCGGCCGCGGGCAAGCCGGGTCGTGCTCACCGCCAGGGAGCGTGGCCTGAGCAACCACTTGCCGTCCCGGTGGGCCGTCCTCCGGCGCGACCTAGCGATCGCGCTGCGGCGGCGGCTCAACCCCTCCGACCTCGACGGCCGTGGCGCGTCCTGGATCGCCAGCTACGACGCGACCTCCCCCGACGTGCTCGTCCCCAGGTGAGCCCCAGGCCGCGGCTAGGCCGAGGGGATCACGCCAAGGCCAGTGCCCGCGGCCCAGGTGGCTCCGTTGTCACTGCTCGCGTAGGCGACGGCGTGGCCGTGGGAGTCCCGGCCGGTCACCACGAAGCGGCCGGCGCCGTCGGCGCCGGCCGTCACCTGCTGGGGCGTGAAGCCGGCGCTACCCGCGATCGTGGTGGCGAAATGCCAGTTCACGGCGTCATTGGAGGTGTAGATGACGGCTTCGGGCAGGCCACTGGCGGTGGTACCAGGCCGGACCGCGATGAAATGACCCGCGTTGCCCGCCAGCCCGGCGAACGACCAGCTCCCGCCGTTGTTCTGCGGTACCACCACCGTGCGCCACGAGGCGCCGTCATCCAGGCTGCGCCACACGTACGCGCAGGTCTTGCCGCCCTTGTGCGCCGATCCGGCGATGAGGGTGACGCTCCAGTCGGTGGCGGCGTCGGTCATCGCGAAGACCTGCTCGCCCGGGGCGTTGACCAGGCCGAACTGGGCCGCGGTGAACTTGTGCCAGGTGACGCCGTTCGGGCTCGTCCAGACCAGGCCGGTACCCGGCCCGGCGCTTGTCCCCGTGGCCAGGTACCCCCAGCTGTCCTTGGTCAGGCCGGTGATTGTCTCCCCAGACGCGGCGAGCCCGCGATCCGAGGTCAGCGTCCAGGTCCGGCCATTGGCACTTGACCATAGGCCGCTCGGGCCGAGCCCCACCCAGCCGCCGGGCCCGCCGGCCACCATGGTGGCCTGATGACCGGCGACGAGACCGGCCTGGCTGCGCGTGACCGCGGCGGCCCAGGTGCGCCCGCCGTCGGCGGAGAAGAGGAAGGACGGGGTTACGGAGTCTTGCGAGCCGACCGCGACGACCGTGGCACCGGATGTAGCGACCTGCGTGACCGCGGTCGTGGTCAGCGGGCCGCCGTGGCGCATGCTCGCGGCGGCGCTCTCTGCTAGCGGGCTTGCCGGGTCTGTCGCGGGGGCGGCGCCAGGCCCGCGCACGACCACGAGGAACGCTGCCGTCCCGCCAAGCACCGCCGCCAGGGCTATCGCCACAGCCAGCGGAACGGCGGCAACGGCGCCGAGTACCAGCCGTCGCGACCGGGCGTGCGCTGGAGGGGGTCGCCGCCCGCCGCGCCGGTTGGGCGGGTCGGGCCGGATGGGCCCGGTATCGGCCGTGAGGTCCTCTTGACTGTTCCAGCCCGCAGCGCTCATGGCAGCCTCCAGCCGTCGTCAGCACAATCTGTGCTCAATTAGCTCCGATATGTGAGCAACCGTCGTGTACAAATCGTGGTCAATTGAATGCACATTGTCAAGACCATGGGCCGGGCGAGTCGAGCCGACTCCACGGGTAACGGCGTGGCATCGGGGGAATGAGCAGCACGGACGCGGTCTTGACGCTGAGCGAGGCCCGACGAAACGCAGAGGGCTCTCATCGCATGCTGCTGACGCTGGGGCGGATCGCCGTGGGCCTTGCGGCCACAGCCCTCCTGGCGACGGGCCTGCGCTCGGCCCTGCGCACAATCGTGCTGCCGCGCGGCGTACCCGACCGTCTGACCCGGGTTGTCTTCCGGATGCTCGATGTGCCGACCGCGTGGCGCGCCGGTCGCGCGTCCTCTTCGCCCCGGCTGGTCGACCGCCGCACCGCGACCCTGGCCACGCGCGTGCTGCTAGCGCACGCCATCACCTGGCTCGCCTCGCTCTGGCTGGCGGGCGCGGGCGTGCAGTGGGCGCTCACTGCTGGCTCCGCTGGAGCGGCTTTCAGCGTTTCCGCGGCCGCGCTGACCTGTCTCGGCCTGCCGCCAGCGGAAGGTCCCGCGACCGCCGCCTGCCAGGAACTGGCGGCGGTCGGCCTTCCGGTCGTCAGCGACCTCGAGGCCGCCTACAACCGGTTTCGGGTCCACCGCGCGAAATACGACGGCCTCTTGCTGGCCTTGTGTGCCTACCTGTTCGCGCCTCCGGCGCCATGGTCATCAGACAAGGCAGGCGGGGACCGGCCCAGGTCACCGATCATCCGGCTCGGGCCGGGAAGCCTTGGTCGCGTCTACCCCCGTCCGGCCCTGCCACCCGGCGGTAACGTTCCCGGCCGCCCGCCGCGACCGCCGGGCCCGGCTAATCGCGACTAGTGCCCGCCTCCGTGGGTCGGCAGTCCTCCGGTAATCCGTGGCTCACCCGGCCGGCGGGCTGTCAGCCGGTCGGGTGAGGGCCTGGTGCCGCGGACGGCTGGTCAGGAGGAGTAGGTCGTGCTGCACACCGTGCCGTTGAGCGTGAAGGCCGCGGGTGACGGGTAGGCGCCGTCCTGATTGCCGACGAACCCGATGCTCACCGTGTTGCCGCTGCCGGGGGCCAGGTAGTTGTCCCAGCTCAGCGGAGTGACGTTGACGTTCTGGCCGTCTTGTGAGTAGTTAGCGTTCCAGTTGCTCGAGGAGACGGATTCTGTGCTGCTCGGGAAGCTGAACCCCAGCGTCCAGCCGGTGACCGGGCTGGGGCCGGTGTCGGTGATGCTGATGTTCGCCACGAAGCCGGTTCCCCAGCCGTCGCTGATGTCGTAGCTCACCGCGCAGGTGCTGTCGGCCGGCGTGGTCGTCTCGAACGTCGCGGGCGCCGACGGCGGTGACAGGTACCCCTTCTGGTCGGTGGCCAGGACATTGAGGGTGTAGGAGGTTCCGGGAACGAGGTTCTGCACCGTGAACGAGGTCGAGGTTGACTCACCGAGCAGGACGCTGTTCGTTCCGAACTGCTCGTATACCTCATACCTAACGGGACTGCCGCCGGTCGCGGCGGGCCAGGAGACGGTGGCCGAGGTCGCGGAGACACCGGTCACGGTGGGCTGGCCCGGTGCCGACAGCGTGGAGCTGACCGGGTTCGTCGGCGACGGGGTCAGCTTCACCGTGACGATCGAGTACGGCGGGATGACCTGCGTGCTCGCGGAGCCCTGCTGCGCCTGCGTGATCGAGCCGGCCTCGTCGCCGTAGGTGTAGACGGTCGGCGTCGCGGTGCTGGGCTGCCAGCCCGCGTAATGCAGGTTAACCGTGTAGGCGTTGGACGGGTCCTTGTTCACCAGTTCGACGCTGAGGCCGCCACCCGCGTTGCGGGCCGCGTGGACGGACACCAGGGGGTTATCTGAGCCCGCGCGCACGAGCGTGTCGCCCGGCATCGCGACCTTGCTCAGCATGGAGAGGGCGTAATAGCTCGGGAACGGCGTGTTGAGCGCCGGCTCGCAGACGTTGGCGCTGTTGCACTGGCCGCTGGAGAAGATGCCCTCGTCGCCGTAATCCGTCGCCCCGTCAGGCGCGGTCCCGACCGTCGTCTCGCCGTTGCGGGTGTCCCACCAGTCGACGGTGAAGGCCCCGTTCTCCAGCGCGGTGAAGTACGTGTCGGCGGCGTACAGGGCACCTGGCTGGGTATCCATGTCGTAATTGGAGTCGGTCTCGGTCATGCCGATGCCGATGTTCGGGCCGTTCGGCCCGGCGTACTGGTCGATTTCCTGCCGCAACTGGGCCAGCTCGCCCGGGAGTTGCTCCGGAGTCTGCAGCGCGTCCGCCGCGCTGTCCGGGCTGGGGTAGTAATGCACGATCACGAAGTCGATCGATGAGCCGGCCAGGGACAGCACCGTCTGGTTCCAGTCCATGGTGTCGCCGGAGGCGACGACGCTGTCGGGCCAGTTGCCCGGCAGCGTGAGGACCGCACCGATCTTGATCGTCGGGTCGACTGCCTTCATCGCGCTCGCGTACTGGATGAGGTTGTCGGCATAGGTGGCCGGGCTCTTGCTGGCGTGGTTATCGGTCTCCCAGTCCGAGCCGTAGTAGCCGTTTCCGTAAATCTCGTTGCCGATTTCCCAGTACTCGTCGTGATAGCCCTTGGTGACGTTGGCGTACTGGACCCAGTCCGCCGCCTCCTGCGGGGTCCCCGAGCCGTAGTTCGCGATCAGGATCGCCTGGGAGCCCACCGCCTTGACCGTGCTCGTGAAGGAATCGAAGCCGGTACCCGGCGCGACGTAGCCACCGGTCTCGGTGTTGGTCTGCCAGTTGTACCCGTCCGCATACGAGCCGCCGGGGTAGCGCATCATCCCGATGCCCGCCTGGCTGAGCGAGCTCACCGAGGCGGGGGTGTTCATCTGGGAATCCCAGACCGCCTGGTTGAGGCCGTAGGCGGTGGACGGGACCGTCCCGAGCCCTTCGTCGGCGTTGACTGTGACGTTGACGGCGTTGCTGGCCGCGCTCGCGGTGCTGCCAGCGCCCGTGGCACCGGTGAGGCTGAGTGCGGCCAGGGTCAGCGTGGCCACCACGGCGGCAGGCCACCAGCGCCGACGGCGCCTCGGCGGGAAGAGGGGGTGATGCATGGGGTCCTCGCAGGCGGAGCAGGGGGTGTCCAGAGTGGTGTCATCGTCTGGACCCGCCGTGCGAGCGTCAACCGCTGATCAAGGTGCGCCCCGCCTGACCAGGAATTGGCCATGAAAGATACATGCCGTCACTGAAAGTGCCCGGGCGGGGAGCCTCTCCGTCGTCGCGGACGGAGAGGCTCCCGGCAGTGGCAGGCTCAGGAGGCCGTCGCCGGCGCGGTCGCGCGCAGCGGTGCCAGCGCGGCGCTCCACGCGATGACCTGGTCCAGCAGTGTTCCGAGGGCGGCCAGATTGTAGTCGCTCGGCTTGAGCACGCTGAAGTTCTCGAACTCGGTGATCAGTGACAGCGCGACCTGCTGGCGCACGTCGGCGATCTGGAGCTCTCCCATGACCAGGCGCAGGTGCTCGGCGGCGCGGGCGCCGCCGACCCCGCCATAGGACACGATGCCGGCGGCCTTGTTGTTCCACTCGGCGTACAGGAAGTCGATGGCGTTCTTCAGCACTCCGGAGGTGCTGTGGTTGTACTCAGGGGTGACGAAGACGAAGCCGTCGAACGAGGCGATCTTGTCCGCCCACTGCCTGGTGTGATCGTTCTGGTACTGGCCGAGCGACGGCGGCATCGGCTCGTCCAGGTGCGGTAGCGGGTAGTCGCGTAGGTCGACGAGCTCGAACTGCGCGTCGTCGCGCCGGCTGGCGATGTCGTAGACCCAGTGGGCGACCTGCTCCCCGTTGCGGTTGGGGCGGGTGCTGCCCAAGATGATGCCGATCCTGCTCATGGGAAAGTTCCTCCTGTGTGGTGTGAGGCCTTGCAGGGGGCTGAAACGGACTTTACCCCGCTTCTATTCCGGACGGGCTGATCGGGGACAGCCGTAAGGTAAGCCTATGAGCCAGCCAGTTACCTGGGGGCCGCCTGGAGCCGATGACGACGCAAGCGCAGGGCGGCCCGAGCGCACGGACGCCGCGCGCAACCGGCGGCTACTGCTGGCCACGGCGCGCGAGATGCTCGCCGGCGAGGGCGTGGACAAGCTGACCATGGACGCGCTGGCCGAGCGCGCTGGGCTGGGCAAGGGAACGGTATTTCGTCGGTTCGGCACCCGAGCGGGGATCTTCCAGGCGCTGCTGGATGACGACGAGCGAGACTTCCAGCGGCAGGTCCTGTCCGGGCCGCCGCCGCTCGGCCCGGATGCACCGGCCCTGGACCGGCTGATCGCCTATGGCCACGCCCGGATCGACTTCCTGATCGGCCACAGCGAGATCGCCCGGGCCGCGCTCGACGGCCGCGAGTCGGTGCCGGCTGGCGCCCGGTCGCCCATGTCGCAGGCACACATCAGGTTCCTCATCGGGCAGCTGAGCCTCGGTGCCGCGGACCTGGACGTGCTGGCAACCCAGCTCACCGCAGCCCTGGACGGGCCGTTGCTGCTCTACCTCTCCTCGGCGGCCCTGTCCCAGGACCCGGCCCAGGTCTCCGAGCGTCTCAGCCGGGGCTGGGCGGATCTCGCGCAGCGCGTCGCCCGCGAGCCCTAGCCGCTGGTCGCTGACGGGTCACGCCTCCGGGCGGGGGCCCCTGCCCACCTGCGCTCGGAGGCTATGCCTCCTAGCTAGGAGGATTCCGGTCGTTGACTTGCCCACTGGCGCTGCTAGGGTTTGTGGATAGTAGACCGGTCGGTTAGTTCATCGTGGCCGGGATCCCCAGAAAGGTCATCATGAGCACTCAGCAGAAGGTCGCCCTCATCACCGGCGCTTCCCAGGGCCTTGGCGCGAGCATCGCCGCCGCCTACAGGAAGCTGGGCTACGCCATCGTTGCCACCTCGCGCACCGTTGCCCCTTCGGACGACCCGGGCGTCCTGACGGTCCAGGGCGATATCGCGGACCCGGCCACCGCCGAGCGTGTCGTCGCGGCCGCCATCGACCGGTTCGGCCGCATCGACACGCTGGTCAACAACGCGGGCATCTTCGTCGCCAAGCCGTTCACCGACTACACGGCGGCGGACTACGCCGCCATCACCGGCGTGAACCTCACCGGATTCTTCCGCATCACCCAGCTGGCCATCGAGCGCATGCTCGCCCAGGGGGGCGGCCACGTCGTTACCATCACCACCAGCCTGGTCGACAACGCCGACGCGCGGGTCCCGTCGGCGCTGGCCTCACTGACCAAGGGCGGCCTGCAGTCGGCGACCAAGTCGCTGGCCGTCGAGTACGCCACCCGTGGCGTGCGGGTGAACGCCGTTTCCCCCGGCATCATCAAGACCCCGATGCACCCGGCGGAGACGCACGAGTTCCTCTCGGCCCTGCAGCCGGTCGGCCGGATGGGCGAGATCGACGACATTGCGGACGCGGTCATCTACCTGGAGAACGCTCCCTTCGTCACCGGCGAGATCCTGCACGTCGACGGCGGAGCCAGCGCCGGCCACTGAACCGCCCATCGCCACAAGAAGCCACAAGGAGTCACCAGGAGAACAGTGATGAGTAGCACCGATGTCGCGATCCTGCGGCCCGTCCTGGACCGGTGGAAGGCCGCCGTCGACAGCCACCAGCCGGACCAGGTCGCCGCCCAGTTCACCGACGACGCCATCTTCCAGGGGCTGCACCCCTATAGCGTCGGGAAGCCGGGAATCGCCGCGTACTACGACTCCCAGCCGCCCGGGATGATCGCCACGTACCGCATCCTGGAGACCAGGAATCCCGCCCAGGGCCTCGTCCTCGGCTACCTGGCCGTCGATTTCTCGTTCCCCGACCGGCCCGTGGTCAGCGTCTACCTCAGCGTGCTGCTCAGGCACACCGACGAGGGCTGGCGCATCAGTCATTACCAGGTCTCCCGGCTGGGCTAGGTCCCCTCGGGCCAAGACCGTTGCCTGCCGGTGGCAGGCAACGGCCTTTTCGGGTTCCGCTGCCCGTTCCTAGACGGCGCTGGCGGCGGTGCGGATCACGTCGAGCACGAAGTCGGGGTGAGAGAGCATGGCGACGTGGCTGCTGTCGATCTCGTAGGTGGTGGCGCCCATGCGCTCGGCGGCGGCGCGCTCCAGGTCGGGGTGGACCGTGTGGTCGTTGCTGGCGACGATCGACCAGCTCGGCTTAGACCGCCAGGCAACACCGGGGGCGTTGTGCATGAACAGGTCCGCGGCCGGCGCGTAGTGCGTCGCCCAGACCTCTTGCTGCTCATCCTCGGGCAGGTCTCCCGCGAAGTACTCGGCTCCCTCAGGAAGCATCCAGACCCGGCCGTCGGCGATCTCGACGTGCTGGAAGATGTCCGTCTGAGGGAACTTGTCCTGCTGGCCCTGCGAGGTCTCGTCCTCGTCGGGGGCGAGCGCGGCAATGTAGACCAGGCCGGCGACGCGGTCATCGGTGCCCGCGGCCGTGATGACACTACCGCCATAGGAATGGCCGACGAGGATGGCCGGGCTGTGCACCCGCCCCAGCGTGTGCAGCGTCGCGGCGACATCGGCCTCGTTGGAGTCCAGGCCAAACTGAGCCGAGGCCACCTCATATCCCTCCGCCTGCAGCGGCGGGATTACCTTGTTAAAGCATGAGCCGTCGGCCCAGATACCGTGGGCGAAAACAATGCTCGGCTTGTCTTGGGAGGACATGGTCCACCCCCTCCTGTTAGATCGGACTCGCGGCCTCGACCCGGCGATCATCATGATCGCCCACCGCGCGCGGATCGCGCCGGTATCGGCCGCCTGCCGGTCGCATACCCCCTGAGCAGCGGTAAAACGTGGGCAGCTCCCGGTTTGATCCCCACCAGCGGTGGTAGCGCGCGAGAGTAGCCCGCGAGATCGGCCATCCGCACCGAGGCACGGTCGGCTCAGCCGCCCGCCATGGCCGCGATGATGAGGTACGGCTCGGCTCCCGAGGCCACCGGCTCGGGCAAGGGTGCGTGCGGGTCACTATGGGACAGGTCCTGCTCGCAGGCGAAGAACCGGATGAACGCCCGGCGTGGCCCGCGGTCATGGCCCCGGATGGTGCCACGCAGGGCCGGGTAGCGCGCCTCGAGTGCGTCCAGGACCGAGCAGCTGGTGACCGGGCCCGCGAGGTCGAGCGTGACCTCCCCGTCAATCTGGGCCAGGGCACGCAGGTGGGAGGGCAGCAAGACCCGGATCATGGCAGGGTCTGGACCTCAACGGACAGCACCGCTGGCAGGTCCCGGACGATCGGAGCCCAGCTGTCGCCGGCATCGCGCGATGCGTACACCTGGCCGCCAGTAGTGCCGAAGTAGATACCGCAGGAGTCGAGCGAGTCGATGGCCATCGCGTCGCGCAGTACGTTGACGTAGCAGTGCTGCTGAGGCAGCCCGCTGGTCAGCGGTTCCCACTCATCGCCGCCGGTCCTGCTGCGGTACACCCGCAGCCTGCCCTCGGGCGGGAAGTGATGGGCGTCGCTGGTGATGGGGACGACGTAGATGGTGTCAGGCTCGTGCGCGTGCACGTCGATCGGGAAGCCAAAGTCGGTGGGCAGGTTGCCGCTGACCTCATGCCAGGACTCGCCCGCGTCGTCGCTGCGCATCACGTCCCAGTGCTTTTGCATGTACAGCACGTCCGGCCGGGACGGGTGCATCGCCAGCCGGTGCACGCAGTGCCCGACCTCGGCGTCCGGGTCAGGGATGCCCTCGGACCGCAGCCCCCGGTTGACCGGCCGCCAGCTCTGGCCGCTGTCGTCGGACCGGAATGCGCCCGCGGCTGAGATCGCCGCGAACATCCTCCCCGGGCGAACAGGGTCCAGGATGATCGTGTGCAGGCACATCCCGCCCGCGCCCGGCTGCCAGGACGGCCCGGAGCTGTGCCCCCGAAGCCCGGGCAGCTCCTCCCAGGTCTGGCCGCCATCGGCCGACTTGAACAACCCGGCGTCCTCGACCCCGGCGTAGACCAGATCTGGGTCATCGAGCGATGGCTCCAGGTGCCAGACCCGCTCGAACTCCCACGGGTGCGGCGTGCCGTCATACCACTGGTGCGTCCCCGGGGTCCCCTCGTAGGAGAACCGGTTGCCCGTCGGCTCCCACGTCGTACCGCCGTCATCGGAGCGCTGGATTACCTGGCCGGACCAGCCGCTGCACTGGGAGGCGAAGAGCCGGTCCGGATTTACGGGTGAGCCCTTGAGGTGGTAGACCTCCCAGCCCGCGAAGTGCGGGCCGCTGATCTCCCAGCTCTCCCGCGCGCCGTCCGCGGACAACACGAACGCGCCCTTGCGCGTGCCGACCAGTACCCGGACCCTGCTCATCGGCGTGCCTCCTGGCTGAGCTCTTTGCCCAAGGCCTATCACAGCCCACTGACATTATGACTGCGCCCGATCGGCAATGGGTGCACGACAGATTTGTAGGGGATGAAGATCATCTTCGCTGAGTTGCTGGTCAGGCGGCGCCTGTCTGGTTGTTGCGGCTGCTGCAGATGGCTTCC